>Ga0210405_10000260_pt1 | contig 73551 bp, 81 predicted proteins | sample IncBWH11MmetaG_FD_155492 | JGI IMG/M metagenome (GOLD analysis project Ga0210405, IMG submission 155492) | Forest soil microbial communities from Barre Woods Harvard Forest LTER site, Petersham, Massachusetts, United States - Inc-BW-H-11-M | ecosystem: Environmental > Terrestrial > Soil >... | reverse complement strand
GCGGCGCGGGCGGCGGCGCGGGCGGCGGCGTTGGCGGCGTCGGCGGCGGCGTAGGCGGCGGCGTCGGCGGCGGCGCGGGCGGCGGCGTTGGCGGCGTCGGCGGCGGCGTAGGCGGCGCGGGCGGCGCGGGCGGCGGCGTTGGCGTCGTCGGCGGCGTGGGCGGCGCGGGCGGCGTCGGCGGTTTCTTCCGCCTCACAGCGAAGCGCCGCTTGTTCTAATGAAATTCTGTGCTCCTCTTGTGGATGAATTTTTGCCGCGGCTCGGAGAGCAATCGGAACAATTCTTTTGATTGTCAAACGAGTCAACTCTTTAACAAAGAGAGCCTCGTCAATGTCCTCGCTACCTAATTGAGCAATAGCAATCCGCCGCAGACCGTTCGCGCGCGCCGTGTTACTGGACCAACAAGAATCATTAAGAGCAATCTTGAACGACCGAACGGTAGCAGCTACGCAAGGCGGCTCGTCGCTATGCGGCAAGCCCATAGCGTAACACACAGCCGCTTCCACGCACATTTTACCCGGTTCGGGTTGGCCTTTACCGTGAGTGAGGCCATGCTTGAGAAGTTCAAGAATTTTAATTGCTGTTTGTTTTGTCGGCTTTTTCATATTTAATTATGAACAAAGCCTACACTACTCCCTCGCGGAAGGCAACTGGATTTTTACGATTTAAGCTGAACTAATTCAGCCGGCTAAATCGTTTAATGACGAAGCAGGCCGCTGCCGCAACAATCGCGGCTTTGGCGGAGAAATCGATGAGGCCAACAACCAATCCAAAAACGATACTGAAAAGCACCTGGGCGGTCGATGGTTCCATGGTCATATCAAAAAGTGTAGGGATTCACTGCGTTGGGGGTGCCCACCCAGTAGAGCAGATAAATCAGCGTGGTGTATGGGGCATTGCCGAGGGGAAGCATAATGTTTCCGGTATTGCTAGGAGTCGAAAAACCGGCTGCGATAGCATACTGATTGACGAGCTGACAAATAGTAACGTCGATAGGCGTCTCATAGGCTACGCCCTGGTCCAGTAGTCTCAGCGCTTTGACTAGTGGAGTCTGGTCCGTATTCACTCCCATGCCGCCCGAATATTTTCGAATCAATTTCAACAGGGCAGCTACTGGGGCGTTCTGCAATGCGTTCTTCGTGTTACCTGTGCTGCCATCCGGAGCTGATTCTATTCCCTCATCCAGCCCATATCCCAGATTCACGCCGGCTGCGACAAGACGGTCAATAACACCAGCATCAAGCGGGTAATTGTAAGCATTACTTCGCCGCATGTAGTCGCCTACGGCTTTCACCGCGGCCGGATTGGAAAGAGTTAGCGCCATACGGGATAATAGTTCCCCGAGCAGCGAGAGAAAACAAGGTAACGAAAAACTTCGATTCGTAACTAAAAACTAAGAGAGTGGCGGGATTCGAACTCCGCAAGCGGTTAGAGTTGTCCCTTGACCGCGGCCTCAGCGCTGATTAAACTCCGGGGACCCCAGCCGTCCCAGTTGGCTGGCCACACTCCCATAAATTAAAACCAGTTGCTAAGCGCACGATGGCAAATCTGCTCCACCTCCTGCTCATCAGCTTTGCGCGGCTCAGCAGATATCCACTGCTCGCTCTCTTTCCAGAAAACGCGAGCGTGCTCGGTGTCCTGTTTAAACGTTCTCTCTACCAGCGTCACAGTGCCGTCCCGATAATCAGTGTCATGAATCTCGGAAGCTTCCTGGCTGTAGGATTGCCCTTCGATGTAAGTATGCGAGGGGTGCCGGGCCAAGCCGATAAGCTTGGGTTCAGAACGCATTCCCCCACCTGGGCCGCACTGGATAGTGCTGAAAAAATAGTTTGGACTGCCGGCGTCTGGCTCCCTCACGTAGTATCGCGCATTTTCAATCTGCCCCGCAATCACGCGCGAAAAGAAATTCCAGGGATGGTCGTGGACTAGGGACACATTTGGCACCATGAAACGAGCGTCCCAGACGTGCAGCCGGATTTCTTTAGTGAGGTAAAGCCGGAGCATACCAAAGCCCTGGATAGACCAGCCCTCATAGTTCAGGGCGCGTTTGAGAATATTTTCGATTTGTCGTTTGTCGATTGCTTTGAATAGATTTGAGCTCATTAGTCCATTAAGTTGCTGATGCAGAAAATTACAATGAGGCCAAGCACAATAATGCAACCTCCCACGGTCAGAATATACTCGCCGAGTAGTTCAGGGGTCATAGGGTCCGTCTCCTGGGCCAAGGAAAAGTTCAATGATTGCCACCGCGATGGCAAACATAATGAGAATGTAAAAAAGTGGATACCAAGGGCTCATTTTATTTTGTTTTTAAATCGTCCAGAAATAATGGCGAGTTCGTGCGGGCTAACCACTGTGGGTTTCTTAGCAAAAATAGAGGGCTGGTCCTGCAGCTCGGGGCCACAACACTCACAGGGAGACTTGTAGCCTTCCAGCATAGTGGCGCCTTTCACTCTAAGCACCGTCTCTGAGCTTTCCCATTTACTTTGCTTGGAGACATATTTTGTCACCCAGAGATGTTTTAACCATCGGAGAAAATGGCGAAAACTATTTGTGCGTGCTTTCTCAAGAGACTGCTGGACTGCCTCCCAGGAATCGTTGGGGAGAAGGTCTTCCAGCTTACCATTGTGAACTCTAAATTCTCCCCTCATGAAATTATCCAGAGTAGGAGTCTACCAGCCAACTCGCAGGCCCGGTAAAACGTCCAAAGTAAAAAATTCTTCAACACGACAAAACCCTAGCATGGTAGCCCCCGGGCACTCAACAAAAATTTGGGGGCCGCGAGGCTTATTTTTTAATTCTCGATTTTACCACTAAGCGAAGTCTAGGCGCCGCAGACCCCCCGGCGGCCCTCAGCCTTGCAGCAGGTCCCGTGCCAACCCAAACTGCTGGTCCAGAGCGCTTCCGACCTGGGGCGTTGCGCCATCTGGGCAGATAGCGCAATACTTTAACGTTATCGCAACCGGCCGGTCCCAAATCTTGTGCAAAATTTGCACACGACCGTAGATTAGTGCAAAATTTGCACAAGCCAAAAGGCAACTTCGCGCGCGCCGTTCGATTTTCGCTTACGCATGAGCCCGCGGACCCGGCGGAATGTTCCACGTGGAACGTTAACGTTAAAGACTGTAATAGGCTCACACTGACAAATATCGGCGCCGCTGCTCGCGTGCCCTGGCAAATACCCTCCACACCTATCACAAGTAACTGAATTAGAATTCACTGGTCAAGCGCCTTGTCAAGCTGGGCTTGTAGCTGTTGCCGCTCCTGCAAGTCCTGGCCTACCTTGAGCTGTTCATCGAAAAGCTTAGCTCGTGGGGATTGGTCGCCGGCCGCTTGGCCCATAGCCTGGGCGAGCTGCTGGTGGAGCTCTGTGGCACTAGTCTCACGCTCCTGCTCATCTCCGCGGTTCACTCGCTCGCTAGCCGTATCGTTCAGCGCAGCGTATGACATCTGGTGGCATTTCTCCATCGCTGCAGCTAGGTCAGATATGGATTTAGTATTGATTTTACGCTCGATAATCGTAGCGCCGTTCTCGCCCTTCTCGTGGCGCTCCACGGTGCTAAACAGCCAGTTGTCTAGCTCAGTCTCATCCATCATCGAAAATTTCTTCAGTAGCCGGCCAATGAACAGCCGCATTCGCTGGGCCTGCACAAAATTCATGGCCCGATTGAGGCCCCTTTCCAAGTCTCCGGGCTTCGTGGACTTCTTTAGCGCGAATATGGCACGCAGGCGCTCGGACCATGCACCCTCATCCGCAACCCGGCAGACGTCCACCGGCTGAATTCCCAGGGCATGTGCTGTGCGCTCCACATCACCGCAGAACGTGGCGTAGAGCTGAAAAGCGTTCTCTCTATCGAATCGGTCGTCCGGCGCGCCTGAGGGCAAATCAGGGGCTAGCCGGCGTAGCTCTTTCTCAGCCTGGGCTTGGGCCTTTTCCACGCGGGTAGTCATCGAATCACTCCTCCGTTCTGTTGCTGCCACCACAGCTTACGCTGAGCTTGGCGCCGCTCTTGTCTGGACTTTTCGCTGAGTTTCTGTAGTTTTCCGGGCATTCGCTCAAAAAGCTTCTTTTCTGGTGTCTTCTTCACATTTTAACAGTCGAACACCAAAGCTGCCAGCCCAAGCACGAAAAACTGGTGCCGGGCCGTCCCCTGTATAATATATGCTTAAAATATTGCCCCACCTACAACACATGGGGTTAAGTCTGGTAGAACCTGTTAAAAAGTGACATTTATAATATACACACCAGATATAATATACGCGACTCTTCATTTTTTATATATTATATCAGTAAATCCTATTGCACCTCACTTTTTGAACGAGCCTACCAGACTCAACCCCCTGTGTTGTAGGTGGGGCATTTTTGTATAGTAACTTCTACCGTTTACAATTTAAAGTTTTGAGTTGTGTAGCCTTCTCGCCACTGTTATGGTAGATGGGTATGCAAGAAATATTTGACCCTGTGGCCTGGAAAGCCCTTATCGCCTCGCGTAGGGGTAAAACATTTAAGGATTGGACTTTGATGGCGAAAATGCGCTTCATAAGCACCCACATCTTTCAAACCGCTAGTGGAGAGAACTGGCCTAATCAACGTTTTGATGGAATTTTTGGTGCCTGCCGGGTGGTGCACGGTGTGCATCGCGTATCGCGAAACCTTCACGGTTATAATATTGTCATTGCGAGCGGTAAATTCCTGGAAGCGCATGCGGCTCGGCTTTCTGATATGGTGGAAATTATATTTGGTAAATACCGTTTGGAGCCGGCCCGGGCCAAGTTTAATTTCTCGCGAACAGATGCGGCGCTTGATGTGGCTGAGCGTGAACCGCTGCTCACTGCTGTTTTGAAAGAATTCGAACAGCTTCTTTTGGAAAAGGGTGTGCTTCCTCCCGCGGAACACATGGAAGCTATAAGAAAAATTGTGACGGTTCGCGGCGCCGCAATTTCAGATGCTGCTCGATTGCGTCGGGCTAATACTGAAATATTAAAAGAAAAAGTCGCGGCTTTCGAGAAACGCGTTCAAACTTTGGAAGACGCCGCAGCCATACGATTAGATGAAATGGATGAAAAGTTTTTAGCGATAAGTAAACAGCTAAAAGAGTTGGGAGAACATCTTCAAAAAGTGATAAATAATCGCGTGGTGGGCGTAGAACTTCGGTGCGAAGAGGTCCATAAAAACCTTGCCAAACTCGACCTGGAAGTTGTTAAAAAGCCCAAACCTAATTTTTAGTTGAGTGGCCCCCACCAATAAGCTAGTGTATTCCCAATGCAAATTACTGAAACACCAATGACCCGCGATGAAGGCTTCGCCCTCGTGCAAGCTTTTCAACGTTACTCCGACCTGCAAGCTCGTAAAATCAAGACCGCTGCCGAAGAGGCAGAGGAACGCGGCTTGCAGCAGCACCTACAACACCAGCTTTTCATTCACGGCTCCGAGCTGCTCGGCAGTTGGATTACCATGATTCGAGAATACCAGCCGCTGATTGGCGCGCTCAGTGGTTTGATGAGCCGAATCGCTGCGAGCCAGCAATTTCTCGCTGAAGCGGCAGACGCACAGCGCGCTAAACTGGCGGTTGAAGAAAAGAAGGCCTGATGAAAATGCTGAAGATTTGGGTTCGCCACTTATGGGTGACTCGCGCAGTGGCGGACCCTCTTGGGATGGACATCGTTTTTTCTCGTCCACCGACCCAAGCATATTCAGCGAAAAGATTATTGTCAAGCTGGTCCGACTTGGCAAGAAATTGATTCTCACTTAAAAACCGAAGCAGCTTTGGACAAGCTGATGAAAGAACTGGAATCACAAGATGCCACCAAGAGCTAATGTAGGCCGCGGGAACCGCGCGCTGATGGATTCACACCAAGCCGGCAAAGGCGATAAAGACCGCTCGCCGGGATATCGAAAACACTATGACGAAATACAATGGCGAACCGAAGGTGGGGATGACGGATTCAAACGAGTCACCTCAAATCGAATCCGGAAGACATATGGCACGCAAAAAAGCTACCCCACAATCGCCGGCGGGGACTTTGACCATGTTGCAGCCCCAGGGGCCACTTCTCAAAATCCAGGGGCAGACGCTATGCCCACTGTGCCGGCGGAAAACTCCGCATGTTGTGGAGGTGATTGCGGTTGCCATAAACCAGACTGATTATCGCTGCAACTACTGCAATTATGAGTTCGCCGAGAATAATCGTGCGGAAAATCACCGAGCGTAAGCTCAGCAAGAATCCCTATGGCAAGGGCCGGCCTACCTGGGGATTGTGCAGACCGGACGGCACGATTATAATTGACCCTCGCCTTCGGCCACAGGATTTTCTTGATACGTTGATTCATGAATTGCTCCACCGAGAAATTGGGGACCTGTCAGAGGACTGCGTGCTAGGCACAGCAACAATACTCGCTCAGGAGCTCTATAAGAAAGGTTTTCGCCGTGTCCTTGACGTTTAAGAAATGGCTTTCCTGGCTGGTGCCGTTTAAGCTAGCAAGCAGCGAATCCCGTATTCTTTATCGTGGCGAAGAGTGGCTGCCTTGGCTTTGCTATGCGTCATGTGTAGAAGCCAATAACACCTCACTGGCGCGTCAGGAAATGTGGCGCGCCAAAGCCTCCGAGCTGGAAGCAGAGGTGCGTGAGCAGAAAGCCTACGTGAAACTCAAGCAGCAGGGACTTGAATTGCTGCAGGCGAGGCTTGAAAAGGCAGAGTCGAAGTTCGAAGCCGCTTGTATTGTGAATCACCTACAGCGCCAGAAGCAGGTCAGTTATGAGCGAGAGGTGTATGCTGCGTCTATGGGCGGGATGATTCTGGACAACCAGGAGGAAATCGCTCGCCTCGCGAAGCAGGCGCGCGAGGCAATGAAACAGATATGTGGCTAGACTCTTCTGATTTAACAGACCTTTTCGCCACCGTCCTGGCGCTTTTACTCTGGTGTCTTTTTAAATTTTATGCACGACCAACAAAACGTTAACTGGAATGTCACGCCGGATTGTGCCAACCATGTTAGTTTTGACCAAGCCCAGCTAGCAGTGCTGATGGATATTAGAGAGGAATTGAGATTAATTCGAAACGTTGTGACGTGTCATAACACAATCGAGATACCACGAATTTTGCGGCAAATCCGCCGCAATACAACCAAAAGAAAGCGAAAATGAAAAAACTACTCGCCGGCCTTTTACTGGCCGCTTCACTATTCCTCACTGACTCCGCCAAGGCAGCGGCTGGGTGCGGTCTCACATTATTTTCGAATCCTAAAGTGACTGCCCAATATGGCATCACTATTACGGTATTCGGACAAACCACCTATCAGACGATTGCCCCTGGCGCCAACACCGCGGTGTCTCTTTCGGATGGTGACCTTGTGCTGGTGCAGGCTTCTAACTACATCTGCGGCAGCCTTTCATCTTTGAATTGGGGATTCACTTCCTGGACCCACTGTAGCCAATCCGATGCTCCTGGGCCTGTTGTGATGGGCGGCGACTTCACGATGGACTGGTATGTTGCGCGGGAAGCTTGCATGTGCCCGGCGCCTGGATATGGCATGCTGGTAGACACCTACAGTGGATATCAATGCCAAGGAAATCCACCTCCCCAGCAATGACCCCCAAGAATGAACCTCCGGAGCTTCTTTAAGTCGCTCAGTCTTTTCGCTGCCGGCCTAGCAGTTGCACCTTTGGCAATCCCTGGGGCCATCAGAGGGCCAATCCCACCGCTGAAATATTTCAAGTCGGTGCGTCAGGTCGCAATCAATCCGGAGTGGAGAGATGCGCCGTATGAAATTGGTTTCTTCGTTCTGCCTGGAATGGAGATAATTCAAGACCCATATCCCTTCAGGTTCCGCAGCGAAGCCGACGCGCAGGCTTTCATGAGTTATCTTACGCAGCCGTTGAAAGAATCTCCCGGCCGCTGCCTGCTGGGCAAGATTGTGCCTAAAGAAAAAATCTTGTTGAGTAGCGAGCCACCGGTGTGCTAAATTATGCGCATGATTGATTTAACGAAACCAGTTCAGACTCGCGACGGCCGCAAGGCGCGCATCATCGAATCCTCAGCAAATACGTATTATCAAGATACGTTGCAGCCTATCGTGGCCTTAATCACGGAAGAGGGTGGTAAGGAGTCGGTGACAGCTTTTTCCGCTGATGGCCGATGGATGCCAAATGGGATTGACGGAATGGATTTGATAAACGTGCCCGAGCCGGAAACCCGCTGGGTGAATTTCTATGACGGCAGCATAGCAGATGCTGTGCACCCAGACCGAGAAACAGCAGACAGGCACCAAGCGAGCGCAACGCGCCGCATCGCCTGCGTAGCGGTCACGTTTAAACGTGGTGATGGACTACTGTGAAATCGATACCCAAAATCTACGCCCTGGGGCATCGCTACACTCAGGACATTTTTGACGGGGAAGTCTGGGTGCAGGAGAAAATTGACGGCTCCCAGTTTTCTTTCAGTGTAGAATCAATTCCCGGCGGCACGCAGCTCCACTGCTTCAGCAAAAGCACGGAAATTAATCTCGCGGCGCCTGGAATGTTTGAAGCTGGTGTAAACACTGTGCGGGCGATGTGGCATGCGGGTCAGATTCCGGAGGGTTGGACCTTCCAGTGCGAGTATTTGGCTAAGCCGAAGCATAACGTGCTTACCTACGCCTGTATTCCTCATGGGCACCTCGTGCTTTTCGATGTTCGCGACCCATCAGGCAAGTATTGCCCGGAGGAAGTAGACGCCTGGGCGAAAGTATTCGACATCACTCCGGTGCCCACCTATTATCGAGGTAACGGAATCGTATTTTTTAAGGATACCGTGGCAGAATTGCAGCATTGCCCCGTGTTTGATTTGGTAGAACATGATTCAATCTTGGGTGGCACTAAAATTGAAGGTATCGTAATCAAGAATTACGGCAAGCAGCATGCTGAAAGCCAAAGCGGCACAGCACCAATGACGGCCAAAATTGTCTCTGACCGATTCAAGGAAAAGCACTTGGTTGGACCGCTGAACCGCAAAGCTCAGCCGGGCGAGTTAATTCAGTCGATTGTGAGTCGATACCGCACAGAGGCTCGTTGGTTGAAGGCGATTCAGCATCTGAAAGAATCGGGCAAGTTAGTAAATGGCCCTGAGGATATCGGCCCGCTCCTGGCAGAACTGGGCACCGACCTGCTCGCTGAAGAGCAAGAGGAAATCAAGCAGACCCTTTTCGATGACCACTGGAAGCAAATCGTGCGCGGCGTCAGTGATGGTTTCTCGCAGTATTACAAAAAGCTTTTGGCTGGAGAAAATTCACAAATAAACAAACAATGAACATACAAGAAAAATACAAAGAGCAGTTAGGGGCAGCGAGAGAAGCGCAATTGGAAATGAGAAGTCAAATCCAAGAATTCGTGAATCTCTGTCCTGCTGAGGAGCGCAAAGCTTTTCTGCGAGGTATCTGTGTAGGCTGGACGAACGCGGGTCAAATGATCTCGCTCGCCGCAGATACACTAGATGCAATTGAACCTTCCGAAAAGGATAAAGGTTCAATTGAAGCTCTGCGCTTAGCTGCTGTGAAGCTCAGCCAATTGTCCGTTAATCAAGCCAACGCCACCCCGGAGATTTTCGAATGAATAAGCACATTAATCATTTTGATTGTAAAAACGGCCAACTTGTCGCTATTCAGAAACCGTTTCCGCCAATAGGTTGCACGACGATTGAACGCGTTCAGTTTGACCACATGCCCATTGAAGTGGCGACTGAGATGCTCTGTTCGCCAAAGGCGAGGATGACTAATCGAGAGCGCAAAGAATGTCTGCGCGCCCGGGAGAATCATTATCAATCCACCAGAGTTGCGAAGCCAGTGCACGGCAAGTTGGAAAACCGTTTCGACTACGCTAGTTTCGCTCAGTTGAACAGGTGGAATCGTAGAGCGACGAATCGAAGGCGGGATGCACAGTGCGCCTATCAGATGCTGGCCCGGCAGCTTGACAAGATTGCTCGCACTGATTCACCTGCACCGATTCTGCAAGCCGCTGCCGGGATGGCAAAGCGCCGGCAGGCGGAACTAGACATAGCTGTGATGCATTTCGAGCTCATCATTGAGCTGACCTTGGCCGAGATAAAATTACGTTGTGTAGACCGCGGCAATTAGCTACTATCCGTCATGTGAGTGAATGCAGCGAATACCGTGAAGCGTTTTTCGAGTATGTCGAAGACGCGCAGCCTGTTGAAACGCCGACAATACAAGTAGAACAGAAAGAACTAGTTTATGCCCGGACTTTTGGATTCAAAACTTACACGCCCCCTGGACCCCACGCTCAAAGGAAACGACTTGCTCGCGCAAAGCAGCCTGCTAACTCTCGTAAACAACCCCAACATCCAAGACCCGGCGATGAGCGCTGCGGACAAGTTGGAGCAACAGCAAGCGGCGCATATGCTGGCGGAAACCCTGGGGGGACCGAGTGCGGAGGAGCAGGCAGCGCAGGCGGCAGCCAATCCAATGGCGGGCAAGCGGAAGCGGGCTCCGGCGCCGAAGGTGGAAGAGGAAACTGTAACTGTCCCGACTTCGGAACTAGTCCCCGTGCTGCCCGCTGCCCTGCCTGCGGCCGGCCTTCCGGAAATTGCTTCTGTGAATACAAACCCCGCGCATAAAATCTTCTTCACTGGCCGCTCTGGCGCCGGCAAGTCTTTTCTCGCTCAGCTATTGGGCGCCCGGGTGCTGGAATTCAACATGCCATTAGGAGCGCTCTGGGTGGGGCCGGCTCCTACTGCAGAGGAATTTGCTCGGATAATCGCCTGGGCGAATGGCGATTTTGCAAAGCCAAACACGGTGGAGCGTGTGACAATGACTCAGGTCGCCCGGCTGCTTTTTGATATGCCGGAATTTGGCACCGCAGGTTTCCTGGCCAAGTATCTTATTAAGGAAGCTTCCCAGGTGCAATCCGGGATTGTTGCGGTGACTGATGTGCAGACCACGGCAGAATTCCAGATGCTCAAGGAAGCGGGCTTCAGGCATTTTCATGTGGCAGCCTCTCAAACCACCATGGCGAGCCGCAACAAGAGACAGCGTAATGAGCAGCTCGCGGCGCACTTGGATGGCCAAGCCTCGCAGCTAATGCAGCGAGAGCCTCAAGGCGACAAGAAGCCGGTGGTTTGGTCAGACCCGATTACAGCGAGCCCGTGCCAGCGGTTCTACACGCCGGAGGAATTCAAAGCGCTTTTCTCGCAAGCGCCTGCGGAACCAGTGACTGGAGTTGACCTGTGATTACCTTCCTGCTTGGCTGGCTCGGTAACATCGCCATCACTGCAGGCCTTTGGGGCATCGGCAACCGCCGGCGAGGAGCGTTCTGGTTTTCGATGGTTGGCGAAGCCGCTTGGATTGTGAAATCTGTTGCAGCCGGGATGTGGGACCTTGCTTTCATCTGCTGCGTTTTCTTTGCTCTTGCAGTGCGCAGTTACATTAAATGGAACAAAAATTTATGAGTGAAAAAGAAACAAATTCATCGGTGACCCCGGAAACGGTAGGTCAGCAACCCCAGTGGCCCGGGGAAAAAAATCGTGCCGCCGGCGTCTATGACAAGACTAAAAAGAAGGTCGGTGAAGACGGCACGCAACTAGAGGAAGAGACTCGTATTCCCGAAGTTGGCCAGCGCGGCGACCCTCCTCAGAAAAGCCCGCTATGAATCCACAAAAAATATATTTGGCTGGTCCGATGCGCAACATCAAGGACTTTAACTTCCCCGCGTTTCACGCTGCGACTGCCGCCCTTCGCGATAAAGGATTTGAAGTCTTCAGCGCCGCGGAATGTGAAGAGGAAGAATTCGGCGTGGGATTCAACAAATCCGAAACCGGGGACTTAAAAGACATCGCGCATCTCAAGTGGAATTTTCGTGAGGCCTTCCTGAAGGATTGTGATTATATCTGCTTGCACGCAGACATGGTGGTGTGCCTTCCTGGCTGGGAACGGTCTAAGGGCGCCCGTGCTGAAGTGGCAGTCGCGCATGCCCTGGGTATTCCAGTGAGGCAATATGAAAACTTTGTGCTTATTCCCGCATCATGAGCACTTTTGCAGAGGCACAGATGCATGCACGAGCTCTTGAGCTAGCTGGACGAGATATGAACGTGCCTGAAACAGTAGATACAACAAATCCCAAGGACATTCTTGGGATGAAGAAACCTCCGCTCCGATTAGTGCCGCCGGCATTGCTCATATACACTTCGTTCGCCATGGCAGTGGGCGCTAAGAAGTATGGCGCTTACAATTGGCGTGACAAGAAAGTCCGCAGGACTGTCTACCTGGAAGCCGCGATGAGGCACCTTCAACAGGCCTTGGATGGCGAGGATGCGGACCACGAGACTGGCAAGCCGCACGAGGCCAGCGTAGCAGCTTGCATGGCTATTATCCTGGATGCCATGAGCTGCGATTGCATGATTGATGATAGACCCCCAAAGGGACCCGCTGGCAAGTTGATTGCTGAATTTACGGAGAAGTGAACACGTGTCCAAAATGCGGAACGCACAAACTTCAGGAAGTCACTGAAGAGTGTAAAGATACTGGCGGGGTCGTTGTTGTGGGGTGGGAATGCATCAAGTGTGGACTGGCTATCGCTGCTTGTCCTCACTGCGGTGTTCCTGAAGGAGACCGCCACGCCGCGTGGTGTTGTGAAGCTTTAGGAAATTGAAACAGATTATTCTAACTCGGGGCAAAGTTGCGTTTGTTGATGATGCTGATTTTGATTGGCTAAATCAATGGAGATGGCAAGCGGTTTGTTTTCGAGGCTCTTGGTATGCGATGCGTAAGGAAGGATGGAAAGGCAAAAATTATCTAATGCATCGACAAATTTTAGGACTTACGGATTCTAAAATTCAGGGGAAGCATAAAAATCTTAACGGCTTAGATAATCAGCGACACAATCTTCGTCCCGCAACTAATTCACAAAATCACGCAAATCAAGGCCTTCGTCGAAATAATAAATCGGGATATAAAGGAGTTTCTGCTTGTAAAGGACGCCCCCAGACCCCTTGGGTGGGGATGATTTGTGTAAACTATAAATCAATTGTTTTAGGGCGGTTCAAAACGGCAGAAGAAGCGGCCCGGGCTTATGATGTTGCGGCGCGTAAATATTTTGGAGAATTCGCACGTCTCAATTTTCCGTGCCCCTAAGACCTCACCAAGTCGAACCTGCAGAGCAGCTTCTGACTTTATTGCAGAAACATGACTCCGTAGTCGATTGGTCAGATGGAGGAGTCGGCAAGACCTACGTGGGCGCCTGGGTAGCCTCCCAGTTAAAACTACCCGCCCTAATTGTTGGTCCTAAGATTAGTAAGACTGCCTGGGACCTTGCTGCTGAGACCTTTAATGACAAGTTTTCGTTTTGCAATTATGAACTTCTTCGCACTGGAAACCAAAAATTTGGCACCTGGACCGAATACCGGGCAGCCCGGGAATATTTCCAGTGTGAGAATTGCCAGTGCAAAGTTGATTTCGCTCGCTTCGTGCCTTGCTATTGCCACCCGGCTGGAATTCACTGCCTTGTCACTAAAAAAATTAGCGCCCACTACGGCAGTTTCGTTTTCAATCCAGCAGTGCGCCTAGTAATTTTTGATGAGTCGCAGCGCTTCAACGGTATCGATTCCTTGAACTGCGAGCTCGGTCTTGCGGCAAAGCGGCAAGGAATTAAGACTCTTTGCTTGTCGGCTACGCCGGCCAGCTCGCCCCTGGATATGCGAGCTCTCGGCTATCTTCTCGATTTACATAATGACTCCACTGATGAATTAGTGCAGACAAAGTTTGGTGCAGCAATGCGGCGCCCATCGTTTAAACGCTGGCTTGCGAAGCAGGAAGTCCGGTTCGATGTGCACACGCGTGGCTTGAAATGGTTTGCTAGCAAGTCCCGGCAACTGGAAATTATGAAATCCATCAGGGACCAGATTATTCCTGCTCGTGGCGTCAGAGTGACTGTGGCAAGCATTCCCGGTTTTCCCACCTGTCAGATTGACGCTGAACTCTATGATTTGGACAAGCCGGAAGAGATGGACCGGGCTTATGGGATAATGCGTGAAGCAGTCGAAACGCTAAAACAGCATGCTAGTGAAAATGATAAATCGCCGGACCATCCGCTCACCAAAATACTGCGCGCGCAGCAGACTGTGGAGCTACTAAAAGTGCCGGTTATGACTGAGCTCGGCGAGACCTATGCGGACCGCGGATTATCAGTGGTGTTTTTCGTGAACTACCGTCAAACGATTGAAGAATTGTTGAAGAAGTTCCCCGGTGCCGGCATTATCGACGGCACAACAATCAAGACCCGGGAGAAGACCCTCGCCGCTTTCCAGAGTAATCACCTCCGTAAACTGATAGTGAATTCCAAGGCCGGCGGGGTGTCGATGTCGCTGCATGACCTGCATGGCGGCCATCCCCGGGCCGGCATCGCGAGCCCATGCTTTTCTGCCGAGACTATGCGCCAGCTTTTCTTCCGGCTTCCCAGGGAAAGCGGCAAATCTCATTCGTTTTATAAAGTGCTTTTCGCTGCTGGCACAATAGAAAAGAAAATTTGGAGTGCAGTCCGGGGTAAGCTAAACAACCTGGATGCCCTTATGACTTTGACTGATTCAGACTGGTGCCCGGATAACCTGCCCTTAAATCGTTAAAATCCGCTTGCCTTTGGTTGTGGTGTCTGTCATATTCTGGGCATGAGATTAAACAGAGCAGAATGGGCGGCGTTGAATGCTGCAGTTGCCGTAGCAGAAGATACTGTGAAAGACTTCCAATCCCCGGAGGGAATCGCTTTGCGGGGTCGAGTCATTGCCGCCCGGGCGATGCTCACTGATGCAGTTCCCGATGAAGACCGCCCTAAGCATAACTATTTACCGTCTCGTCATCCGGCCCGTAACAATTAACTTTATCTCGTAACAGTTTTATGTTCGACTTGCCAACAATCATCAAAATGAACAAAGCTCCTGTGAAGGTGGAAGACAACCACAACCGGCATTGCTCCTTCACGCAGGCGTCAGCCACTGAAGTGGTGCTGCACTCCGCCAAGCTCCGGAACACCGTGTTTTTGGAGGGCCGCAAGGCTATCCGGTTTCTGAACAAGGTCCGCGGCTATCGCACCGCAGAGCGGCGAGACAAATTCATCGAATCCTTTTTCGCCGGCGTATGAATACATTTCAAGAACTTTATACACAGCAATCTTGCCCCAGGGTCATGGAGCTTCTCGCGGCCCGGGACGAAGTAAAGCTGTCCCGACTGCGCAGTAGAGAGTTTGAAAATGCACTTATTCTCGCCGCCCATAGGGAGTCAATCCCGGTAGGTGCACCGATTGTTTATCACACGGTGCATGCCCATGAATTCGTGGCCGGCGATATGAGATGGGCTCAATGTATGGGCGCCCGGGCGGGGCTCATAGCGGCGCACTGCGGTATGCGCGGTGCACAGGGGGTTTTTCTCAATACCTGGGCCAAGAAGGTTGAAATTTGGATAGACTCCACTCCTGTGGGCGTTGCTCAGCTTCACTACCAGCTTGGTATTTCCAAGCCAACTATTGAGCGATTCTGTAATGAGCGTGGCGTTCCACCGCACATCGTGGTGCCGTTCTTTGACCGTATTCGGACAGACCAGTTTGTGAATCCGGCCAACACTTTTCCTTTCACGCCGGATTGTGAAGATACTTTCCAGAAAATGTTGAGGCTCGCCAATTGAATCCTTGCCTTTATAGACAACTCCATCCATGCAAATCGTTTTCTCAACTGAGGTGGGACCGGGCTTGCCTCTGGCGGCTTATCTGGCTCGCAATCTCAATCAGTTTATTTTTATGACAACACAATACCAAAAAACACCTGCTGGCTAATCGAGCTCGGAGAATTCCGAAGCGAGTCAAGCAGATTCAAGCAGAGTTAGCATCGGTCGATGTGCAGATAATGCGTATCGAGAATGACGAGGAACTGGGCGCCGTTAAAAAGGCAGCCAGCATTAAATCGCTGCGGCAGTCTTGCGCGCCGCTCAACCAACAGCTTCGGTCTCTTGTAGACCGCGGCGCAGAATTAGGTTTGCGAATTGCAGCGTGAAATTACTACTTACAAGTGGAGGATTCGCACGAGTTAGTCGAAAAGACTTTGTTCGTGTATCTCAGCAATCTTGGTGGGCGCGTAAATATGGACGCCGCACCTATGCGGTCGGACACGCCGTCAAACCTGACGGCTCCTTTACAAAGTGCTATTTACATCGCGTAATTTTGGGACTTACCGACCGGAAAATAAAAACAGACCATAAAGACGGAGATGGCTTAAATTGCCTTCGCTCGAATTTGAGGGCCTGTTCTAATCAGCAAAATTCTTCTGCGTTCCGCCAGTTGAAAATTGGGAAAACGAGTCGTTTTCGTGGAGTATCGTGGAAGACAGATAAACAACGATGGGTTGTGCAACTTCGGTATTTTTATCTTCACATTTATGGAGGATTGTTTACTGATGAAATCGAGGCAGCTAAAGCTTATGATGCTTTGGCTGCAAGATATTTTGGCTCGTTTGCGCGGCTCAATTTTCCCACCATTAAAACATGCCAGTGCGTATAAAATCTGTTGGAAAAGGCCGGGTCCAGGTGCGGACTCCGGGAGGTATCAAAGCAAAATCCACAACGCCTGCAAAGGCGGCTCGCCAGAAACGATTGCTAAACGCAGTCGAGCACAGTAATTGGCGTCCTACTGGAAAACCCGCTCAGGACATCAAGTCTCGCGTGATGTCCAAATACTAAAATGGCAACTCATACACTTAAAGAAAAGTTACAAATTGGCCGGGAAATTAACGATGCCCTGGATGACATCGTGCCGCCTGAAAAGCGGATGACTGACGCACAAATCGCAAAGCAGCTTGGAGTTTCTCCTCAGTATGTCACGCAGACTAAGCTACTGGCGCTTTACAAGCTTCGGCAACGGCTGCTTGAAATCCGCAATGCCGCCCGGGCTTCGGCTCTGTTGGACGTCAAGCCAGGAGCTTGGCACTTCTGTGGCGGTAGGTGGTGCAAGGTGAAGTAACCTCAAAAATTTAGTTGAGTGAGTAAGGCCGGAAGTGATATTCTGGCCTTACTTATTTTATGAAAGTCACTGGCCTCGAAGTCAAAAACATTGGGATTCTGGAAGAAAGACCGCATCATCCCAGGTCACCTAGCAAGCTGCAGTGCTTGGAAGCCTGTCCTGATTTCGATTCGAAGACAGACGGTCTGGTGCATCGCCGCTCAACTGCCGGCACCCGGGCGCACAAGGTGGTGGACTCGCAGGAAGACAACGCGCAACTGGGAGATGATGACGCTTTGGCGGTGGCGGAATGCCTGGATTTTGTAGCTACCCGGCGAGCTTTCATGCAGGAACAGGCACAAGAAGCCTATACGAAGGGTGACGATTGGGCGGTTAATCAACCGGTTCCCGCTAAGTATCAAATCCAGGAGCTCAAAGAAACTTACTTGCCAATTGACGATTGCAAATATGAAGACGCTGATTGCACAACGGGCGGATACATTGACCACGGATTCATCTCTTGGGACGAATTATACGCCGAACTCGTGGACTATAAATTTGGATTCTGGGCGGTTGAATCGGCTGAAAATAATCTTCAAGGCATCGCCTACACGCTGGGTTTGTTTAGACGATTTGCCAAGCTTCAGAAGGTTCGGTTTTGGTTTAAGCAGCCTCATCTGGACTACATCACAGACGCTGTGTTCACTCGCGAACAGGCGCCCGAATTGTATCGGCGAGTTAAAACCGTCTGCCTAAGAGCAATCGAAGCAAAGCACCTGGGAGATTTTTCTTTGGCGCGCCAGTTCACTCCGGTGTGTCTTTTCTGTGACCACCTCGGTAGATGCCCGGCGAATCTCGCTACTGCCTTGGGCGTGGCAAAGAAGTTTCATCCTCTAGCGTTTCCGGAGTCGATTACGCCAACGCAGATACAAGACCCGCAGAATACAAAGCTCGCGATGGAGCTTGCCCAAGTTATGGCAGTTTGGACTGGCGCGTTTAAACGGCAGGTCACAAATCGAGTGCTTCGAGGTGACGCGAAGATTCCGCCCGGCTACAAGATTGAGACCACGAGCGGGCGCCGAAAGATTAAAGACCTTGCGAAGTTCAAGGAAGTCGCCCTGAAATATTTGAACGAGGAAGAATATCAAGCATGCCTTGAAGCGAGCTTCGGCACCCTTGAAGATAAGATTTTGGAGAAGACGCCCCGCGGCTACAAAGAGGCTACCGTGGAAGAATTCCAGAAGGCCCTGGAAGAAGCAGGCGCGGTTGAGCGAGGAGACTCCTACAGTTTTCTACGTCAGTTGACGGAGAAAAGCAGCACATAAACACAAAACATAAAAACAAAATGAGTGAAGTAACATTCGGACCCGGCGCGGTCCCAGTCGAACAAGTAGCGCCACCTACCACACCAGCTACAACGGCTGTGGCCACAACTCCGGCGGCCGGCACGCGTGCAGTGGCTCCTGGTGGTCCAGTTCTCGGGGATTATATCCCGACCTTTCGTGATATTATACTTCCGCATATACTTATCGTCCAAAACATGAGCGAACTCGGCCGGCGGTTTCCTCTCGGCACCTTGCTTTTCGATGGCAAGCTGCCTCTGTTCAATCCTCCGCGGATTGACCCCGCCACCGGCGTAGTTCAACCGGCTTCGCCGCCCGTTATCATCACTGTGCTCGGCTGGAAGGATACCCGCTACGTGCAGAAAATCGAAGGCTCGGCCGCGCGTGGAATGATTGTGAACAGCGAAGCTGAAGTCGTTTCGGCCGGCGGAACTTGCGATTGGTCCGAGTGGCAGCTCAAGAAGGCTGCTGGAATGCTGTATTTCCAGCCCCTTGCCACAGCGCTTACCTTGATTCGCCGCCCGGATGTTGTGGCGGATGACGGCACCATTTTCACCTTCGATGTGGATGGTTTCAAATACGCCCTGGCGTGGTGGAATATGAAAGGCGCTATCTACACTGAGGGCGCCCGGAAGGTGTTCTTCACCCATCGCCAGACGGGCTGCCTGCGCCTGGGCGGTTATCCCAGCTACAACTACGCCACCACCACCAAGCTGCAGAAATACAACGGCGGCAAGGAAGCTTGGGTGCCGGTGTGCTTGCCTTTCCAGAAGAGCACAGAGAGCTTTCTGGAATTCGCCAAGACCGTGCTGAAGCCCCAGCAGGCTCTTGCAAATTGAGCGACCACTAGGCCCACATACACACGGCTAGCCATTCGTCGCACTGGGCAGCTTGGATTATCCAAGCTGCCCTTTTCATTAGTGAAACTAAAAAGTTAAAAATCCGCTTGCGTTGTTTAAACGGGTATGCCATATTGTTGGCATGAATGCAAAATTAAGCGCTGGTCAAAAATTCAGTTTTGGACGTTTTGAATGTGTCGTGTCCTGTGTGGACAAATTTGGGCCGGAGCCGCACTACGGCTTTATGTGGCACGGCGACGATGGGACTCTGCATGCTGGCTGGGCACCGTGTTGGGTTGTGGAGAATTTCACTGGATATTACCAGCCTAGCCCTTACGCCGGTCCTGGTTTGCCAATCCCCGCCGAAAATCGCAATACCGCCTTTCCGAGGGACCTTATATGAACAAAGCAAATGTTTGGATGCGATACGCAGGTGGCGGAGTGCTAGCCCGGAACGGAATTGAGTTTTGCGAAGAAATTCGCAAGGCGGGTTTCCATGGCGGAATTCGTATTGGTAAAGGCGATGAGAAAACCCTTTTGAAGCTGTGGAACCTGCTGGAAAATGGCGCGCTTACTTTAGAGCCCCGCACTCGTTGAATTTATGAGCATATTCAGTTCGAAAAAATCTGCAATAAAATATCTGCAATCAAAGGGATGGGTTCGGCACGGGACGTTTGCAGATTACGTCTCTTTTCGACACCCGGAGCTGCCTACACAGTCTCGGATTGTGCAAAAGACTTCCGTGCGGGGAGTTTGGAGGATTGAAGCCTACGGCTCTCCTGCTTGATTTTTATGAGTAAAACCATACCAAAACATGCCACCCGCGAGGGCTGGCTAATCGCTGCGACCGATTTGCTTCGGACGCATTTCAAGACGGCCGGTTATGAAATACCGGCGAAACTGCACGTATCCTGCGGCTGGCCTAGCCGTGGCGGCACAGGCACCCGCAAATACCCAATCGGGGAATGTTGGCCGGAAAAGGCGAGCGAGGACAAAGCCTGCCACATTTTCATCAGCCCTCGCCTTACGGCCAGTGTGACAGAGGCGCAGGCCGGGGTGTTGCCAGTGCTGGTTCATGAGTTGGTGCACGCCGTAGTAGGCTGCAAGGAAAAGCACAACAAGGTCTTCAAGAAAGCTGCCCTGGCGGTCGGACTTGAGGGCAAGATGACCGCTACGCACGCCGGCGAATCGCTGATGCAAGAACTCCGCTTAATGACTCAGGCGAGGCTTGGAGATTATCCGCACCCAGCCCTCCAGCCGGGTTTTCGGCTGGACAAGAAACAGACCACCCGGCTAATCAAGGCGGAATGCGGCGAGTGCGGTTGCAATGTTCGCATCACTCGAAAATGGCTGGAAGAAGTTGGCGCCCCGCTGTGTGCTTGCAACAAACAGGCCATGGCGTTTGAAATCCCGAAAGAATTGGAAGGAGACGGCGAAGACGAATGAGCACGGAATTTGTTGACCTTGCGACTCTGCGGCTGCTGAATGAATCAGCCATTCACAATCACGCCCTGGCGTGCTCCCAGAAGTTTCGGGCAGGCAAATTCACCCGGGTTGGGGAAGACTTCCAGAACGAAGTGCGCGCAGACGTCGAGGCCTTTATTCGAGAGATTCGAAACAAGTGGCCCACGCCCCTGCATGAGCCTCTTCCGCTGGATGAAAATGCTTGTTGTGTGACGGGCGCGCTTTCTGATAAGGTTATGGCTGCGCTCAATGATGCAATCGCAAGGCTCATACAGTCGAAAGTCCAAAAACAGCCCTCTGTGGGTTGCACCCTGCGAGCAACACGGTAATAGTTCCCTGGTGCCTACGCGCCGTCCCGCTGACCCGGGGCGGCGCTTCTAATTTCTATGCCGCCGCCCATCCTGATTGATACGGAAACGTATTACGCTCCCAAGCTTAAGTATTCCATCAAGAGCTTGATTGACGAGCAGTATTGCCGGCATGAGCTCTTTGACTGCTATATGGTTTCGGTGACGGATGGCGAAACTTGCTGGGCCGGGCATCCCAGGGACATGACCTGGAGCGCTCTTGAGGGTCGGGTCTTGCTTTCACACAACAAGAAATTCGATTTCTCCGTAATCTCCGAGATGCAGCGCAGGCAGTTCATCCCCAAATTCACGCCGGCGGAATGGCACTGCACTGCGAATCTCACTTCTTTTCTCTGCAATCAGCGAGCCCTGGATAACGCGGTTGAAGCGCTTTATGGGGTTCGGGTCAGCAAGGCGGAACGCGCAGACGCTGAAGGTAAGCGCTGGCCCCAAGACTTCACACCGGAGCAGCAGACCGCCATGCTTGCTTACGCGCGCCGGGATGCATACTGGCCGCACAAAATTTGGACCGACCACGCCCACAAATGGAGTGAAGATGAACGCATCCTTTCTAATCTTACGATTGACCAAGGTCTCCGCGGCATACAGGTGGACGTTGAATTGCTGAACCGCTACATCTGCGATTCGCACGAGATGAAAGCCAATACGGAAAAAATGATTCCGTGGATGCAAGACCCAGATGACGAAGACTGGGATGATTTTAAACTCTCGCCCACTAGCTCAAAATGCATCGCGGAGCAGTGCCGGCGCGTTGGCATACCTTGCTGTCCCGTTAAGGCTGAGAGTGAGGAGGAGTATGATGCCTGGGAAAAACTCTATGCACCGCAGCATCCCTGGATTCTCGCTGTCACCGCATGGCGGTCTATCAATAAGCTTTACAAAAGCTTTTTGACTATGAAGTCTCGGTTACGGCCGGATGGCACGATACCTTTCGGTCTCAAGTATTGGGGCGCCCATACCGGCCGGTGGAGCGGCGATAACAAAATCAATTTTCAGAACATGCGCCGATATCCTGCTTTCGGCTTGCAATCCGGATTGCTGCAGCAGGATGACAAGGCAGTTGCGCGCTATATAAAGGAGCACAGCAAAACTGGCAAGTGGCCCGACGAAGTTAGATTCGCTCTGGACTTCCGGGCGCTTTTCGTTCCCCGGCCAGGCAAGAAAATGATTGTCTCCGACCTTGCGCAAATCGAGCCGAGAGTGCTGGCGTGGTTGTCTGGTAATAGAAAAATGCTGGAAGAGGTGCGTTCCGGCCTGTCAGTTTACGAAGCTTTTGCGAGGGCAAACTTTGGTTATACCGGTGGCAAGATGGACAAGTCTACCAATGAATATAAGCTCATCAAAATCCAGGTGCTGCAACTCGGGTATCAAGCCGGCTGGGAAAAGTTCATCGCCACTGCGCTCAAAGAATCCGGCATGGACCTTACCGAAACTGACCCGGAGTTCGAAGAAATCGTTGACCCTTTCACTGACGTTACCACTAAGGTGCCGGGCTATGGGGCTTTCGCTCGGAAACTGGTCAGAGACTTTCGCGCTGCCTCACCTACTATCACAGCAATGTGGCAAAAGCTAGAGGAGAATTTTCGGAGCTCAGTGGGCGGAGACTTTGTGATGAACTTGCCGAATGGCAGGAAAATGATTTACAAGAACGTGCGCGCGCAGGGCCGCATGGAGAAGAGTAAGAAAGACGGCAAGCCCTGGATGAAAACGGAATATACCGCTGAGGTGGGCGGTCGGCGCGTTCCCAGCTACGGTGGTAAGCTGACAGAGAACATTGTGCAAGCCGTGGCTAGAGATTTCTTTGCGTCTACCGTAGTTCGCACGCATAAAGCAGGGCTAACAAGTTTATGGACAGCTCACGATGAAAACATTTTAGAGGTTGATTTAGACGTGTCACCTGAAGACATTGAGAATTACATGTCTACGCCACCTGACTGGGCGCCCAATTTCCCTTTGGCCGCAGAGGCGAAAGCCGTTTCTCACTATTGTAAATGAAACGCATTTCGCTTACGCAAGGTAAATCTACTATTGTAGATGATTGGAACTATTCTTGGCTCAATCAATGGAAGTGGTGGACCCAGAAGCACGGAAAAACTTTCTATGCAGTGCGGAATGTTCCGGGGCCGAACGGCAAGCAGCTTCAAATAAGAATGCACCGCCTGATTTTAGGCATTAAAAATCCCAAAATTGAGGGGGACCATTGGGATGGCGATGGCCTTAACAATAGGGAACATAATTTAAGAGTAGCCACTAGGACGAACAACAATCAAAATCAGCGCTTGCGTATCGATAATGCTTCTGGGCGTAAGGGCGTCTCGTGGAAAATTAGCAATAAAAGTTGGGTGGTGCAAATACAGGTGAACGGTAAAAAGAAGCACTTGGGATATTTTAGAGATTTACGATTAGCTGCCGAATGCTATGATACCGCTGCTCGTAAATATTTTGGTGCCTTCGCGGTGCTTAATTTCCCCTGACTATGTTTTTTGCTACAAAGAATCTCGTTACCCTTTCCATGCAGGAGTGCCCGGCACCCTGGGACTTCGTTCCCACAGAAGTAATCACGCTGCAAATCCGAAAGGATAAGGAAGAGCGCCAACTTTGGTATAGCAACACGGCAACGCAGCATCAGTTTTATTCCGGGCTGGAAGCATTGAATCCCAATCAGCGCGTAAGTAAAGAGTCTAATCCTCCGCACAAGATTCATGCCTTCGTGGCAGACCTGGACGTGGAAATCCCTGACCAGCGCATTCAGGAAATCATCAAGGAAATGCCTTTCAGACCTCAGTGGGTCGAAACCTCCCTGGGCTTTCATCGCCGGTTCATCTGGCCCATCGAAATTCCTTTTCTCGTTCAAGACTATGGCTTCTGCTCCGCAATCTACCAAGCGGCCATTAAGTGGCTGCAGCTTCATCATGCCCCTGGCCTTGATGAACAAGCTTTCATCACACCGACCCGTCTATACTGCAACGGATGCAAATGGGAAAAGGTGGACGGAGCTCAGGCACTTCCCCGAAGAGACTGTCAGGCGTTTTTCGTTGGAGTTGGAAAAAAACATGCTTTTAAGGGCCTGGGAAAAGGTGAGGAAGCAATTCCCTTGGATGTTGTCGAAAAGGAAATCAAAGCGAAATTCCCGGGCTTCTCGTGGCCAACGGATTTCACAGTAGGCTCCCAGGGGCCAAGCTTCTGGATTCCTGAGAGCACTTCGCCGATGTCTGCCATCCTGAAAGAGGGCGGAATGATTTCCTTCGCCGCGCACGCTGCCAAGGTTTTCAACAAGTGGTCGGACATCCTGGGCGAGGAATTCGCAAAAACTTATTTCAAAGACGCAATAGCATCAGCCACAGAAGACATCTACTGGGACAAAAAATGTTTTTGGTCCAAGTCGGTGATTTCAGAGGAGTATGAAGGGCGAGACCCGCACGAGCAAGTCACGCTTTGGAAAGTGAATCACAAGCTCTCCACAAAGTCTGATGATAACGGTGTTAGCCAAATCGAGCTCGCCAAGAATCACATTTACACTTACAACCGTGTGCGCGCCGCGGTGCCGGTTGTAATGCGCCGGCCGGGCGTCATGATTTTGAATGGTCAGCGAATTCTAAACATCTACAACAAAAAACCAGTGCAACCTGCCGCAGGAGCGGTAAAAGAAGTTTGGGGACCTCATGGAAATTTTCCGTTTATCTCTGCCCTGCTCGATGCGTTATTTAACCCCAGGTCACAGCTCAACCACGCCCTCGCGTGGTTCCACTTTGGATACATGCGAGCGCTTAATTGGGCGCCTCAGCCCTCCTGCTATTCGTATTTTCTCGGAGGTCCCGGTGTGGGAAAAACTTTTGTTAGCCGCGAGGTTTTCGGAAGAAGCTTGGGTGGATATGTTGACGCATCGGATTATCTCGTTGAAGGAAGCTCCTTCAATTCCCATCTTTACCACTACCCCTATTGGGCACTCGATGACGATAACCCTTCGGCGAATTCAGCCTCGGCGCTACGCTTCCAAGCTGCCCTGAAAAAAATGGTGGCGAATGACCAGCATCTCAACAATGAAAAATTTGTAGTCTCCGGAATGACTGAGTGGCGCGGCATGATTGGAATCACGGGCAACCTTGACCCTGTGTCGCTGCGCATTTTAGGCACCCTGGACAACACTGTGCTGGACAAGACCAATATTTTCCGCTGCGTAGAGGAGCACACTGATTTCCAATTCCCGGCACGAAGTGAGCAGGAGAAAATTCTGCTGAAGGAATTGCCCCATTTTCTTAAGTGGCTTTCTGAAATGGAAATCTCTGATGAGCTTGCCCGGCATGCTAGATATGAGCTCGCTAGCTTTCAAGAGCCGTCTTTGCTGAGCCAAGTGCTGCAGGGCAATCCGGCAAATCCTTTCAAGGAAATCTTGCTCGAATCGCTGAAGCGATATTTTGAGACGCACGACAAAGACACTGAATGGCGCGGCAACGTGCGGGATTTAACCGCGCTGATTATGTCCGACCCGGCGCACGCGCTGCTGGACCGCCGGCTTGACGGCAGCTCAATCAATCGCTATATGGAACGCCTGTCAAAAGAGGGAATTATTAAATGCCGTTCGGAAGAAGGCGCCCTGAAAACTCGAACTTGGATTATTCAACGTCCCCGGGAAATGACTGTCCCGGTGGATTCAACTACGCCACCGCAATCATCCACTCCATTGCCCGTATGACCGACATCTGTGACGGATTTCCTGAAGAGAAGCTGACCACTGCACAAGAAAATGCCCTGGCGAAGCGGGGCACCGCAACTGCGCATAACAAGCTAGTGCTGCACAATATGCGCGAGGCGGTCAAGTATTCCAAGCGGGTTTGCGGGGCCGCGATTTCAGACGCCGAACTTTTGAGTTTGTGCTATGGCGCCATGCTGAATGCTGCCCGGCGGTTCAAGCCGAATTGGGCGCGGTTCTTTGCTTTCAGCAAGGCACACCTCCGTGGCGCGGTGAAGGAATATTTCAATACTCAGAAAGTGATTAAAAAAGGCTTCACAGTTTCGCGCGAGGAGTTGAGAGACACGCTGTGCATGAGTAATGACCCCGATACGCAGACTCTGGATGTGGAAGTCCTAACTGGTGAGATAGCAGACCCAGATTTTAAAACCGTCAAACTCCGGGAACAGTGGGCCTTGGTCGCTCCGCTACTTAAGCTTTTATCGCAGCGCGAGGCGATGGTGATTGACCTGCACTACAAGAGCGGCTTCACCCTTACGGACATTGGCAAAAAGCTGGGTGTGACCTGTGAGGCGGTGCGGCATATTCACGGCAGCGCACTCAAGAAAATCAGAAATAAATTACTCGCGAGACACGTTCTTTATTCCGACTTCTAGTATGTGGGACCACCGACGATACTGGGACTTGATTTGGGAACTGACACTGGCGTTGCCTTTTTCGATGGCAAAGCAATCGCGGCCACTAATTGGAAGCTCGGCACCGCTCAGGAAATCAAACGATGGGGGCAAACTCGGCAGACCCGCCGCGGAGACCCGCGAGTGTTCAGGTTTTTTGATGCTCTGAATAAAGTTGTTGTCCAGTATAACCCTTCAGTGATAATATTTGAAGATGTTCTGTTTTCGACATACCGGCTTCAGGCGCAACTTTGGAGTTCATTTCGAACGGTGGTTTGGCTTGTCGCTTCAAGAGCCAATAAAATATGTGAATGTGTTTCGACTTCGGGTCTTAAAAAATTCGCGACAGGGCACGGAGGAGCCGACAAGCCGATGATGAAAGCTGCTCTGTTTAAACAATATCCCGAATTTAAAGCACAAGATTTAAGTGATGATGCTGTGGATGCTATTTGGTTGGTGCTTTGGGGTAAACAACACTTGGGGCGTTTAATATGAAACAGATTCCCTTGACAAAGGGTCAATTTGCTTTAGTTGATGATGCTGATTTTGAATGGCTCAGCCAATGGAATTGGTATGCAATGGAAGTGAATAGCGGATATTATGCCGCGCGCAGTATTAGATGCAAAGGCATGCGTAAGCTTATCCTGATGCATCGTTTAATTTTGGGACTTGATAATCCTAAAACACAAGGAGACCATGCTGATGGAAATTCTCTAAATTATCAGCGCTATAATCTTCGTGTTACTCGGCACCAAAATCAGCAAAACAAGGGTATGAGCCGAAACAATACCTCCGGTTTCAAGGGCGTTAGCTGGCATAATGGGATGTGGCAAGCTAGTATTCGAGTAAACAATCGGCTCAAATACCTTGGAAGATTCGACACGGCAGAAAAGGCTGCTAAGGCATATGATGCTGCGGCTCGGAAATTTTTTGGAGAATTTGCGAGGACAAACTTTTTAAAGTATGGGCAATCAATCATTTAGGCAGAATCAAATCGTGAATCCTCCACAAATTCAGCTTTCGATGCGGGAGTTGGCGACTCAGCAGCAGGTGAACACCTGTTTGCAAATCATCGGCATGATGATTACCGCCTGTAACGTGAAGGCACAGAACATGGAATACAATGAGTCTTCCGTGCCCTCCGCCGAAAAGGCGTTGCCTGGGGAAGCCCTTGTCGCTGCAGAGAACACTTTTATCAAGGTGTGTGAACGCCTGGATGCGATTTTGGATGACAGCGCGCGGTGGGACAGCGAATTTCAAAAGCAGGTCGAGGCCGACTACAAGGCAGCCATCAAGCTGAACCTGGAAAGTCTGGAAGCGCAGAAAAAAGCCTCTCTAGAAATTTCCTCGCCCCATACTCGGTTGAATCCTACCCTGGTGCGGTTGAAAACAGGCGACTGGGCCGCTTTCAAAGGGGATTTGAATTCGCCTACCTGCTTGGTGGGCATCGGCCCTACAGTTGAGCAATGTCTGTTCGCTTTTGACGAAGCCTTTGCCGGCCGGCAGACTCCCTTTACTCACGAATGGTTGGAAAAAAACGGTGTTGAAACTAAAAATGAACAAGCTCCCTTGGACAAAAACAGAAACGCAAACCCTGACGCAACTCCGCTCCCAGGGAAAGACCGCAAAAGAAATCGCCGAAGCCCTCGGCCGCCGAGTCTCCCAAGTGACGGCGAAGATAGCTCATCTTCCCCTACCGGCGGCGCCTAATACCCCAAAAGAAGGAACAACTTTCGAAGATTCCGGCGCTACCGGCTTCGCTTCCTCTTGTAGTCGAGAGATTACTTCTCTTGACCAGCTTCTGCAGTTTACTAAAGTAGATTTGTCCGTTTGGGAAGTTGAACGTTATGTAGTCAACAAGTGGGAGATGGGCTACAAAGACAAGAACGACGAGGCCGATAAATTGCCCCTGTTTCAGGTCAAAGCGTGGCTGAAGAAACGAATAGTGGTGAACCAGACCCGCGAGTTGATTAAGGAAATGTTGAAACAATTCGCACAGCAGGCGCCGAAGCGTCCGGCAATCGTTCGCGATTGCGCTTTGCGCACCGAAGGTCATTTATTGGAAATTTCTATTTTTGATTTACACCTAGGCAAACTCTGTTGGGCTCCCGAATCCGGAGAGAACTATGATGCAAAAATCGCACAGTCTGTTTTTTCTACCGCGCTTGAGCGGCTCATTTCCCGGGCAAAAGGTTTCCCTATCGGGAGAATTGTTTTTCCAGTCGGCAACGACTTTTTTAATGTTGACAATGCGGCGCAAACGACTACCGCGGGCACGCCACAACATGAGGACGTTAGGTATCAGAAATCCTTCGTGGCGGGTCGTAAGTTAATGGTGGACGCAATTCTTCGACTCCGAGAGATTGCGCCAGTTGATGTGGTGATGGTGTCTGGAAATCACGATACCGAAAGAATTTTTTATCTGGGCGATACCCTGGAAGGTTGGTTCAATAAAACTCCCGGGGTGACTGTTAACAATGCCCCGACTTTGCGAAAATATTATGCCTTTGGCAAGTGCTTAATCGGATACACGCATGGGCACAATGAACCTCACAAAAACTTGCCGCTCATTATGGCGACTGAGAAGCCAGAACTGTGGGCCGTTGCGAAGTTCCGCGAGATTCATCTCGGTCATTGGCACCACAAAAAGGAAATCTTCTGGCAGCCGGTAGAGGAACAGAACGGTGTTCGGGTCCGAATCATCCCCAGCCTTTGCCCCGCTGACGCGTGGCACCGCATGAAGGGCTATGACGGGTTAAGGGCGGCAGAGGCTTTTCTTTGGCATCCTGAGCATGGTAACGTTGGAACCTTTTCAGTCACGCCGTGAAAGTCGTTCCCCTTTCTCAGGGATTAGTTGCCTTGGTGGATGATTCGGTGTTTGCTAGTGTTAATCTTCATAAGTGGCATGCGGACCGAAGAGAGAAAACTATTTATGCCAGAGCGCGCATCGCTGGTTCGCTCGTTTACTTACATAGATGGCTAGTAAACGCGCCGGATTCCGCAAAAGTGAATCACTGGGATGGCAATGGCCTGCACAACTGGTTTGATAATTTACGAGTCTGCACTAATGCTCAAAACGTGCGTTATCAAATTTTACCGCGTCAAGGCAAACGAACCAGTCGCTTCAAAGGCGTGAGCTGGTATCGAAGGGACCAGTGCTGGCGAGCATATATTGTCCTTGATGCTTGCCAGAAACACTTAGGATACTTCGATGATGAAGTAGAGGCCGCCAAGGCTTACGATGCCGCGGCACAAAAACTTTTTGGTGATTTCGCGGCTTTAAATTTTCCAGATGCCTCTCACTAGACGAGCGCTCAAGGAAAAATGGCTACGCCGCGCAGTAAAGCTAATGCGCGGCGAGTTCATTCGAATCGGGCACCCGCTACCTACTCGGCTGCGCGTGTTCCTGGGAGACTGCCAGCATGTTCACTATTTTGGGGAGTTTCACCGTGCGGTGAACGTGGTCGTCATTAGTAAGAAATTCCCCGGCCGGCGCCAGATGCTTCAATTTTTATTGCACGAGCTCTGTCATGCGGCTTGCCCGGTGCCAGGACATGGACCGGAGTTTTCTGCCATCGCCCAAAAGTTGGGCATGACCGCCGAAGGCACATTTCTCAGCAGTGAGAATTTAGATGACTGGCTTCATGATTGCGTTCAGCAATCGGCCGGCACCCGGAGAAGCCCCAGAAGTCGGGGCGCCCGGTTGAAGGTTCGCCACTCTCGCATTAGCTAGCTTGCGCTGAACGCCGGCGGGGGCGGGGCGCACTTGCGGAGCCGGAGGAGGTGACATAGGGGCGGGAGCGGGTCCAGAAGCGCCTGGGGGCACCGGGGCGGCCAGAGGCGGGGCCTGGGGAGTAGGAGTTTTGAAGCCTTTAGGAACACCCCGGACCGCCAGGACAGGGTTACGTGCCCCACTTTTGGACACTGCGTGGGTGATGGAATCAAAATCTGGCGCCAAGACGGTCAACTTGCCGGCTTTATCTGCAGCCTGCAAATCCTGCAGGTGCACATGCAGCATGTTGTATATAACCCCCAGATGACCGCTCAGGGACTTGTAAAAGCCCATGCCGACCTGCTGCAGCGCTGGGAGATTGTCCTTGATTATCTTAGCCTCGTCCCGCTTGGATTGAGTAAAGTCCTTGGTGGGTGCGCTCAGGGCCGGAGGTGCACCAGCGAAAAGCGCTTGCATCGCCGGCATCTTGAGCAGCTTTTCGGAAAGCTTTGGCCCGGCAGGGGGTGCTGGTGCATTGGCGGGCTGGACCTGAGGAGAAGGCGGAGCAGCGTCATCCGCTGGTTGAATCATGCTAGTATCAGTTGCCATAAATTAATAGTTTCCTTTCAGTTTGCGAGGCTCAATCTGTGCTTGCCGCTTCGCGTGGCTGTCTTCCAGGTGCTGCAGCACATCATTCCAAAACGGTGAATCAGTCGCTGAGGCGGCAGAATATTTTGCAACCCCAGCTAGTTCAGTTTTTTGCTTCTCTGTCAGTTTAGTTTTCATCGAATCGGTCTCGGTTCAATCATTCCCAAATCAAATCCGCTCTGCGCAGTCTGAGGAGCTTGCTGCGCCGCTTCCGTAGCTGCCAAGCGCTGCACAATGCCGCGGTTCAGCAACTCGCGATTCTGGATTTCTTTCCGAAAATCGCCTAAGTCAAGTCTACCCCACCCGTTGTCCGCCCACAATTGTTTTTCTGCGAACCACAGACCGCCCTGCAGAGAATCCGGCCTCACGCCGAGCTCCTTGGCTGCCTTGGCGAAAACTTTCTGGCCGAAAGCAAAATCAGCATCTGAGACCCCCACCGCGTTCTTTGGCAGGATTCGCCATCGCGCTTGATGCCCTGAATATCCGATTCTGCGAAGGGTACGGTCAGCCCACACATCATAAGTGGCGCCATGCCCGGTGCCCAAGAGATTCTTGACGAAGTTTTGAGTCTTCGGGCCGCCGGTGTTTTCTAGCCACTTGCGGGCGAGCACCTGAAGCACTGGCACAGAGTGCATGTTATAAAGCTTTCCATTGCTCTGCCGCGGTTTTAAATCGTGCTCATCAATCCAGTCAGCCATGAATTTTGCTTCGGTCGGCGCCCCGGAATCTTTCCAAGTCCCATCTTCAATCTTTTTTGCACCTTCTTCGAATTTAGCGAGCTGTTTATCGAACTTGCCGCGCTTCCACATTTCCAGCGCATCATTCGCCATCGCAAAATTTTGCTGTGGATTGTTCTGCGGGCTTGTGGCCGCCAGGAGCTCAGCCATTATTTGGGCATGCTCGCCAAAATGCTTTTTCAAAAGCGGGACGAATTCAGAATACCAACGCAGCCCATCTTTGTAAGCTGGGTTGTCTTTGTATTGGCGAGCAAAGTCTGCGAGTCGTTTAGCGAAAGTGTCCACTGCCTCAGCTTCAGTCTCATGCTCTTTGTAGAGTGGAGATTCTTTGATATCCGAAGGGATGCCTACAGGCTTGCCGTTTTCCTTATCAGGCACTACAATCGCTTCCGGGTAATGTTCCTTCAGCTCCGTGGGCGACATTTGATTGCCGGCCAGCTCTTTGGTGGGCGAAAACTCTCCGCCCATCATCTGCTGCTCTGGCCGAGCCGCGGGGACTGGAGCTTCAGAAGCGGGAATCTTGTTCTCGAAATCGATACCCATCGAAAATGCCGGGCCGCCCTGGACTTGGGAATAGAAATCGTTTTTCTTGGCCGCTTTGCCTATGGTAGTCTCTTCCGGCTTGGCGGGGTGCACACTTCCGTCTTGATACACCAGTCCGGCGGGAGTAAGAACGGATTCTTGATTGAATTCCTTCCCCAGCGTGAGAGCATCCTGTGGAGAAATGCCAGTCACGAGAAAATTCTGGCCTTGGTCGATGCCTTTATAGCTGCCAGCTACAGGAGTGAAATCATAACCGAGCTGAGCGAGTCTGTCTGATAAGCGTTCGTTTGCTTTCACATTTACCGGAGCAGTGCCGGGACCTTTTCGCTCTTCGGTCGCGGTGAGTAATGCCCATCCCGGGCGCGCGAGCGCTTTAGCTATTTTGTCTTCAGATTGGAAATCTTCCAGTTTGGGAGCGCCCGCGGGTTTGAATTGCGCCGGCCCGGCCGGCTCTGCTGAGGATGGGGGTTTGGCGGCCATATCTATAGCCTCAGCAATAGCACGCGTTCGCGTTTTATTTTCGGCGTAGGAAGGACGTATTTGGTCCAATTCTCTCGCCCTTTTTAAAGCCTGTTCTCGGTCCAAAAATTCACCTTCATTTGTCACAAAACCCTGCGGGTGCTGAAACAAGTCGTGAGGATTATAACCAGCATCCAGCATTTTTCCGTGAGCATCAAAATGTGCAAAACCTTCGAAAATTTGGCCAGTGTCTTTGTCTTGCACTGCGGCTGCTCGGATAGCACGAGGTTTGGTAGATGGTGAGAATTGGGCCATAGAGCCTAAATATTCTACCGGAGTCTTGGTGAACTTCGCAGCGACTTTTGCATCACGGTGAATATAGCCCTCATAACCAGCCTGCGCAATCTTATTTTCGTAAAGCGTATTCGCCGCGCGAGAGTCCATCGGCGCGTATCCGGCCTTTTCCACTTCCTCCGGCGTGGGCCACAAATCTTTGGGGTCTTCCTGAAACGGGTAGAGCTTGCTGCGCTGCACAAAAGCGCGGTATTGCTCTGGCCCCAGGTTCGGCTCTTTGGTGTAATCCTTCGTTCCAAAATAGGTGCGAGGCACGTAAATTTCTTTGTAGTCACGGGCTCGGGCGCGTTCCTCACCACTCAAGCCGGTGCCATGAAAACGAGGGTCAAGCACTTTGAGTCCCGGAATGTTTGACCAGTGGCGCAGCTCGATTTCTTTTTCCTGTTTCTCACGAGGCTTGAACTGTGCTGGCTGGGTTCCCCCTCGCTCGGCTGCCAGAGTCTGCTCGCGCGTCATGCCCGGCGCCGAGTTCAACTCAGCATCAGAGAGGTGAGTGATTGGAGCTCCCTCCGGGCGAGCGGTATCTAGAGGTAGCTCATTACCTTGCTTGTCGAGCACCTGATAACTGCCCGGTTTTTTGTGCGGGTCATATGCATCGAAAACATCTGGTTTCACCTCGTCATTATCCACGCCGGCGGCACGCCAAGCATCCATCAACTTCGTGCCGCGATAGTGAGTCACTATAGCGGTGTGCTCATTCGGATGCGCGTCCTGGATTGCGTGATAGCCTTCAAGAAAACGGTCCTTGAATTCATTGAAGGTCTCTCCGCCGGGCGGTCGTTCATCTGGACTCTCAGTAAGAGATTTGATTCTAGGCAGCATATCCGCTGTCGGTTTTCCTTCGATTGTGCTTCCAAGTTTCCAGGGCCTTAGTCTAGCATCGGGCGTTATAGGCGCACCGGTGGTTTTGGCCACTTCCTTGGCAGTGTCCATGGTGCGGTCTAAATCAGAGGAATAAATTCTGGAGATACCAGAGGTTTTAAGCTGCTGCCCCAGCTCCGCGGCTTGCTGTCGGCCCTCTTCACTAAGCTGAACGTTTTTGTGCCCGCGGATTAAATCTTTGGTCGGGTCAGTGTTATTCAGGGCAGTCGTTCCGTGGCGAATTAGAATCGTTTTCGGCTCGCTACGCGCCTCTTCGATTGGTCTAGGCTGATATTGAACGGGGCCTTCGCCATATCGGTCTTCGAACGCTAAATTTTGAGCTTCATCAAAAGCTTTACTAGCGGCCTCAGAAGCCGCCTTTACTCCATCAGGAGTTACGGGAAATTTTCCCGTATTATCTTTGTAAAAAACGGGGCGATTGTCGTAATCATGGAAGCTTCCATTATCTTGAAAGTCCATCGTTTTCCAGCCCTCTTTTTGGAGCTGAGAAATCGGAACAGCAGGAGGCTTTCCAGCGATAGCTTCGATGTGAAGGCCGGGAGCAAGAGTATCGTTCCCTAAGTCACGCCAATCAAGAGCTTTGCCAGCACCGGGAGGAAGTGGTTGAAATTGTGCGGCTTTCCTGAGTTCGGAGGGCACCACGAAATTTTTTTGTTCCGCGAAAGGTCGCTGAGCAGGCGGAACATACCCGGGCTCTCCCACTGCCGGTATGTTTCCTTCCGCGTTGCGGAGATGACTACCGAAATTTACGAAAGCGTTTTGAGCCAAAGTCTCGGCAGCTAAGGCGCCCTGAGCTTCCGGGCTGAACATCTGGGAATGTTCCCGCCAAGCATTATATTCACCCCGGGGACCAAACTGCAACCCCTCCTTGGCGTGGCCGAAGAAATCATGCACCGCGCGGAATAAATCATTATGACTTAAATCACCCACGCCAGAGGGTTGTAGCATCAAGTTGTTTTCTTGGCCACTAAAACTGCGCGCAGTTGGCGTGAAGAAAAGGTGCTTGTTGTCGCGCACGTCTGCAGACATCTCGGCACTGGACTTGTAAGGCTCGCCTGCGCCGGTCCACGGCTCTACAGTGTAGCCCGCTTTCCGGATTGCGTCATACTGCTGTTTAATCTGCGCGTTCAACGCACCATAACTAGCCTTCACAGCAGGGTCATCCGGATTGTGCTGCGCTTCCTGTGCGAAGTCCGCGAGGCGCTTGCCTAAGTCGGGGCTGATTGGCAAATTGCCGATGGGACGCAGCGGTCGGCCCACATAATCCTCTGCCACTTTGGCCACATCTTCATTCCGCGGCGCAGCTTGTAAAGTCGATTCAGGAAACGGAGGTTTATATCCAGCCTCGGGGTGATACCTTTGCAGAAAATCTGGCATCCCTCCGCCACCAGTAGCGGCCTCATGAGCCTCTCTAGCTGCCTGCGCCTTAATCGCATATCCCGCGGCAGTTTGAAAATCTCTGTTCTTTAAAGCCCCGCGCATTAGTTCACTTTGGCGCTCCGTAGCAGATTGCAAAGCTGCCACTTCCTCAGGACTTTTTGCCCCAGCCCCAACCTCTATTGACAAACCGGTCTGTCCACCCCCAAATCGGCCCTGATAATTGGTCACCATGTTTCGCCAATCATCCGGCGAGGTTTTATCAAGCCGGTCAACAAAATCCGTCACCGGCATAAAGCCGGCAGTGGTGGTTAGAACATTGGCGCCCGCGGTCCGCGGCAGATTTGGTTCCGGTTGAACTGAATGGATATGTTCCAGGTTCAACCGGCGGATGACTTTTGTCATCTTGGGGATTTCAACACCGGCGGACTGCAGGGCATTTTCTAAAGCACCTCGGGTGGGATTTACTTCCTGGATGGTAGGCACACCCAAAATTGGCTCTTTGAATGGCGCGCGCTCTATTAACGTCCCAGGTTCCACGCCAAGCCCGGCGGCCTGCTTGGGCTTTGCTCGAATCTTCGCTGGCTCAACTACCCTTCCGGGCTCAGTAGCGGCAGAGATTTTCTGCGCCACAACATTGGCGGGGACGCCGCTTTTGCGAGACACACGCGGTGTCTCTGGCGGACGTTCCCCATAAAGCATGTTAATAAAATCTGCTTTCGCTTGGTCAACTTGAAAAGGAGCAGTTTCAGAAACACGAGGCGGTGCATAGACGTTCGCAGCCCCTAAATCGGACGGCACAACGATTTTCTGTCCAGCCCCGCCAAATCCGGCAAGTTGATTTGCAGATACTTTCTGTGCAGTGTCTAACAAATCATGCCAGCCTTCAGTTGTGAACTCGCCTTTCGCGACATCTAATGCAAATGGATTGCGTGCAAGCTCCGGAGCATTTGGATTTTTCTTGGCTAGTTCTGACAGAGCTTTGGACCAACGAAAAGCATTTGCGGCGAGATTTACGGGCGCCCAGTCTAGAACTTGAGGACCTTTGCCGGTCATTTCTACTTTGTATGGGAATCCGACGCGCTCGAAAAGATCTCGGTCGGTCTCAGACACGTTTTGAGCTTTGGCTATTTCGGCTTGGCGCTGCGAAACATCAGTTTCCAAGGCTCCCCCTGTAGGAGTTTCGCCGGCGGCCCCGCGGTATTGATATCGCACTGGGGACTGGCTTGCAATCGCTTCAGCAACTGTTCCCAGGGCTTCTTTGGGCGACTGCTCGCCCTCGGCGCCAGTCGGTTTCTCTGCCGGCTGCTGTCCAGCAATTACTCTTGCGTCATCCGCATTCTGCTGGATTTCCTCCGGCGTGGTCGGCACCGTCTTAGTAGTTAGTGGCGTTCTAGCTACAGGCCGCAAAGCAGGAGGAACATTAGCCCGGGCCTCGGCAAGAGTTTGACCAGCCTGTTTAAACGTGTCCCATCGCAACGGTAGTTGAAGTCCGCTGCTAACGCGTCCCTCTAAGGGATTTCCACCTAGCAGGCTTACGAGCTCGCCGGCAGCATTCGCCATTTTGTCTGTGAATCCCGGCGCTTTGCCGCCCGTGCGTTTGAAATACGCGTCCCCGTTCTCCGCGCGAATCTCGGCGCCGATGTAGCGGTCAATCGCGTTTTGCTTTTCGTCTGGTGTCAGAGCAGTCTGCCAATCTGACCCGTCTCCGCCGGTTTTATTCCGGGCTGCCTCAGGGCCAAATCCTGATTGCTGAAGCAGAAAATCTCCTGGCGTAGTGCCTTCAGGAAGTGGCTGTCCTCCATTGAGCAAATTGGCGTAATGACTGGTAAATTGGTCCCAAAGGTCTCCATAGTCTGATTTAGCAGACTGATTAAGCTCATTTACTCTTTCCGCTCCGAGAGCTGCATCCATCGCGTGCACTGCTTCGTGTGGGGCCGCATCTACGTTCTGGAAGATGATTGCGTTGCGCTTCTGCCCATTCGCTCCGGGCAAATCCTTCAAGAAAACTCCATTCGCGGCGCCGGCCTGAAAAGCATGCTGTTCCGCACCCGGAGTTGCACCCAGAGCAGCCATCACACCCACCGGGTCGGGGATGTAGAAAACATCAGTGTTAGGATTGACTCCCTGCTTAAGCTGCTGAATCGCCCTGATTCTTTCCTGAATCTTAGGGGGCGCAGCAGACATTGCGGCGTTGTGGAGAGTGTTCAGCGCGGGAAACGCTGCCGAATTTGGCACACCTGCGGTAGCGCCCCAGTTCCGCTCTCCTGCAAGTTGGCCGCCGAGCATCCACTTGCCAGCAGACATAGCACCATGAGTCAATCCCATGGCGGTCCCCACCGGGGTGAAGCTTTGCTGTTGCTGCGGCGTCTCTGCTGTGGCCGCCTGAAGTCCCACATCTAAAGCGGCGCCTTGAGCGACACCAGCTAATGCGCCGGGCGCAGCTTCAATAATGTCCTTGGCAGCCTGTGATACCGGTCCGGTAGCCGCCTCGCTGGACACGCCTTCACCGAATTTAGCGGTGCCTTTAGCTGCCGAAGCAATTTTCTTCCCCATCTCAGACAGGGATTCGGTCATGCCTTTGCCGAAAACCAGTCCCGTGACCGCGCCCGGCACGCCGGCATGAATTCCGCCGGCAATCGCAGCCGCGGGGCGCCCAATATGCGGAGCCGCTTTAGTCACGCCCGCGCCTACACCTTGCAGCACTGCAGCAGTCGCAGCAGCTCCTCCGCCCACGATTTGTTTGGCGGTATCGGTCGCGGTATCGCTGGCTTTTTGAATTGCGTCTAAAATCGGCGTGGGAATAGCCGCTTTAGTAGCCGCCGGCAATGCGTCAAAGGCTTTGCCAAAAAGATAAAAAGTGAATGGGTCCACTTGAGCAAGATTAGCAGCATGCTCTGGGCGAACCGGAAATCCCTGTGACTCCAAATAAGATATTTCATCGCCACCAACTCGATTCATGAACTCGCCGCGACCTTTTAGAATTTGAGACTGCTGGTCTGCCATCGCAGCCTCATCAAGAAAATTCTGCTGCTTAACCGCCGGGTCCAGTGTGTTAGGCGGCTGAATGACGTGCCGCACCACTGTTTCCTTGAGTTGATTGGCGAGTCCAGTCACCGCGCTCTCTGTTCCAGACCATCCTTCGGCGATTCCCTGCTGAACTTCCTTAACCTTCTGGGGGTCCATCCAGGTGCCTGCGCCGGGATATCCACCAACTATCAAAGCGCCACCCTTGGCAAGGTTGGAAATCATCTCGCCGCCCCCTTTGGCAAGCTGCCAGAGATTGGAAAGCATCTTGGTCACCGTAGGCAACGAAAAAGGCTGCTGATGCACGAGGTGCGAAGCTTCAGAAAATCTCGCTAGCGCGTCAGGTGTTTTTTGTTCCGCGGGCAGGGAATTCCACACGGACGGGAGGTCGAAACCCGGCTCTTGCTTATTCAACTCGGCCAGTTGTTCAGCATGAAGACTTGTGACGTCCAGGGGCGTGCCATCCGGCCGGCTAAGCATCGGCGCGGGAGATTGGGCCTGTTGCAACGCCTGAGATTGCTGCTCAGGTGCCAATGTGACGGGAGTGCCGTCAGGCCGAGTGAAAGTAGCTTCGGGAGTAGCAGCAGATGCAAGGCTAAGCGCTTGAGTCTGCTGCTCTGGGGTCAAAGTAACAGGCGAACCGTCAGGTGCGGTAAACGTAGGCACATCTTAAAAGTTGACGATTACCGGGCCAACACCAGGAATATTTACTGTGCGTTTATTGCCACCGGCAGCCGCGGCAGGAGAGCTCGCGATTGCTTGGTAATAACCCTTGCGCTGCCGGAAAGGCACTCCATTCGCGATACCCTGCTCGTCAGAATCGAGCACCCCAGGATATTGCTTCTGAGCATACTGCAACTTCGGCGCAATTGCCTTTTCGCTATTTTCGATGATGTTGAATCCATCGTCCACCAAGCGCTGCCGGAACTGGGGTGGGAAAGTGTGGGTGCGCAGAATCAAATTCTTAGCATCCGAAAACTCATCGGCCCAGGGTATGGCTTTTTTGATAGCATCCCACTTAAACTCGCGAAGTGTGGCGCTCGGGTCAAGCAGCTTGCCGTAGGTTTCTCCCAGAGTCAAATCACTGGTTCCCGTAGGCTCCCCGGCCGGAGTTTTGTGCGCGTTCACTGCCGCGGATAGAAAATTGGCATACAGAGGCTGAGCCTTGGCAAATTGCTCGATACCGGGAAGCTTCTGAAGCTGCTCGCGTGCCTCAGGCACCGTCTGACCGGGCTTTATGGGAACTTCCCCTGGCGCGGCGCCCTGGCCGGAATAAGCGGGAGCTACGGCAGCAGCGGCCGGAGCGGCAGCAACTGCAGGAGGAGCTTGGGCAGGCTCTATGAGAGTCCTGGCGGTTGTCAAATCTCGGGCGTTCATGTTCGCCGCTTGGTCACCGGTAAGGCCCAACTTATTCACCGCGGCTGCTCGCACTTGGTCATCCGTCAAAGGCTCAATCGCAGACGAGGCGGGATGCGTTCCCGCCGGCACAGTAGGTTCCACCTCGTGAACATCATCCGGGCTAGGTGCCGAAGACTGGTCAAGAAAATACTGGGACCGGGCTGGATGGAACTTCGGCAAAAACTGGTCGAGCTGCTTCGCATAGGCCCAATAAGCAGGAGACCCGGGATATCCGGTCGAAGGGTTTGGCGGAGTCACATCAATGCCCTGCCAATTTTTCTTGCGAGGATATGTATTGCCTTGGGCATCGGTGAAGGTGTAATCTGCCGCTGGTGCGATTTGTTGCAGCCACCGGTCCGCCAACATCATCTGCCCTTTCATTTCATTCCCGCGCTGCGCAGCTTTCTTGAAATCGTTCTCATCCGGATTAGGCGGCATAGACTCACCGTAGAGCGGCCCAAGAGTCTGATAAGTTTCCAGTCCACCTTTGCCGTAAACCGCTTCAGCCTGCTGAGAAGCAATCTGTGTCTGCGCGAGATTAGCGGCCGGCTGCACGATGCCCTGCGCCGCCGTTGCTTGCTGCTGCTGTAGATTACTCTGCGCAGTCGAAGCTTTGGCAGCAGCAAGCCGTGAATTAATCAAATCCGGATTGACATATTCACCAAGAGATTCCAGGAGGGCCTTTTTCTGTGCCTTGCCTACGTCCCCGATACGATTGACCACATCATCAGCCGTTATGAAGCCTTTGCGAAAACCATCAGTAAGCTGCGCCACCGCATCCGGAGTGACGACATCGGATGCCGAAGTGACTAGCGGTTGCGCAGTGGCGCCAGCTTGAATCGGTTGAATGGGCTCTTGTCCTATAGCCATAAATTAGATATTGAAAAGGTTCGTTTGGTTGGGAGTCCACGCAGAAGGCGCGCCGTAGCTGGTAGCTGCGGGCGCAAAAGTGGGTGCTGGGGTGCCCGATAGCTGCTGAGACTCCGCGGGCTGCTGCGCGGGCATTCGCCAAAAAGAATTCCCAAATCGAGTGAAACCGTTTGGAGAAACCTGGGGCGCAGTGCCTGAATTCACCTGAGCCAAATAGTTCGGAGAATACAAATCTTGAGACCCAGCAATGGGACTTGGATTCGTGCCCTGCTGATAATTAGGTCCTAAAATCTTCGCAAGAATCTGCTGCATTTGTGGCTGAATGTTAAGCTGTGGCGTGGTCGGTGTGGTAAAAGTCTGAGCCGCCGGGGTGCCTACCTGGGACACGTTCTGCATTCCCACACCACCAGTGCCAAAGGCACTCACAGAGTGAGGAGGAACCAATGATTGTGCTGTCCAGCCGAAAAGTCCCATACATCAAATTATCGATGCGGCAGCCTGTGCATCTGCTTGGCTTTGCTGGTCTGCTCCGGGAGCCACTCCGCCAGCTCCGGTGTTAGTGTTTAAGCTGCTCCACAGTTGGCTAGCAGTGGGAAGCGCTCCGCCTGCAGCGCGCGCGGCTCCGCCTACGGCCTGTCCCCAAATGGTGCCCTGAGCCATTGCGCCCTGAGCCGCGGCGTTCGCAGCAGATTGCGTAAGCTGATTCGTAGCGCCCACGCGCGCGAGCCACAAATTGGCCACATTGGTGCCGCTTAAGCCTACGTTCGGAGCCGCGGCATTCGAGGTGTTGAAAGCGCCTTCAGCGCCCTGAAGATTGGCTAGCTGAGTCTGCGCCAGATTCGGAAACAACGACTGCAAGATGTTAGCGCGAGATGTTTCCAGATTCTGTGCCCCCATCAAAAGGTTTTGCGCCTGCTGTTGGCGTTGCATCTGCAACTGAATACCCGCTGTCCCAAGGATTTGCCGCTGAAGCTGGCCGCCGATGCCCTGGCCGGAAGCGGATTGGGTAACCATTCCAGATTGTTCCAGACCCGACTGCACGAGTTGAGCTTCAACATCCGGAGGAAGAGTAGCGCCAAGCTTAAGTTGCTGCAATGCGGCGTCAATCAATTGCTGTTTACCCTGAGCAGAGGTGCTGCCAGCCGCACCACTCACGCCGGAAGTAGCTTCTGCAGCCGCCTGAGCAGCAATGGGGTTGCTCGTGGCTCCAATTCCCGCAGTGCCTGCTGCTATCTGCGAACCTGCCGCTTGCCTAGCGGCAGCAAGTCCAGGGTCTATTTGACGCTGCAGTTCAAGCTGGCTCAGCGTTTGCTGGACATCCGCCTGAGTTGCTTGCGCATTAATCGTGCTCGGTTGAAGATTCTGAAAAACAAAATTGCGCTGCTGATTCAGAGCATCTAGCTGTGCCTGAGTAGCGCGTTCTGCAGCCGAAGATTGAATTTCGGCCGCGCCAATTTGTCCAACAAAGCCTAATACGTCACCCATATTTCAAATTTTCTTATACCAAGTTTCGCAGTGGGGAACGTATCCCAGTTTCGCGTATTTTCGTTTCCGCTTCTCCGGCGCCGCGAGCTGAGACATGCCAATCACAACCCACTGAGCACCACGCTTTTTACATTCTGCTTCGAATGCATTCAATAGTTGAAGTGAGGCTTCACCTCTAAACTCTTTTTCAACCAACCAAAAAAATTCTAGGCCCTGCTTTACACCAGATACCATGTCCGGAAGCACAGAACCGAGCAGAAACCCTCGCCATTCGTCGGCTACTTCCAGCCCGAAAGCAAGACCGCCCATATCCATAATGAGCTTCCAGTGCGCCGCCAAAAACTCAGGCTTCACTGGCGCAAAATGCCCGAATTCCTTCTCAAAGCATGGCATGACCGTCAAAACGGCTTCTTCCATCTCTCCGGGCGTTAAGCGGCGAACCATATCCTAATAGTCATCCTTTGACGAGCAACCAAAAGGCCATACTAGGAGGATAAACCAGTCCCGATGACCCGGATGTAGCGATTTGATTCGCCTCACCGAAGGTGTCAAAAGCGTGCCTCGCCGGCACCCCGGGGACCGGAGCAAATGTGCTTGAACCGTTAGACCCCACTGCGTCCTGGGTAGCAGCAACGAGACCGCGACCGAGAAAACCTGGGGTGTTTCGCCCGAAAAGGTCCCAGCCGGGATTAGCCACTAATGCGGCTGCCAGCGTGGTGAAGACTACAAATTTCAAATCGCCGGGCACCCCACTCACAGTTCTCCACTGTGAACGCTCCCACCAAATCAAGCAACTGATATCAGTGTCATAAAACTGCTGAAGATTGGCGGGACTGGTGGGTCTGTTTGCAGTCGGTCCGGAAGTCACAATACCCACAAAAGGCACCCATGAGGTGCCGTTCCACACATTCCATCCGATGGGCATTCCAAAAGCTGTGGGGGCTGAGGTGGTCGCATCTTGCGTGGTCTGCAGCCATACTGTAGGAGATGTCCCGGAGGGAGTAGAATTGCCGATAAAGAACGGAATTGTCAAACTCGCCGAAAGGTCAAGCGGCACATACTGCTTGGTATCGGGGTCCCATACCCACCACTGCTTGCCGCGTAACCACGGTCCAACGTTTGAAGTCGGCGCGGTGTCTCCTGTGAAAATGAAATTCGTTCCGCCGGGCGACATAATTTTCATGCGCTGCACCATAGCGTCAGCGAGGGCTTGCGGTGTGCCGATGAAAGTGGGCGGAATCGGTCCCATCTGGATGAAAAGGTCTGTTGCTACTAGGGCCATATTTTTATCCTCAATGACAGTTGTTGTTGAAACTAAAGCTTAAATTCGCCACATTCGAGGCTGCCGGTCCCTCGATTTCCAATTTAAAATCCACCGTGATTATCCCGGGAGAAGAAGGCAATGGAAAGCTTACGCTGTATGAGCCCGGCGTGTTCGGCACCATGATTCCACAGGTTCCTGTTCCTATTAAACATCCCCCCTGGCTTACTGCAATCCCCAGATTGGATGGACCGGTAGCTGTGTAATTCCAAATCATGGTAGCGCTGTTGCCCACACCTCCGGGATTTATCACGCTAAACTGGATTTCCCCGAAAAGATTATTGAAGCCCGCGGCACCCGTCATGAATAAAGAGCCAGTCAATGACGAATTCCCGGTGTAGCCACCGGTTATCCCAAAAGTTCCGGGCGGAAGCGGGGGCACTCCCTCATATATGGCCCAGGGAGCAATTATAGTTGCATTGGACCAACCAGCCCCGGGCGCACCTGAGCAAGCGCATATGGAGGGATTCCAGCAGGACCCGGGTGGGCACGGCTCTACAGGACAAGTAACGCACGCGCAATTGGTGGTGTCCCAAATCTGACTCGGCAAGCAGGGTTGAACCGGACATGGCACACAATCGCAATGCAGAAAATCCCAAATCAAACCGGGAGTGCATGGCTGCTGAGGGCAGATAATAGGGACGCAAGAGCAGCTCGCCGCATTCCAAATGTCTCCAGGGGAACACACCTGGGGAGGGCACAGCACAGTAACACAAACAACGTTACCTAGCGGAGTTGCTCCGTCTGGCGTGATGAAACCGACCCGATAACACCCAGTTGCGCACAATTCAAAAGCTTCGCCCCCATATAGAGATAAAACTAACTGATACATCCCAGATGGATTAGAAGGGTCCGAGGTGTGATACAAATTGTATTCTACCGCTCCGTCTACCACGGGCATTGCAATCTTAATCGGCGCGCTGCCGTTGCCACACACCGGTGTTCCTCTCGCGATTTCCACGCCGTGAGCATCCACCGCAGCCGCAACATAGCAACCGGGTGTGCACATTATAGTAGTAAGCTTCGGGACACATGAAGCAATCAAATCATAACTTCCATTGGGATTGCTCGCGTTGGTGGCTCGATATACTGAATAGCACAATTCAACCGTTTTGCAGTCGGCATCGCCTGATGCGGCAGAATCCTGGCATCCTCCTTGACAGGAAGTAGGCAGAGGAGTCCAAGTCAAAATGTTGTTTTGCCCGACAAACGCCGTGGGCGATACCAAATTACATGATTCTGGAATCGTAAAAGCGCTGGTCAATGAAGAGCCTGAACCACTCGAAGGGGTCACGAAAACTGGACACACCGGGGGCGACACATAATCAATGGGCGGTCGGCGTAAGAAGAGATTTTCCTGGATAATGTTCACGGGAGCCCCACCCCCTGCGAAACCACGGGGGGAACAACTGCGAACAAGGCTGCTTCAGCCTGCTTGGTGGCAATAATTCCCGCCACTCGGTCGGCTGCTTCCTGAGACACTATACTTTCAGCGTTCCCTACACCTACTTCAGAGAATCCTTTTTGAGTAACAGACACTGTTTGCACTGAAGTATAACGCTGCGTATTGACGGCCGCCAGAGCGGCGATAGCGCCGGCTTCATCATTAGCAGCCACACCAACACCATCAAATCGAACGGCGTTCACTCCGGTTTCATCAGTGCATGCGGTTCCGCTGCCTTGAAAGGCTTCCGGAACAGTTTGACCAAATGCTCTCACCCATCTAATGGTTGCCGGCCCGTGACCCACAATCAGGAATTGAAAACTTTCATCAATATTCTCGTTTTCGGGGCGCTCGGCGCCACACGAAGCTAAAGGAGAATCTAGAGGCTGCTTGCTGGCGTCTTCCGTGCGAACCACTCGGGATTGCGGTTTGAACGCGAAAAGCTGGGAATTAATTCCAATGTCTTGGTCAAATGCTAAACTGCCTCTTGCCACCGATAGCCGTTTAGCTAGAAACGGTTTATAGGCGCCGCGCGTGCCGCCAGCGTAAAACGCCCCCAAGTCGATGTCCTCACCGATTCCGGCCATGGCAATATCACCCCAGGTAAGCCGGGCGCGCTGTCCTGGCCCCTTCATCTGGGTGGGAGCCGTCAGGCCAAAATAGGCCCGACTTTCCATGGCCCAGGTAATCGGGCAACCATTATCCAATCTTTCCGGCCGAAAAGCTTCCCAGATTCGATTATGCCCATCTGCATCTTTTGAAATGTGATAAATTCGCTGCACGTCCGCTACCGTCCCATACGCCCACTCTACCGGTCGAGTGCCCAGCCAATAACCAGACCAGGAAGGTCCGGAAGTATCTGACAAGGTTTCGAAACTCGCGTGATTGAGCACCCAGGTATGTTTATTGTAGATGTCATCCACAGGCACTGAGAACATTAAAAATTGTCCGAACACGCCGGTCGCTACCAAGGAAAGGTCATCGTTTAAACGAGTTTTGCTGACCAACATTTCATTGTCTCTTACGGGTAACCGCGCAGTCAATTTGCCCGCAGTGGCGGGGTCGAAAATCGCGACACCGGAAGGAGAAAACCATGCGATTTGGCCGTAGTGGGAAACTATGGAACGCTGCGACGAGCATCCGACTTGGACGACTTCCACTTGAAAATCTACTGTGGTGGGCCACTGAGTCCGGTCTTGAATATTAGCCTGAAGGATTGAACCATCAAGCTCCGTGAATACCATCAATTGAGGGGCTTCGATAGATGGCGTTTTAGCCATGGCGGTTACTGGACCGTTAAAGAAAAAGGCTGAGCTGCCACCCAAGTAAATGTTTTCCCGGAACGAAAATGGATTACCCACATCGCTAGCAAAAACTTGATTTCCTGATGCTACCCACAAACGGCTGCCCACCCATACCATCGAACCACCTGCGGGCGTGTCGAATGCGTGGCCTTGCACAGAACCAAACTGGGCGCCATCATACCAAATAGGTGCGGAGAATCCGCCGTCCTGAATGAACAACACTGCTTTGCTGGGAATTAGTTTAATCGCAGATGCGAAGTCTTCTGTAATTCGTTCTGCGGCCTGCAAAGTCTGCGCCCAAAAAACTTGTTCCGCTGCCGGCAAAAGGGTCACGCCCCTTAATTGAGTAAATGAAACGAACGGATATGGAGAAACGTAAATCAAACCGTCCACCACCGCAATAAGCTGCTCCACTCCCACGAGAGGACGAAAAAGAGTTAGGCCCTGAAGATTTCCATCTGGCAAAGTATAAATGCAACGATACCCGGGACGGCAAGAAAGCACTCCGCCGAGATTCAGCATGTTAATCAGGTTCCACGCATACCCAACAGGTAGCTGGGACGGGTCACAATCGGATTTGGAACCCTGAAAAAAACTGCCATCGAAGTCCTGAATTAGGTTCGAGTCTGTTGCTTGAGGAAGCTGGCCCATTTACTTTCCCTCCGGATTCCATTTTGCACCTTTGCTCAAATTTTCTTGAACTGAAAGAGCCTGAAGATTTGACCAATGAAAGCACTGTGCCTGCTGTATGGGGTCTGACAAATCAAAACTTGCGCAAGGACGTTTGTGGTCTATGTGCCACACGGTCCCATAATTACCCCACGAAAATCCAGGCAAAAAAGTCTGCTCAATCTTGGCGCGCAATTCCTGCCAAGAAGAAACTCCACATAGTAATAAAGTATTTTTACTTTTACTCAGTCCTTTAAGTGCCAATCGCATACGGCATCGAATAGAAGATTCGATTCTATACGCCGGGTCTTTTACTCGGCGATTTCGCTGCTTGTTCCTCCCGTATCGTCGGACCTTTTCTGGATTACGTTTGTTGAATTCTTTTTTATTTTGAAACAAAACTTGTTTATGTTCCTCGTAATATGCGTCCCAGTATTCCCCAGCCTTCTCGGGATGTGCTTTTCTAAATCGCGCGGCGGCGAGTCTAGCTCTCAATTTTTCAAACTCGGTGCCTTTTCTTTTTAAATAACTGCGACGTTTAGCTGCCCAAGAATTAAACGCATTCGATTCCGGAATGAGCGATAAAATCGTTTTCGCAAACCATAAGGTAAACTTAACGGATGTCATAATCGTATTTATCACGGGGATTTGACATGTCAATAACTTGTGGCGGAAAAAAGTTAGGTGGCTCGGCTGCATATTGGGCCTCAAGCTCCAACCGAGCCGCATCCGCTTCCGCGGCGTGAGCATCGGCAGCCTGCCTATCGTCATAATGTTTACGAGCCTGAACAGCCACCAAAAGCGCTACACGACTGCGCAACGGGATGTGGTCAAACTTACTTGAAAATATCGGATTTATTTTCCTGTAGGCAATACGGACCCAGTTACAAGAACGATTCAATTGAATCCGGCGGAGTTGTGGAGTTGTTTCATCGGGCTCATAAATCCCCAGAAGCACTCCGGTTGAGCCGCTGCTGTCAATTGTCGAGAGGCGTGCGCTAGAAATAGTCGGGTCTTTGAAAAGCCCGGTGATGCGCGACACGAGCGGGTCACCTACGGCAGGAATAGCGTAACCGTAGCTTATCTGCACCCGAAGCCCGTTTAGCCAAACTCCGCCCTCCTGGCGCCGAAGAACGTTCTGCTTGTCGTCATACCCGTAAACGATGAATGACTTTCCATTGTCCCCAGGATTGCCGGCGTAACCTACCAGCAACGCCGGAGTATGCAAATCCTTGTATGTGACGTGAAAATTTCCCTGGTCGGTATAGGCCCACTCGCAAACAGTGCGGCAACTTCCAGGGCCGTTTAAGTGGAACTGAAAAAGCTGATTCCGGCCAAGAACTGGCTGGCCGCCTACGTTCACCCCAATCACTGTGTCAACCTCTCGGGGAAGAGTAACCACCCGGCGCCCACATCCAGCCGGATTATTGCAGGTTGTCGAGCTCGCGTTGCAATTCGGGCAATGTCCCGTGCAAATGTCCAGGTAACCTTTCCAGCCTTCCAGGTCTTCCTTGTTAGCAATCATGGACACTGCGTCACCCAGCCATCGAAAAAGCTTGGTGTCGTCGCACGTGCCAATAATGTTCTTGGCCTCATCGTAAACGTCATTGACTAAGAACATACAATTAATAGTGGGTCAAATGAATCCCCCGCCCAAGGCCTGCCGAAGCGCTTGCACCCGCGCGAACAGCAACGTGTCTTCTGCTGATGATAAGCCCGCAGTCACCGCAAAAAATGAAAGACGCTTGTGGCTAAAATTGGCTGGACCGGTGCCGTTGTTATTGGCCGCAAAAGCAAACAAAGACCTGACCGATTCAATCGAGCCTGACTGAGCAGCAGTGCCCGTAATCAACGCAGTATGCGCGTGCGTGCTGCTAGCAAAATACATGCTCAGTAAATTAGAAGCGACTCGGTGCCCTGAAAAATACCCAATTGCAGGGTTGGGAGAAGTGGTACGAATGAAATCACTATTCACATTGATGAATCGCCAACATCCAAAAGCCCCTACTTGCGTCCAGTTCGACATCAACGAACACCAAGAAGAATTCAATGGTCCGTAGCAAGACAACTCTTCTTCAGCACCGGCGCTATCTTCTGTTACATATATAGCCAATCCAAAAGATGAGCTAGTCAATAAACTATTTGCGGCTCCGGGAATTAAGCCCGTATCCAAATATTTTGTAGCTCCATCACCTTTTAAACCACCCACAGTTAAATCAGAAACCAGAAAATTGTGATTTGCCCATAGCAAATTACCGTAAGAGGCCTGAAGCGGGGTCAAAGCTGCAGTCAAACTATCAGGAGCTATGACATTAGCCATAACTATTTTTCCTGATATTCCATCTGATATCAGACCGGACCAAAAAGTTGAACAGGCGGCAATTGAATTATTGCTGGGTTTAGCTCCCCCGTTAACCTGAACTTGAGTAGCCCAGGCGGCTCCCGCAGATATAGGAGCGCTAGATACCTTCGCCGCGGATGCTAAAAACGGCGCATTGCATAGGGAATTAGGAATCATTAGGGAGAAACGGCATAGACCGCCACAACATCCGAATCCAACGGGCCGTAACACGTGAGAGATAACACCCCAGTTTTTCCTACTGGCAAAGATAATCCCGCGCTATTGTCTACCCCCAACCAAGTCCACCCAGCCGGAAAAAGAACTGAACGAACCGCCCCATTAGGAAGCATGCGCGCACTCAAAAAAGCGCCGGCGCGTCTGGTCTGAGTAGTAAAAGAGACATCTCCTGACATTATAAATGTTTGAAGGGGAGCCCCAGAAAAATCCAGCACAGTTGGGCCGGAAACTGTTGCGGCTGCACTGCTGGTAAGCAATCCATCTCCTAGTTCTTGCAGATGAATCAACGGTGCCGCGTTTGGAAAAGAATGGATTACCCCAATAGTGGGACCAGTGCCCCCCTGAACAGCCGCCCATCGAATATTGCCTGAAGCCACCGAACCCGGGTCATCCAAATTGGAAACCAGAACAGCCCAATCCCCCATAGAATACTCAACGTCCAGTTGTTCTACATCAAGTCTGGATGCTCCGCTCCACACAAGCCCATGAGGACAATGAACCAAAAGAATACGCTCGAAATGCAAAGCATGGTATGCAAAAGGAACTGTAGCCCCTTGAAAACAATAATATGCGCATACATTATTGCCACAAGCATGTTCATTCAGCTCATACCCAGTATAAAAACCACTTACAACAGTGTCGTCAAGCCTAGTAAAAGCTCCGTTGTTGTTGTCAGGCGTCACAACGCCTATGGAAGTAGTAAGTGTGGGCTTGGAGGATGAAAACGGCGCCACTCCCGTGTAAACGGTGACCCCGCGCAGGCGGAGACAAACTGCTTTTCTGAAATTTAATCCAGAAATTTGAGGATTATCTGACACTTGGATTGTCAGATTCTCCATATCTATTGACACGGAATTAAAGTTGTTAAAATTAGGAACCGTATTTCGAACAGTAGCGATTACAGCATTGGTGCCGCCTCCAGTAGAAGCTAAGGTGCTTTTTAAAACAGCGCCGCCAAAAGCATTCGGTAAAGAGGCAATTACTGGGAGACCTTGTGCCGGCATCTCGGGACCGACAAATCGAATAAGCGTGGTTTGGTTTGGGTAGTTTGGAATTTCAGGTATAAGCAACTGGGCTTGATACGCTCCACTTCCTCGCATGGCTCCGCCGATTATATAGACACCATTGGGAAAAAAGATTGTCCCACCAGCAGGCGAGGCAGCTACGACGTTAATAGCATTCTGTATGGCAATTGTGTCATCAGTTGTTCCGTCCCCCAAAGCACCAAAATCAGTCTTGATGTTGTAGAAATTACTAGTGCTGACTACTCCGGTCCCACCATTGCCAGCCGGCCCTTGAGGGCCTGTGGCGCCTTGTGGACCAACCGGTCCAGGGACACCTTGCGGACCTGTGGCACCCTGTGGGCCAATCGGTCCAGGAACACCTTGAGCCCCGTCAAAACCTTGAGGGCCTGTGGAGCCCTGCGGACCAACTGGTCCCACTACGCCAGGAGCTCCTTGAGGCCCAACCGGACCTTGAGGCCCCACCGGTCCCTGATTACTCACGTGAACCGCCCTCTTCGCGCTCTTTCATCAGCCTGTCCAAACTGTCTTCTGCTGATGTATCACGTTTAGAGGGTCGCATATCTTTCTCTGCTTCAGCCCCACAAATTTTTCGAATCTCGATATCGCAAGAATACCAGTGCCGGTCCGGGGGGTGTTTCGTTTCCACCTCGCGCTTTACCTTGTAATGAACTAGCATCGTGCCGTGCTCCGGCAAGCCGAGTTCCTCCGGCCCCTCAAAATGAATTGTGGGATAGTGGTCGTTTCTCGGCATCTCGGGCTGGCTATCCGGCCCCATCTCCGACATATTCAAATCTCGGTCCATTTGTTTCATGCGATTTTCACCCAATTAATTACTGTTTGTGCCGATATGGCAGTCACCGAGCTAGAGCCCGCGATTCCGTTAGCTTTAGTGTAAACTCCGATTGATGTATTCGGCGCGCCTACAGTTACAATTGAACTAATTGTCAATTGAACTTGTGTAACTCCAGGCAACGATGCCATCTTGGACGGTGTGACTGAAACCTCCGAAGAAGCAATGTCTGCACTGGCTGTGATATTTACCAACTTGCCAAACGGAGATGGAATCAGATTAGGCGCCACATTATCATTCTGCGTTACGCTAAATGTGAGCACCACCGTGATGAAATACGTTCCTGTCGCAACAGCAACAAATCCGAAAGTTCCCGGTCCAAAATTCAACGCGGCGTAAGAGCTACCTACGCTAGCATCAGCGCCGCCACTATCTGTGCCATGGGCAAACCCAAAAGCGAGCACGGGAGTATTGCCCGGCGTTCCCGGAGGTCCCTGAATTCCCGGCGGCCCGATAGGTCCAACAGGACCCTGACCGCCCTGCAAACCTTGAGGCCCCTGGGGTCCAACCGGTCCGGTAAGCCCAGGTGCGCCCGGCTCGCCAGCGATGACCACCAACGAACCCGCCGGAATGCTTGACGGCGCATTGACAAGCGACTCCTCCAAGGACAGAAAAAGGGTGCCATCAGAATTTGCCTGAGTGACTCGATACCACCCAGACCCCGCGATGTAAACAGATAGGCCCGTCAAAATGGCAGGATTGTATTGGGTCAGCACCTGGGCGATTGGGCTTCCCAAACTTGGCTGAGAAAAGGCCTGCAGCGTAACAGTGTATGCGTTTCGTCCGTCACAACCCGATGGGCCGCGCGCTCCGGGCGGCCCCTGCAAACCGGTAATCCCCGTTTGAAATAGCCTAAGGAAATAACAAGCCAAACCCTCATCCACTCCGCGAGGATTCGCCGGCAAACCAACGTCCAGACTGCAGGGCAGAAGCCACTGAACCACACCATTTACTTCCGTCTTGACCACTGTGCCGAAAAACTGGAGCGTGAAATTCTGAATCTGGCTGGGGAGCGATTCACAAGCTGCCGTGTTTCCCGGCTGCGAACGGCAAGGGTTGTCACACTGCAGCAACGACCGGCCGCAAGTATCGATAGGATTGGGGTTTTGTGGATTACAAGTCCCGCAATCGGTGCAATTTCCAGTGTCTCCAGGCATATTTCAATCGGGGTTAGTAACAACCAAAACGTATTGCGGCGCGGGCGGAGGAACTTGCATAACGTTTCGCGGCCTAACGGGGTGCGCGTGGGCAACAGGAAAATCTCCGCCCTCGCTCTCGGCGCTTCGGCCGGTGTTGTTCACCGGCGGGGCACCATCATCTTGGTCATTGTCCACAGGCTAAGAGTCGGTTCATTTAAGCTTGTCAACAAGCACTTTCACATCCGCATCCTGAGCCTCTTTGTGTGCCGCCACGAAAAGGTCTTTCACTCTTTGTCGGAGCGCGGGGTCTGTCACTTCCGTTTCCAATTTTTTAAGAAATGCGGAGCCTCCCGCAACCACCTGTTGCAGTCCCTTTCCCGCCGCGGCACCGGCAGCGTTCATGCCGCCATTTGCAAGGCCCAGTAGGGGAGCAATCGCCGGATTAGCAATCGAACCGGCCATCAAGGCAGTTTTAGCCAAGTGCCATCCAACCACCACAAGCAAAACAAATCCGCCGGCATACACGAAGTAAGGAACCGAAAAAACTCCGGTGCCTTCAATTTTTTTACCTTCCACCTTTTCGTTTGCTTCAGCGAAAGCATCAATCTTTCGGTTTAGCTTCGCTACCTGGGTCAAAAGCTCTGTGGACAAATCCTGCGCGGGCGCCACAGACGGTTTCACGGGCGGCCCCAGAGAAGTCGAAACTGCGTCGGTGAGCACCGCGGTATCTTTGGCAGTCGCCACAAGATTTGTGCTAGCGCCCTCATCCACTGCGGTGCTTAGGGTAGCCTGAGCCGCTTCCTTAGCCCGTTGTGCAGTTTGTTTCTGAACTTCCACCTGCTTAGAAGTGGGCTCGGGGAAGGATTTCACTTTCTTCTGGAAAAACTCAACCGGTTTAGGAATAAGAGCGCACCCAGTAAACAAGAACGAGGATAACGCAAGTAAGGTCAGGATTTTTTTCATTTTTTCTTCAGGAGTTTTTTACCCAAGTGCGCCAAGGTAAGCGCCGCGATAGCTATCTGTAAAAGCGTAAGCAAAGCAGTAAGTTCGGGTTGGTATTTCACAATAATGTGCCTGATTCCTTCCAGCACACCATTAAAACCGAGGGCGGCAAAAAGTAGTTTTTCGTTTTCCAAAATCCTCTTTATCATACGAATCCCCCACCCAAAGTAGTGCGCAGAGTTTGCACTCGCGAAAACAATTTCGCATCTTGCGCCGAAGTAAGCCCTTTAGTGACCGCCAAAAATGAAAGTCGTTTTCTAGTGAAATTAGCTGGACCTCCACCATTGTTATTGGCAGCAAAAGCAAAAAGCGGTTGGACGGTTTCTATTGAACCCGTTTGATTGCCTGTTCCGCTCCCTAGAGTAGAGTGCGCATGCCCACTATTAGCAAAATAAAATGCAATTGCATTCGAAGCGGTTCGTTGCCCAGAAAAATAGCCAGTGGCAGGAGAGGGCGCAGTAACAACAATGTCATCAGTGCCAGAAGTAACAAATTTCCAACAAGTGAGGTATGAGGAGCCGCCAAAATTAGTCGCCAATCCAAATTCAGATTGAGTATTGGCCCCATAACAAGCAAGTTCTTCCTGCGAACCAGAGTTATCAACTGATGTGTATCCGACTAATCCGGCAGAAATACTAGTCAATGGCGCATTCAATCGAAAAACATCCGCTAGCCCGGGAATTATCCCGGTTGCTAAATATTTAGTGGACCCATCTCCTACCAATCCATTTACAGTCAAATCACCAATTACAAAATTGTGATTAACCCAAGGGTCAGAACCGGCCTGTGCAATCAACGGAGTAATAGCCGCAATCAGATTGTCCGGGGCAAACATATTGGCAGCTACTACTATTCCGGCCAATCCATCAGTCACCAATCCACTATAAAAATCATTTGCGGCGTTTATAGAAGTGGAACTAGGCGCAGCGCCACCGTTTGAAACTACCCTATTCGCCCAATCCTGGCCTACAGTCAAAGAGCTTCCAGTCACCACAACTCCAGAGAATGGATACTGATTTCCAATTCCCATGTTATAAAGAAGATTGACTTCATCTGCACTTAAGCTACGGTGCCAAAAAGCGGCCTCATCCAAACCTGCGCCTAATCCAGTTTGGGCCGAAGCCAACCCAAAATTACCCACAGTGAAAGCAGCTACTGTTCGTTGAACTCCACTACAACTAGAATAAAATCGAACTCCACCATTAATCTGTAGCCAAATCGCACCTACCGTAGCATCAAATCCGGCACAAAAATGATTAAAGCTAGACGCCCCGGACACATTAAACTTTGAATCAACTTCAACGACAAGCCCTGTGGTGATGTCAGTAGCTACAAATACTACTCTATCCTGGCTATTAATCAGAATAGCATAATCATTGTGCGTTTTATCCCACTTCCCGATAAGCAAACCATTTGTTCCACTGGCGGTATTAGACCACACACTTACTGTAAACGATACGCCCGCTCCTCCGGATAAACTAGCGTTATCCGCTATACCTACTACAGCCCCAACGCCCGAACTAACCTGAATACCGTTAGCAATAAATTCAGCTTGGGTAGTCACCCCACCGTTAGGTGCAGACAGGTTATTTCCGTCTACCAAATCCAGGTAAGATGAAGTCTGAAAATCCCAATAGGAAATAATCCCATTCAGCAACGGGTTAGACCCACTGGCTCCTCCGCCCAGGCGCCTATTGACTACCGGATTAGGCATACTCAGTCTTGCAGGATTCCCCAAACCCACTGCAGCGCAGTGGCAGAATAAGTGGGCGTGCCTGACGTGATAGCCACAGCATAGAGAGTAGTGCCGGCAGCCGCGGCCTTCAGCGCGATTCCCAGGCCGGTTTTAATTGCCACTGCCTCACCGCTCGCGATGGTTACGTAATCGCCCGCAGCTACAGATACTCGGCCAATCACTTTCAAATCATCTGTGGAGATTACAAAAGTCGCATGGTCAGTGGTTGTTGCGTTGGTGGGATTCGCATCGAAAAGCAGAATATCCATCGGCGCTTTCTGATTAGACTTGTCGAGTAGAATCAAAGATTCCAAAATTCCTGTGCTCTGTGAGGTGAACGCATTCGCAAGAGTTTGGATTGCCCCTACAGTGAAGCCGGCCGAATAGGCGCTCGTGCTGATAGTCGGATTGGCTTTAATTACGGCGGTCTTACCTCCCACGTTTCCGCTAACTGGCTGTGTCACCGCGCTGCCATCCACTTTCAACGCCGTAGCATTGGCGCCCGTGCCGGATAAATCTACCTTGAGATTAGCCGCAGTGGCCTGTGCTACTGTGACGGGATTCGTGATAGTTCCTACCGTAGTGACTGCGGTAAGAGTATCCGCGGGCTTCAGCCGAGTAGAGAGAGAAACGTCAAGATTGCCCAGGTTTGCATTGGAAATAGGTTGTGTTACTGCGCTTCCATCGGTTTTAACGGCATTAGCCGCCGTTACGGTTGCTAGAGCTCCACTACCACCACCATCCTGAATTTGAGTAGGACCGCCACCCCCACCACCTCCACCACCTCCGGATGTCGATATACCCTGGTTGAGACGAGAAAGAATCTTGCGAGTGAGAGACCAAAGAGAATCCCCGGTCTTGAAGCCTGTGTCTTCGGTGAATGCCATAAATTCGCCTAACGGATAAAATGTTTGTCAGTTTTTATTAAGGGGCGCACAGCCTGACCACTGTGCGCCCCTCGTTTCTGCTTAGCTCTCAGGGAGAGCTAGATTTGCTCAGAGGGTGGGGAATCCAGGCCCAATCACAGGCGATTCATTGTCGCCGCAAACACCCACGTTAGTGTAGCTGAACGCCCCACTGAAGGTGCTGGTAGTAGGATTAGCGCAAGCCACCAAGCCCAGGTCGGCGGTGCAGCGTCCATACAGAATCGGCACGATGTGCTGCGGGCGCAAAGGCCGGTAGGCGCGAGTAATCTGATACTTGTGCCATCCAAAGTCGCCCCACTGATTACATTGATTGTCGATGATATAGTGCCATTCGAGCTCGCCCATGTGCAACTGAGGCGCGAACTTGAAGGAACCTTCGCCAACATACTTCTCGGGCACCAAACGCTCAAACGAGCCATCAGCGATGAGAAAACCCACTTCATATGGAGCGCTCAGCCAAGCCGGATTGGGCTTAGCGAAAGCAACGCCGCGCGCAGGATTCGCCACGATGGTGATAGGGTTAATCAGCGCCAGGGTGCCATCAGCGTTAAAGCCGGTGGACCGCAAAGGCCGCTGGTCAACACCGAACGCGATGCCCCGATAAGCAGGGCTCTGTTCGAAGGAATAAGCGGTGAGGGTTTCCTCGCCGAGCTTATAACCGCCAGTGGTCAAACCAATCATGACGTTTTGCACGCCGACTTCCGACCGGAAATATTCCACTTGGTCGGAGCTGCCGATGAACCGAAAATGGGGCATGCCCTGGTCGGCCGAATACCATTCGGCGAAAAGAACCTCGCGCATATATCGCGCAATGAAATGCAAGGCCTTGAAGGTCATGGGGCCGGTAGGCAACAGGGGCGCAAACTTGACACCCAAGTCAGTTTCCAAACCGCCGGTGAACAGCGAGTTGAAATCATAGCCAGCATTCGCGGTGAATTTGCTCGCAGAGCGCAGGTATAACTGAGCGCGGATGTCCGCGTTGATATACTGCACAACGAGTTTCTTCAGCGAGTCTTCAGCCATCACATAACTGCCTTTGAAGGCCGCGTAGCCTTTCTTAACGCAGATGTTTGGACCACGACCCCTGAAGCTTTCCAGCCGGAGGGTAAACTCAACGGTATCTGTCAAGTCCTGGATACCAGTCTGACCGCAGATGTCGGTATCGCAGACGAAATTAGGAACCGCCAGGGAGTCGCCCGGAGCGGCCTGCATCTGGACGATGGACCGGATAGCGTCAGACGTGCCAGACGGAAACACTCCGCCCTGAATGACGTTCATGAAAGGAGCATTCGCGGCCAGCGCTTTAGCGATGGTGCCCACGATGCGGTTTGTATCCTTTGACGCAATATCAGAAATCGCGCTAGGATTATCGCAGAAAAAAGCCATAAAATTGCCTAACAATTGCTGGGGACTGTCAGCCGGTGCCCCGAAATTTGCCCGGGCGGTCTAAACACTGGACTCGCTCAGTTTTCTTTTTCGCTGCGGCCAACAGCAATAGGCAACTTCCCGCATGAGCCGGGGCGGGACCTTTTTAAGGCTCTAAAATAACAGTGGGTGAATGCCCAGAAAAAATCAATCTGTAATGAATCCCCAAACAAATTGAATGTCCGTTGCAGTGGTGTATATAGGAGTCCCAGAAGTCACAGCAACGGCGTAGAGCGTGGTCCCACTAGGCACCGCAAGAGATTGTCCCAGGTTAGGTGCTGTGGCCAAGGCCTTACCGCCAACAGTCACATAATCCGTGGTGAGAATTGAAATTATGGCAATGACTTTCAAATCATCAGTAGAAAATGAAAACGCTGCGTGGTCTACTGTGGCTGCGGCTGTGGGTTGGGAGCTGAATAAAATCACATCTAAAGGAGCCCTTTGATTAGACCTATCGAGCACACGCAAAGAATTCAAAATTCCCGTTTGTCTCGAAGACAAAGCATTCGATAAAGTTTGAAGACCCCCGACCACAAAACCAGTCTGATACGCAGCAGTTGAAATTGTAGGGTGTTGCAAAATTATTACAACTGAGTTGGTGTTGTCCACTGATTAATCCTGGGAAAACGCGAATATGAATTGTAGTGAAGAAACTGAAGTATAGTGCGGGCCTCCAGCAGCTACCACGAGCGCTGCATATAAGAATAAAGTATTCTCATTATTCTTTATGTAAACATTAATTCCCGGGACGGTCGCGATTGATGACCCCGAATCTATATTCACATATTCTTGTGATGTAATAGGAAAAAGTGCGGCAGCTTTGGCAATATCTGTTGCCCCAAACGAAAAAGCTACGTGGTCTGTGATTGTGGCTGTAGTGGGCTTAGCATCAAATAGCACAATAGAAAAAGCGGCATTCTGCCTAGAGTTGTCCGCCACCGTAATACTGGACAGCGTGGAACCTTGGCCCGCTATTCTAACAGCATTGGACAATGTTATGAGCCCTCCCAGGCTCTGGCCCGCCGAATAATTTGCCGTGGTTATGGGTGGGACTATCTTAAGGGAAGTGGAGAACTTCCCTGCTCTAATTCCACTATTGCCAGATACTTGCATGCTGGATTAACAGTCCTGCGCTGCCTGCAACTGCGGCCCCGGGGGATATCCCCCCATAGCTGAGATAATAGTGTGTATTCTAAAGTAGACACTCAACCCTTCCTAAAACGATTCTTAAAAGCTACGCGAGCCCACACCAATGTCTTCAACGCCTCGGGGGTTTTCACCGAATGGACGAAATACCGCCCATGCCTTTCAACAAGTTCTTTCATCGTGTCAATACCATAGCCAGGAGTAGTGGGACAACTGGCGCCCTCAATAAAATTCTTGTGTGGAATCCCCGCCTTAACGGCCCAGGCCATCATTGCCCAATCGATAAAGGGCGTGTGCGGGTCCGCTTTCACCGCCGGCGCTACGCTTAACAAACGCTCAATGACCCCTCGCGACATAAAATATGGCGGCTGAAAAGCAAGATGCGGATATGAATAATCCGCCGGTCGGTGAGGGTCATGCATCGCATCGCTGACTTCATTTGACCACAGAACATCGGGCTCATTGTAGATATAGCTAGGAAGCTCTTGGCTCAACACAACAGAATCCGAATCATGAGCGAGAAAAAATTTATACTCAGCCGGGCACCGTAGCATCAATCGCATGTGCTCAATCTGACGGTCAAGAGATTCTTGGCCGGTGTATGCACGCTTACCCCCAGTCAAAAACCCAAGCTCTCTACGGATAGGAAGCTGCTGGGGCGTGATGGGAGAATCTGAAGGGGACAAAATGAGGACAGGACAACGATGGTGTAAATAATAAGGCATCAAATTTCGAATCTGATGCGCGTCCCCCGCGTATCCACAAACTACAACCATCGTATTATTGTTCATACTATCTTTAGGTCGTTCTCAACCATCATCGCCACAAGGTCAGCAAACGAAGTTTTAGGTTTCCACCCGAGCTGTTTAAACGCTTTCGTCGCATCGCCCTGCAGCGCATCCACCTCAGAGGGACGAAAATATTTAGGGTCCGTCTTCACGTAAGGCTCCCAGGGAAGGCCCACATAATCGAAAGCGAGCTCAATAAATTCCTTCACCGTATGCATCTCGCCCGTAGCAATAACGTAATCATCAGCCCAAGATTTCTGCACCATTAACCACATAGCCTCCACAAAGTCGCCGGCATACCCCCAATCACGAAGAGCATTAAGATTACCAAGCACCAGCTCTTTCTGCAGCCCCTTCCTTATTCGAGCCACAGCCCGGGTAATTTTTCGCGTAACAAAAGTCTCTCCGCGGCGCGGTCCCTCGTGGTTGAATAAAATCCCGTTGCTCACATGCATTTTGTAAGCTTCTCGATAATTTACCGCGGTCCAGTAGGCGAAAACCTTTGCGCATCCGTAAGGGCTGCGTGGATGAAACGGGGTGGACTCATTCTGAGGCGGGGGCGAAGAGCCGAACATCTCGGACGAGCTCGCTTGATAAAACCGAGCGCCAGGAGCGAATTCCTTCACCGCTTCCAGCAATCGAAGCGAGCCGCCGCCGGTCGCTTCCATAGAATATTCCGGAACATCAAAGGACACCTTCACGTGCGACTGCGCACCCAAGTTGTAAACCTCATCCGGCGCCACTGTGTGAACGATGCGCGAGAGATTGCCCGAATCCGTTAGGTCACCATGGTGAATATACAGTTTATCCCATATGTGGTCGATACGCGCCGTGTTGAAGGTGCTAGCCCGGCGCATGATGCCATGCACCTCATAGCCTTTTGACAACAGCAATTCAGCAAGATGGCTACCATCCTGCCCGGTTATTCCAGTTATAAGTGCTCTCGGCATAAAAAATCTTTGTAGGCTTCTAGCAAACCATAGCCCAGTCCAACAGTCGGCAGCCAGCCCATTTCAAAAAGCTTGGAATTATCTAGCCTTCGCTCGGGGGTTCCGTCCGGTTTCTCCGTATCCCAGATAACATCGCCCTGGTAATTCACCGCGGCCGCTACCAGACGCGCCAATTCGCGCAAGGTCACATTCTCCCCGGAACCTAAATTTATAAGCTCCCCGCTGCTGTAATTATTCATGAGAAAAATACACGCGCGGGCCAAGTCGTCGGAATAGATAAATTCACGAACCGGGAATCCGGTCCCCCACAATACAGCTTTGCAGACGCCTGCTTTTTTGGCTTCGTGCAGTTTGCGTATCATGCCAGGAATAACGTGCGAATTTTCTGCATGATAGTTGTCGCCCGGCCCATAGAAGTTAGTTGGCATACACGCGATAAAATCACAATTGTATTGCCTTCGATATGCCTTGCACGCTTCAATGCCCGCAATCTTCGCCAGAGCATACCCCCGGTTTGAAGGCTCAAGTTCGCCGGTAAGTAGATACTCTTCCTTGATTGGATTAGGCGCAAACTTCGGATACGCGCACGCAGACCCCAAGAATAAAAGCTTTTCCACGCCGCATTGCTTAGCCGCCTGCATAACGTTCGTTTGGATGGCCAGATTGTCCACCAAAAAATCAACAGGCGAATTGAGATGCGCCACAATTCCACCCACCTTAGCTGCACACAGAAAAACGTAATCGGGGCGCTCATGCTTGAACATCGAAAAAACTTCCTTCTGATTTCGTAGGTCCAATAAATTGTGCGGAATCGTCAACACGTTTTCAAATCCTAAGGTATTTAGCTCCCGAAGAATTGCGCGGCCCGCGAGACCACGATGTCCGGCCACGTAAACTTTTCGATTTCGGTCCATCATACGTTCAAGAGTTTCTTTCGGCTCATTGAGTATAGTGAATTGTCTTTAACTCCGTGCAGCCACACGGTGCCATCTCGTTGCTCCTGCTCATACTGCTCCTGTGAGAAAGTCTTAGTGCCCCAGTAGCAACGAAGCCCGGGCATCTGCGCCTGCCCCCATCGGGCAAAATCCTTCCGCAACCAATAATCCCAGCCGCAATTCGAAGGAGCTCCGTTAATTCGTTTAACAATCCAAAATAAAAATCGAAGGTCACCAGAGAAGAACGCTTGGCCGTTCACGTGCTCCCCGTCTTCGCCGGGATTCAATATAGCGCCTGCTACATAAACAGGCTTTATAGCATTTAGTTCATCCCACTTACGAGAGAAGTCCACAATCCAGTTTGACTGCAGAGGAAGCCCGTCTCCCTCGATTGTAAAAATGGCCTTATATTGAGGCACTTTCTTAGCCTCTATCATGTGATAAATCCACTCCATGGCACCGAACCACAATTCATTGCAACCATGAGGCCAACCCGTGCCAGACTTCGGACTGCGGTAGTGGTGCACGTTGAACTTTCGAGCAACATATTTAATTGTTTCCGCATCCTGCGAACAGTCAAAACGTGACACGAAAAGAAAATCGGCAGAATCACAGCGCCCGGGCTGAAGGTCGGCGATGAATCGCGCGAGCTGCATCGATTGGGCTTTGTCGCCCTCCCAAAACTCCAAGCATATTAGGATTTTGGGACTCATCGCAAACCGGTGTTGTGCGGCCCGTAGACGGCGTGCCCAATGTGGCCGCAAATCAAACCCAGGTCCACGTGCGCTGGGTGCCCGACCGCGGCTGCCCGCATACAAAATGAGACGTCTTCACCAAACCCAAGCATGTTCTCGTGCTCTGCAAGGGCTAGTGCCGCCGTGACGCCCTCCAAAGCTTTATACGCTTTGGTCCCATCCAAAGGCCCCTGCTGAAGCTCACTGCGAATCTGTTCAAGCTTAGACACTACACTGGCTTCAGTAGACGTAAACCAATTTCCTCCCCGTTTTCCATTCCTAGCCAACCTGGGAAACTTTCTTTCAATAGCTTCGAACACTGAGCGATGCACCAACAAACAGCCAGTTCCTACCCACTTAGTAGCGCGAATTTCATCGTGCGGGCCGCGCCGACAATAAACAGACACCGCGCTATCTGCTTGCCCTTCATTGAAGACTGCCGGCGCCGCCGGATGACGCCCGAAATACAAAGCACCCACCACGGTTTTCTTGTGACTCATCAGCCGGTCAATCGCATTCAAAGACATGAATTTTTCAGCGAATTGAAAGCCCGTGTATGTGCGAAACCATCCGGGGTCACCGAAAGGCAAAATCATGTCGTCATCAATCATCAGCATCCACTCGCACGGGGATTCAAGAAAAACATCGGCGCAGGAGTTCCTGGTGTGCGCCACAAAAGCATCACCGAAGGAAATCATTGCCGCTGTTCGCCGGCGGTCCATTAGCTGGGACACGCAAAAAGACGTGATAGGATTAACGGATTTCTGCCAAGGAAGCGCAACCAGCACCTTCTTGTCATATTGAATCACCGAAGTCGCCGGAAAGGTCGGCTTCGTATTGATTCCCGCACCATGGTCAGATGGAACGAGTGACATATAAATCAGACGGGTAATCCCTTAGCTTGGCGCTCTTCCATCACTTGGCGCGCCAGAGCGTCAACCGCGTCTTCCGTGCGCGTCTTAACACCCACAGCCGGCTTGGCTGGCTGCCGCACACCCTCGCCCGGCGCAGCGCTCTCGCGCAACCGAGTAGTGGCAGAGGCCTTGATTTTTTCCATTTTAGTGGAAAGTGCATCACGCTCTTTAACGGCCGATTCCAATTGAGCCTTAAGGCTCGCATGCTCCCGCTGCAGATTGAAAAGCTGAGCCATGCCAGCGACCAGAACCGCGCGCATCTGTGGTGAATCGTCATTGGCCGCGGCTTTTATCTGGTCATTCAATTCTGAGATGAAAGCATTGTGCGCCTCGGCGGCCTTCTTCTCCTCCGCTGTCGCACTATCAGCCGGCTTCTTTGGAGCAAACCATTCCATGGACTTGTCTTTGAAAAGCGCGGTAAGCTGATTCTGAGTTTCCATCGTGTGCGCGGTTGCCTGCTTCTTCCAATGCTCCTCGCGCGCCTGCGTGTAAGTCTCGATGTTGTCTTTTGCCTCAGCAATCTTTTTGCCCTTCTGGTATTCAATCCGCTTCAGCTCATTCACCTGATTCTCAATCGAGCGCTGCAGCGTAGGGTCTTTGATGGTCTCGAAAAGCTTGGTTAGATTAATCTTATGTGGACCACCATATTGCTTAATAAGATTAATGTGGTCATCATTGATGGCCGGCGACTCCTTGAGCTGCGCGTAAATAAATTCGCTCGCTTCAGAAATCTGCTTGTCGAATTCTCGAAACGCGGGGTCAAACTGAACGTCCACCTTGGCGCGCCAGTTCCGGAGCTCCTTGAGCTCGTTTTCTTTTTCAAGCTGCTCAGTGGTCGGAGTGGTAGCTCGCTTGCGCTCCTCTTCCAAAGCCTTCGATGTCTCAGCAAGTTTGTTCTCCAAATCCATCATCTTTTTCGCCGCTTCCACCTTAACATGGTTGAAGGCCTCGGCCGACTTCGGACTAGCGCCGGTAGGAAGCTTAGGCGCATCTTTGAAAAGCTCCTCAGCGCGCTTCTGCTCCGGTGTGGGCTCCGCTGCTGGGGCAGGAGTCTCATCCGCCTTAGGCTCGGCTACCGGCTCGGCGGGCTTCGGCGCCGGCTCATCCGTAGTCTTCGGAGTAGCGGGGGTAGCGTTCGGGTCGGGTGCCTCTTTCCCACCCGCTGCCGCTTTCAGTCGAGCTTCGTTCTCCTGAAAAAGTTTATCAAGCGCCGACTGTGCCGGCTCCGTCGAACCGGGCGTCATGGAAGCGCCCATGATGTCTTGGGCCGCCACTTTCTGCGCGATTTGTTTATTATGGTCTTCCACGGCTGCAGGGTCCATGGGACTGGGCTGAATAATAGGGTCAGGCATAAATTATACTTTCGAAAAGTCAGGTTCAAGAACGGGGCGGGCGGGCGGATTTGGGTCAAGGGTCTGCCCGTCATTCCAGGCTTTATCATCTTCCAAGGGAGGATGTGTATCTACCACTTTGGGGGGCGGTCCATCATTACGCGCCATACGCGCTAATTCTTGAACGGCCAATTGAAAACCCCTAACGACTCCGGTCCGAATCAGAATCGCGTTTGTGTCGCCACCCTCGATAAGCGGAGGAACAGACTCAAGCAGGCGAGGGAGAAAACGCCTGCCGGTTTCTGTGTTAAGAAACGCGGCCCAATTATCGTAATCGTTCGAGGCCCAATCAAGCGGGCCAGCTTGTATTTCCATAGGTCAGTATGGTTTCGTTTATTGTGGTTGCGGTGCTGGTGCTGCTCCGGGAGCTGCTGGGGCACCACCCTGCATAAATTGCTGATGCTGCTGTGATAGCTGTGCAGCCTGCGCATCAATCTGCTTAAGTTTAGCCAAAGCCTCGCCGGCCTTGTCGAGCAATTCTTTCACCTGCGCCAAAGCTTTGGGCCGAGTGCCTTGGCTAAGCGCGGCGTTGTAATGGTCGTTCACGTGCGCAATCATCGCTTCCAGAACATCCGTAGTAAGTTGTCCCTGCATCACCTGCCCGCCAGTCTGTTCCAGCACTGGCATCATCACATTCAAATGGATAAGGTGATTATCCCGCGGAGAGACTGGCACCGGCTGCCCGTGCGAAAGCAGCATAATCTCAAGCTGCTGTTGACGGTCTTGCTCTGCAGTCACTGTGGGGTCATTCTCAGGCAATAACACGCGTTCAGCGAATTCCGGGCTCACGCGCGCAGTCAAATCTTCCAGCTCAAGCTGACGCTGATTGTAAAGTGGATTTCCTTTTTTCTCACCCGCGATAGACACCAAAAGCTGCCGTTGAATCGGCGTCAAATCTTTTACTGTTCCGGCCACTGGGTGATTGGCTAATTCGTCGAGCTCCTCGCGCGTCATGATTTGCAGCAAATCCTTTTGCATCACTTTCGCGGCCGGCTCGATAGTATCCGAATCGCACAGCTTAATCTGCATCTGCTGTATGAAGTCACAGAACTGAACCATGAAGCGCGTAATGCGAACATCCTGACCTTGCTCCTCGCGCTGAGCCAAAAGATTCCAGGCGGCCGGAGAGCGCATCCCTTCGCCCACATCCGCCGGCGGAGTGGACACGGAACCAATCAACTGATTTACCAGTTGTCCAAAATACGCGTCCAGCTTGAGAAAGGCATCAACGTTTCCATCTACCTTCGTCTCCACCGGAACCCAGCCCGTGGGCACCAGCACAGCGTTGCCGATGATAGACATCTTGAACGTATGCAGCCGGCGAACGTCCCCCTGGAACATGGTCTTGCCCGACATGATGAGCCGGTCAACCACTTCGTTGCGTGTGCGGTCAATCATTCCGGCCAACTCGTAAATATCACGCCCAATGCCTTTGGAGCCGTGAAGAGTGCCATTACCTTTTTGGAAACTGAAAAATGCCGTCGCAGCCTCCATACTGTCAAACCGGTCATCACGGGAGAAAATCTCCAGCATCTCGGGACCCGCCACTCGATAGTGAGACACCTTGCCCGACACCTCCCGGGCCAGTAGAGTGTAAACCACGACAATCGAAGCCCCGGCCATATACGAGGCGCCAATCGTAAGCTCCCGGAGGGCATTTTGATACCAAGTTTCAAGTGTGCCTCCTACGTTTAAACGGTCCCTGACTTGCATCGGCGAAGCGCGGTTAATTGCGTCTCGCGTGTTCTCTAAATTCCAGCCGGCAAGTTTCGCCGACTCCTGGTCTTTGATTTGTTCGAAAAGTTCATGCGGTAAATATACTTCCTTCAAGACTGCAATCTGTGCCCATTTGGGATTTGCCTTGGTGCCATCCGCCATGAAACTTTCATCCTGCTGAAAATGTTTCGGCCACGGAGAAAACTCGTCGAGCCACGCCACCACGCTGTGACCAAACAAAGCGTTGTTGAACGCGACGTCTTCCACAAAAGTCTGCCAGCCATTCCAGGCGCGAATAGTGTCAGTGATTGCTTTCCGAAATTTTTCCGTCTTCTCCACTGAGTTAGGCCACTTCGGGTCAAGTGAAGCGTTGGTAAAATACTTGAGGTTGTTGACGGCCGACAAAAAGATGGGCGCCACCTTTTCAATCATCGAAGGGAGCGGCTTGGTAGTAAAATTCGAACGCCAGCCCAGGCCCTCGGCTTCCAGCTTGTATGCATCATAGGGCCGCTCAGCATTATACTTCGCCAGAATGCGAGAATTAACGATGGAGCGATTCCGGCCGGCCATGACTACCGTTTTGATGACGTCACGCGCCATCCCGATATCTTTAATAGACCTCTGCGTCGGTTTGTTCGCTGAATCGAGCTTGGGGGACTGAATTACAGACCCAAGATAGTTTCTCGGGTATCCAGAGCCTGATAAATCGGTGTCGCTAGCGACAAAGGTGCTGCCTTGAGGCATATTCTACACAATGGTTGACAAATTAGCTCTGTGAATCAGAATTTTTCTTCACTTTTTCGCGCGGCCAATACTTTAGCGGGCATTCCTCGCTGTTCAGTGAAATTTTAGCATGCACAAGGCATCCACAAGCCGTGCACATGCCCTCTTTATAAGCCTCGCAGTGCTGACAGTAGAGAAAACGGATTCTCTGGCGCGCCGGGTCAGCTAAAATCTCGTATCCGCGCCATTTCCACCATTCCACGCGAAAAAACGAGGCCACAAAATGCCCAAAACGTCGAAAAATACTCATAGACTTCTCCGGCGCCAGCAGTTTGCCGGCAAACCACCGTGTTCCACGGTCTGCTGCTCCAAATATACCGATACTGGTAAGTCTTCCCCCAGAACGTCACACTCATTCAGCCGGCCGTCCTTGAATCGGTTGCCCACAAGGTCGTCCCGGAGCTCCCTAAGGGCTGCTCGGCAGCTTGCGCAGCCATCCGCTAGGCCCTGATTCTTCGGACACTTCGCACAAATCTCTGTTCGCTCCCTTGCGGTTTCCCACGACACAATTTCCACCGGATGTTTTTCCCGATTCGCACGCAAACTATTCAACCACGCGAGCACCCGGGTCTTCAAAGGCACCGCTTGCTGATTCAATGGGGCGTTCGTGCCATGATTGCAGATAATTGGCTCCCTGCTACAGGCCTGCGCGATGACTTCGCCCGGCACGTCACCCTCCGGCTGCCCTTTTCGCCGCCGGTAAGCGGCTACGCGAGCGAAAACACCGGCCCAGGTCTGCCCGAAAATGCGCGCTCCGTCTTTTTCAACGAACATGAACCCCGTTTTTGGAAAAATATTGGTGTTCAAAGTCATAAGAGCGCCTCTCTGGCGAGCTTCATTCTATAAGCAAGGAATCGGAGCCGGGCCGCGGGGTGCCCCACAGGGAGTGGGCGATACATTTCGTCCGTAGTGCGCGTGTCCAGGCGCCGCGCATACATCTGTGCCTTCTCCATTATACGGTCCAGTGCTCGGGCCACTTCCAATTCTTGTTCCACAATCTCGTCCACTTCGTTCATAGGATGCCGGCGTAATCAAATGGCAGCCTTTCGGCTGTATCTAAATAGTCGGCTTTATTGGACACATCCACATGCACACCATTTTCATATTGCCCCGGCCAATCCTCTCCCGGGCTATTGGGGTCTGCACCTGGAACATCCGGAAGGTGGTCACCGCGCATCGAAAGAATCAATCCGCTACCTTTCCTGGCAGCGTGAATGAGCAAAGTAAGTGAGTCCGCTTCATCAGGAGAAGCAAATCCGCGGCTCATATAATCTTTTTTGCTTTCCACTTTAGATTTTCCGCCAGAGGTGCGAAAACGTCTCTGCGTTAGCTGCTGCGTAAGCTTTGACAAATCCATAGCAGGGTCCAAAAGAAAATAACCGAACTCGCCCCAGGCGCGGAGTGCAAACCAAAGTTCGGTTTGCATTCGCTCAAATTGCTCTTTGCAAGTCTTTGTGTCCTCTGCCATCAACTTCTCTTCGCTACTGCCGCCCGAATAGTTGACATCGTGGATTTCCCCGGACCATTCATACTTAAGCAAGTCTGCGATGCCGGCGCCGTGTCCGGTTCGGTCACACGCATAATATTTTCCTACAGTGCCGCTACGTCGATTAATTAGTAAAATCCCTTCCTTCATTACCACTGTGTCACCTTTGGGAAACACGAACTGGGAATTCGCTTGTAGTGCCCAACGAGGCATCACCTGCCCGGCTCGGTCTTTAAACATCTGCGTATGCCCGTTAGGGAATAGTAATGAGGACGGCCATTTTATACCAGTGGCTCGGCCGAATTTTCCCAGAGTGTGAACGCAGTTCGCTCCACCTTCCAAAGCCAAATCTGTGCTGCCTACCGGCTGAGGGTCTTCATACCAAATGAAAGTCCCGCGCCATTTATCCAGCATGCCCGGCGGCACCACAGTGGCTTCCATGCCCATGGACGGATACATTCCGCGGCCCATGGTGCGATATCCGGGAGCGTTCCGGCCGCCGGCATTCAACGCAATCGTCTCAAGGCCTTCCCTGGTTTGCAGCCCGGGGAATATCATCTTGCCCTGCAGCACATTTTCCGTCTTCTCCGCATCTAGCCGAAGAACCTCCCATCCGCGGATTGACTTCCACCGAAAATGCGTTTCCTCATCTACCGATGACCACCCGAAAGGCGGCTCGGCTCGCTTGGCTACTTCATCGCCAGAGTTTGTGGGATTATAAGCGCCGAAAATTTTGAAGCCTGAGCCCGGGCCGCCCTCTTTTTCTATTTCGGATAAAACGTTGTCGATGTCGAGCCAAACACCATTGGGCACGTTTTCGATTTCGTCCAAGAAGATAAAAAGGCGAGATAGGGGGCCGAAGATTGGATGAGAAACCGCGCGCGGTCTACGGTGTCCACCTTGCAATCTCCCCGCCTTCTTCGTGTTCCCTTTGGGAATGACCAGTCCCCTAATCGAGGATAGCTGGTCCCGTCGATTAAGGCCGATGAACAACGAACCGACTTCGCCCGGCATTTCAAGGGCCGCACGACTATGAAGAGCGACAAGGTGAGAGAACAGATTTTCTTCAAGGTGGTTTTCACTTGGTCCAATTACACGTATTGATGTCCATTCCGGGTCACGCACCCATTCCAGGAAAAGGCGCACCCCCATCGAAAAACTTTTGCCCATCTTAGCCGCGCCCATGATGAGGCCCATGTTCGCGGTGTCATATAGATTCCACACCGCTTTTACTGAACTCGGCTCGGCGGTGAATTGTGTAGGGGACCAAAGAATCTGGGCAGCTCTATCCGGCCTTCCAGTATTCAATAGATTGTGAACGGCCCCCAACAAAAAATTATTTGCAGATTTTTCGGAATTTAATTTAAGCTTTATCTTAAACTCTTCTGCAAGCGTTCCAGCAGCGTCAATGATTTTCCGCCGATGGACAAGCTCCGCTACTCTGTCGAAGATATCAGGCATCTCCGGGAAAATTTAAGCGTGCGAAGGTTCCGAAATAAATTAATGCGGCTGCATCATATGCTCGGGCCGCCGACTCCTCAGAAGAAAAACACCCCAAATGTTTTGTAACTCCGCCAACAGTAATGCGCGCTATCCAACTTCCTTTATGAAAACTTACACCTTTTAGAGAGCGCCCGGCGTTGGGACGCCGGTTCTGCCCATTAGTCATAGCATCTGCGGCACGTATATTTTCTTCTAAGTTATTTAACCCATTCCCATCTTTGTGGTCTCCTCGGGACCCTCCGCGTAGCTGTAGAATTTCCCTGTGCATCAACACGGTAGTTCGTGTTTCTCCTCGGCCTTCATTTCTCCTCGCATACCAAATTTTATCAGCTTTGTGTGCGTGCCATTTCCACCGATTAAGCCAATCAAAGTTGTGGTCATCCACCAAAGCCACCAAACCACGAGATAAAGCAATCTCTCTCATTTAGATGTATCTGCCGCAATTTAAAATGTCGTATTCTCGTTTAAACTGCACCACGGGCGCTGACTCCCAGCCGCGCGCGGGGAACCGGCTAATCTTCGGTAGGCGCTTTCCTGGCGAAAATCCGAAGTTAATCGCCGATGGGGGAACGAAAATTGCTCGCTTCCGGCCGCGCATCGCCCGCTTGATTGAGCCAAATTTCTTAAGCTCGCGGTCGGTCAGCAGCCGGGTTTTCCAGCCGCGGCGCTCCCAGGACAGTGCCCACAGGCGGAGCATACCGGCGGTCTTGGGCTGATATAGCGTGAAGACTTGCATAAAGAGGACCGGGCTGCACACGGCAACCCAGTTTTGGGTATCACTTTGCGGCCGGAGGAACCACGGCGTGAACAACGGCGTTCGCCTGAGCGGCAATCTTCGCATTCTTCCGGAGGAAGAGGAACGTAGAAACCGCACCAGCAACAACGCCAACAACGAAACTAACAACAATAGCTACCATACCATAATAGTGTGGTAGCCAGAGGGGCAACCGAAAAAAAAAGCGCCGCCTCATGCCAGTTACTGCCGTGGGCGGCGCTTTGACGGAGCCGAGGCACCCTTTCCGTCATCGGGCTCCGGAGCGCATCTCGGTCTAGCTTCCGGACACTGGTAGCGGAGGTAGGAGTCGAACCTACAGGGCTTTGCTTATGAGACAAAGTTGAATCCCATTCTCACCGCTGTAAATTACTTTGCTACCGCGCTGACTTCCTTCAGGTTGGTCGGGGCCGCGGGCGGAGCGTAAGGCACCTTGGTATTCACTTCGTTCGAAAACAGCGATTCGAGAAAAGTCCCATCTGGCTCCGCCCCCACATATGTGGCAGCGAAGAAATAAGTGGTGCTGTTTACCAGCCCGGTGACTGTGACCGTGGTAGGCACCGAAGTGGCCGGCGGAACAATAGGGAGCACAATCGGAGTAGTCCCATAAACGCCGGAAGCGGTGCCGTAGTAAATCTTCACTTCCGTAATAGTGGGGTCTGTGGTAGCGTCCCAGGCCAAGGAGACTTTGCCAGTGCTGCCAGCGAAAGCGGAACCAGCGATTAACAGCAGTGAGGTGAAGAGGGCTTTAATTTTCATTTTCAGTTTTTTGGTTTAGGTTGACTAGAGGCGCCGGGACGGATTGTCGCGGTTTGCCATCGAACGTGTAACTTACTTCGTTTGAATAGGGCGATTCTCCTGCTGGATTGACCGCGGTGCCGGTAAAAAAATATTCTCGATTGGGAATGAGCCCGGTGACAGTGCACGTGCTATGGTCGGGAGTAACAGCGAAAAATCCTTCATATGTGCGTGATTGTTCTCCATAATAAACTCGCACTTCAGTGACTGAAGAATCGGTGACTGCATCCCAAGCGAGCGTCACACTGCCTGTGGGTTTCGGTGATGGCCTCGCAAACGTTGACATCGCGAGCAGTCCCAAGCACAGAAATTTTATTAATCGAGTCACTCATAAACAGTCGATTCAAATTGGCGCCCGGGCAAGGTTACGAGCTTGCATCTCCGATTTATCTTTTCGGTGTTCTGCATGAACTACCGGGCCATTAAACAGTTTCACCTTTCCAGCATTTAAACTTTTTGCGGTCTTCTTCGAACGTTTTAATAGCGTGACAATTTGCACATAGCAACTGAACTTCGTCCAGTATAATTTGTCCGCGAGCCACAGCATCCCAAGTTGTGCTTCCAGCACTACGCACAGTTCTACTCGGTCGAAGTAAAGGCAAAATATGGTCCAATTGAAATGCCGCAGGATGTCCCGCATAGGAACATCTATTACACTTCCCGCCAAGCAAAACAATTACTTTTAACTTTCTTTTTCGTCGCTGTTCAGCTTGCCACTTTCGCTGAAATACCCTCTGTTTAATTTTATCTCTAAACATAAATTGGTGGACGCGGCGAGATTCGAACTCGCGTCTTTAATCCGAAAAAGAAAAACTGACTTACACGCTTACCAACACTGCTCCTGCCTCCACCACTGGCCTCAGGCCAGAATCATGTGCGCCGGAATCGTGCGTGCCTGCATTGGTGATGCGGGCTGCGCCGGCCGGGCGCACATATCGAACAAACTCACACTGTCACCTAACGGTTCAGTATTATCGTTTGATTTTTGTCTCGGATGTTTAAACAGGCCAACGAGGCATCCTGTGCGTGCAGCTAAACTTTGCTCCGATTAAATCGAAACCAAATTCGCGCCCAAATTCAAAGAACAATCTGCAAAATTCTACCTGAGAAAAGGTGACGAGCTAACAGTATTCGCTTTTACCTGTGGGCCTCCCGGCGCGGGAGTTTCTCTGTGGCCTTTATTCTCAGGTGCTATTGGCCTTACGGGCCTCAACATGCTCAGCGCTTTGTCCCGTCCGCGATGTTAGTTTGAACAGGCTGCTTCTTGGGCGTTACGTGTCCATTCTGGTGCGACGGCTCGGCGCCATTCATGATTCGAGCAAGCCTCAGCTCGCACTGCTCTTTGTGCAGGGCTGTGGCAATTTCTACTGCATCCGTGGTTGCAGTGTGATTCAAATAATGTCCTCTCATAAAATTCTGTTCACCGAAAACTTATTCCATTGTTTACCAAAGCGAGGCTTCAATCCCGCTTCATTCAGCAAAGCCGCTATTTGATTCAACGACTGGCCCGCCTTCTGAAAATCCTGCGCGAGCTGCTTAATTCTCGCTTCGCCTTCATAATATCCGTAGGGGTATGCTCCCCCGCACCGGTCGCCTTTTGCAATAATTCTCTGGCGAGCCGCATTCATCCGCATGACGATGGTGGACTTTTCAAACTCCGCCACCGCGCCCAAAATTTGTCGTATTAACTTGCGGCCGGGCTCGTCGCAATCCCCGGCCATATCCAATAAGCCCTGGTCGGCCGCGTAAACTTTAATCTTCTGCGCCCGGCATTCCCGCAGCAACAGCTCAGAAACTACAAGGTCGCGTGCGAGGCGGTCCATCTTCTCAACCACTATCACATTCGCACAAGCTAATAGTTCCGAAAAGACTGGCCGGGCCAAAGCCTCCGTTTTGCCAGTTATTGCCTCGTGATGAAACTGCAGCAACGGTAAGTTGTGCGTGTTGCAGAACGCCCTGATGGCGCATTCCTGCCTTTCAGGACCATCGCCTTCGTTCTGACTCTGACCACTAACGCGAGTGTAGCCAAATACTTTCATCATGGGAGCATTGCTAGGCCGAAGCTGAGCAAGAAAAGGAACCACGCCGCTGCCAGAAGCAAAAGTATTTTCATTTGAACAAAAGCAAAACTGCAATCAGTGCGAACTTCGCCACCGGGACCAACAAGGTCATCAACATAAAAAACCAAAACATGTTGGACAACGATTTCATTTTATCAAGCTTAGCCATTTGCATCCGGGTGATTTACAAAGCTGGAGTGCTTCAACCCCGATTTCTGCCATAATCCCCAATATCTCATCTCGGGCGGCGGCGTTGGCGGCGCGGGCGGCGGCGTTGGCGGCGTAGGCGGCGGCGTAGGCGGCGTAGGCGGCGTAGGCGACGT
>Ga0210405_10000257_pt1 | contig 74304 bp, 69 predicted proteins | sample IncBWH11MmetaG_FD_155492 | JGI IMG/M metagenome (GOLD analysis project Ga0210405, IMG submission 155492) | Forest soil microbial communities from Barre Woods Harvard Forest LTER site, Petersham, Massachusetts, United States - Inc-BW-H-11-M | ecosystem: Environmental > Terrestrial > Soil >... | reverse complement strand
TTTTCCAAATCCAACCGAAGACTCCCCAAGCAATGCCGGTGTCCACTGCCCTCCAACCGGCCCAACAAAAAAGTGGGCTTGCGCCCACCCATCCGTGCGACCCGCTTCAGAGCGAAATTAGAGTAAATTCCGCCAGCGAGGCAAAAGCAAGATACGGTGGACCGTGAGGCTGCTTCCCGCCCTCTTCGTTCCTCGCTCAAGTTCCCCGTTCTCGGTGCCTCGTGGTTATTCTCCTACGTGTGGGGACGTAAATCGATTCTGGTCACGCGAAAAAGAGCAGGACCCGCCCTTTGAATCGTCCGTTTCGGTGGTGTTCCGAAGTCCGGTTGACGCCACGCGCCGACTTGAGTGCGCCGCCGTTTATTGCACCGTCAGTGTTGGCGCTGCGCTCAGGCCGGCATTCGGGTATACGAACATCGAATTGGCGCCTGCGTTCGTCACGAATACGTTTCCAAACACGTCCACCGCCACGCCTTCAGGGCCATTGTTGCTGCCACTGGGCGTCTGGGTGATGCCTGTCGGACAAGCATTGCCGGAGAAGAAGCTGTTGATGTCGTAGTCCAACACGTCACGACCGTAGTAATCGCTAACGAAGAAGGACGAAGGCGGCCCGCCAAAAAGGCCGCTAAATAGCGCGAACGCCGTCGGGCCGGCTGGTGCGCTAGTGCACGCGGTACGCGATAACGTGAACAGCGGCGTTGACGTGTTCGTCAGCGGCGCTAAATATACGAACACGTTGCCCCCGCCAGTGCCCACAACCAGAAAGTCGCCTACACCGGAAAGCGAATAAAACAACAACGCACCCGGAGCGAAGAATTGACCGCCAGCCGCGTCTCCCGACAATGGGCTGAACGACGCTTCGACGAAGCCTCCGCTCGAGTTCGGTTGATAGACCGAAATCGCATTACTCGCGTTGTCCGCAACGTATACGTTGCCGTTTGCGTCGACCGTCACGCCCAGAGGTCGGCTGATGCTTCCAGTGCTTATTTTGTCGGCGGTTACTTCCGCATTGTTGTTGGCAGTATCGTAGACCGTAATCCAGCCCTTGGACCCGGAGGGTCCGCCATTGACCACGTAGAGAAATTCCCCGGTCGGATCAAATGCGACGCGGGACGGGTTTGCAATGTCCGCGGTAATCGTCTCCACCAAAATCATTCCCGTCGCGGCTCCGGTCGCAGGGTTGCGAGCTATGTTGTAGACAAGAACCTGATTGCCACCTGCGTTTGCGAGATAGAGCTTACTTTGGTCGCTGCTGAGCACAACACCGTTCGGATTGCTCAGCACCGAGGTCGTTCCTGTTCCGCAGTTCACATAAACGGTGGCGTAGAGGCTTACCGTGCCCATCCCCGTGCCCTGGACGGCGCACGTTTCGCCGGACGGCTGCGTCAGGATCGTAACGTCGTATGCGCTTCCATAGGTCAGCTGCGTCGAGAACGAGCTGAGCTGGTTGGTCGAAACAGTCAAGGTATCGACACCGGAATTCTGCAATTGCAGAGTCTGGCCGGATGCCAGGCCGGACACCCAAACCGAAACGGGATAAGTAACGATTCCGCAACTGATCGGGATGCCGTTGATGGGTACAGGCGCGTTCGGCGTCACGCTACCAAGCCTGGAGAAAGGCGCCGTGAGGCCGCAGGATTCGTTCTGTGGATCGGAAACCGTGACAAACAAAATCCACCCCGTAAAGCCGGAGAAAGGTGCCCCGGCCATTCCTATAAAGGGTCCATTACCGCTAAAGGCGAACCCAACGCCCGGGCAGCCCGGTCCCGAGGTTACCACGCAGTGGTTCGGCAGTCCCGTCGTGGCCACATGCAAGAACGCCGACTGATTCGGATTGAGGCCCGTGACTGTACCCGTCACCATAACTAGCTCTGCGCCCGGCGGGGGCGGAAGCGAAGCCGTAGTGGCTGGATTGTTCAGGTTTGCCATCGTGGTCGGGGAAATTGCGGCGCCGCACGCGTTGGCGGCGGACTTTCCAAAAGCGGTGATCGCCGTGGCCAGTGTCTGCGGCAGCGTGGTGTTCGTGCCGCCGCAAACGCCCTCGATCGTGCACAGCCTGACGTATCCGCTTCCGTTTGCCAGCGGCACAGCGATGGGACGGCGGTTGTCGTCGCCGTCGAGCGTGCCGTCGGAGGAGTAGTCCTCGATCAGCGCGGCCGTCAAATTCGCCGAACTGACACCGTTTTGCGCGGCAAGCTGGGCCAACCCAGCCACAGCCAGCGACATATCGAGGGTCGCCTGGCTGGCCCCCGTGGCGCAATTCGCACTCGTCACATCCACCAGGGGCGTGCTCATAATATTCAAGAGTCCGCCGAACTGAGTGCCCAGGTCGGTGTAGAGGTTCGTCGCGATCGGCCCCGGAGAGGTCCCGGTGTCCGCTGCGAGCTGCAATGCGAGTTGCGCTACCATGCTCGTTAGCGGCGTCAATTCCGCAGTCACAGTTCCTGATCCGTCGGGAACAAGCACGCTGAGCGGTCCGGCTTGGACGGTCTGGCCGGTCACATCATCCTTATAGGTTCCACCGAGGCTCGTAATCAGTACGGGCCCCGAAAAACCTGAGGGCAACGTAAGCGCGTAGCTGCCGTCGGCCTTCGTGATGGTCGAGGCGATCGGCGTGGTGCCCACGACGCCGGTCGAGGAAATCGAGTAAGCATTGATCGTGGCCCCGACAACCGGTCCGTCGAACGCCGCGCCGCCAACCGCAGGCGGGGAGCTCACGGTTAGCGATGCCGCGGTGGTCGTCGCGCTGCTCACGGAGTTGGTGAACACTGCTTCGTACTGGTTTCCGTTCTGCGACGCTGTCGTTCCCGTTAGAGTCAGCGTCGTCGAGGTAGCCCCGGTGATATTGGTGAACGCGCCGCCGCTGACGCTCACTTGCCACTGCACCGTCGGCGCAGGGTTGCCACTGGCTGCCGCTGTGAAGGTGGCCGTGACTCCCGCGTTCACGGTTTGATTCGTCGGTTGCTGGGTGATTTGCGGAGTGAAGTCCACGGTAAGCGTCGCCGGCGTCGTCGTGGCGCTGCCCGCCGAATTGGTGAATACGGCTTGATACTTGTTTCCGTTCTGCGACGCCGTCGTTCCGGTGATCGTAAGTGTGGGTGAAGTAGCGCCAGGAACGTTGGCGAACGCGGCTGCATTCGCGCTCACCTGCCACTGCACCGTCGGCGCAGGCGTTCCGCTGGCCGCCGCGACGAAAGCAGCCGTCTGCCCCGCCGTCGCCGTCTGATTCGCCGGTTGCTGCGTGATGGTGGGAATGGCGGACGTGGAACTGGGGGGAACTGAAGTGCTGCCCGAGCCGGAGCCACAGCCAGCCAAGAAACCGAGCGGCATCAGGCAGAGCGCGATCAGTGTACGTTTATTGTTCATCTTCATGCTGGGTCTCCTGTGTTGTGTCTTTCTCAAAGCCTTCGAGGCCGATGCACTTCTGGGATTCGCGCACCGTCGCTTCTTCACGCAACCGTTTGCGCTCCGACTCCAGCACTGAGGCAAGCCACTCCTGAAATTCCGTTTCGTTGGTGATGGGGGCAGACCGTTGCATGAGCCGTCGAGTCCAGGGGCAATGCGCGGGAGTGTGCGTGGAACGGTTCCGAACGTCAATGTACGGAGGAAAATCTAGTTCTGTAGTAAGTCTTACTAGGCAGCCGTCTGATAATAAGAAGGTTAGTTCCGCTTCGTCGACTCTCCTTCAGAGTACTGGTTCCATGCTAAACTCTGCCCAGTCCCCGGGTTTCCCCTGAAGGAACATTTATGGAGCAGGCTCCCAGCTCGCCGATGCTCAAGTTCGGTCCTTATCTTGTGGATCTGGCAGCGGGCGAAGTACGTAAGAACGGCTCCCGCATCCGCCTGCAGGAAAAGCCTTTGCGCGTGCTGGCACTCCTGGCCGAAAGGCAGGGCCAGGTAGTCACCCGCGAGGAGCTGAAAAAGCGCCTGTGGCCCGAAGACACTTTTGTCGATTTTGAAACCGGCCTGAACACCGCCGTAAGCAAACTCCGCGACGCCCTCTCCGACAGCGCCGAGAATCCCCGCTACATCGAAACCATCCCACGCCGCGGCTACCGGTTTATTTCCCCAGTCGAATTCGTCAACGGACATCGTCCATCCACTGAGGATTCGGACTACGGCCGAAATGCGAAACTCGCTCCGGCGCTTATACCCGCTACGGGCGAGCTTTCAGGAACCGAGGCGCGTAAGGTGTCCGGAGCCAGGCCGAAGAAACGGGCCACACTTTGGATTTCGCTCGCGGCCGTCGTCCTGATCATCGGCGGCGGCGCCTATTGGCTGACACACGGCCGCCCTGCGCTTTCCTTCCACTCCAGCGATACCGTGCTCATCGCCGACTTTGAGAATCAAACCGGCGATCCCCGCTTCGACAACGCGCTCGGCACGGCTTTCGGCGTTAGCATCGCGCAGTCGCGATACGCGAACGTCTATCCGCGTATGCAGCTTGATGCCGTGCTCAAGAGAATGGGCCGGCAACAGGGCGAACGAATTACTGCGTCGCTGGGCCGCGAAATCTGCCAGCGGGAGAGTGTACGGGGCTTGATTGTCAGCAGCGTTACTCGAACAGGACAGGAATACTCACTTACGACGCAGTTAATCGACCCACAGACAGGTGTGCCCGTGCGCGCTTACACGGAGCGGTCTTACGGAGAAGACCACATCCTGGATGCTCTGGACGTGCTCTCGAAAGAAGTCCGCGAGGCTCTGGGAGAATCGCTTTATCAAATACATCAGGCTGGCAAGCCGCTGCCCCAAGTGACTACCAGGTCCCTCAGTGCCTTGCAGCAATACGCCGAAGGATCGGCTCTGTGGCAGCGCGGAAAGTATACGGAAGGTGGAACGCTGCTCCAAGCTGCAGTGGCAACCGATCCCGACTTTGCGATGGCGCACGCGGCCCTGGGAAGTGTGTACTACAGCTACATGAATAACCAACCTGAGAGCGGGAAAAAGGAATACGAGAAGGCGCTTTCTTTGTTGTCGCGCACCACGGACCGTGAACGAATGATCATCGAAACACGTTATGCGCAGGACCAGAATCACGTTCCCGAGGCAGACGCGTTCTTCCGCGCCTATTTGGAGCACTACCCCGATGATTTCGTGATGCGATACGATTACGCGCAGTTGTTGCGCAAGAACCGCGCGAATGACGCCATCGAACAGTACAAGCAGGTTCTTCGCGTCGCGCCGGACTTCGGGCACGCCTATATCGGGATCGCCACAACCTACAAAGGCATCAATAATTTCCCCGCCGCATTGCAGGCCTATTCGAAAGCCTTTGAAATCGATCCGCAGTGGCTTATCGCGGGCAACATAAACCGCGAGTATGGTTTCGCGCTTGTCGCGAATGGTGAGGACCAGAAAGCCGAGCAGGTCTTCACGGCGTTGCTGAACAACGCAGAAACCAGGGAAAACGGCTTGCGTTCGCTGGCTTTCCTCGATCTTTATCATGGCCGGTATGCCAGCGCGCACAACCGCCTCGAACAATCCCTCGATCTCATGAAGGCTAAAAACTCGCCACTCGGTTTGGCGCGCTTGCACATGGTTCTCGCGATTGTGGCGGAAGGCACTGGCGACAAAAACGAAGAACGAAAAAACTTCGATGCCGCCGTGGCCGGATTAAATGACTTTCAACAGAAAGTTCTTTTCGGTGCCATGATTGGTGACGTCTGTGCACGTGATGGTTTCGTGGATCAGGCACAAAAAATTGCTGCATTGATCACGCCGGTAGCCGACCAACGTAATCTCGAACAGATGGGGTACTTGCATCTTCTGCTGGGGGAAATTGCTTTGTCGCTTGGACAGAATGACAAAGCCATCGAGCTGCTCATGCAGTCTGACAAAGAGAACCAAACGGGGTTCTCGATCGAGGCTCTCGCTTACGGTTATCAACATTCCGGCAAAATCGACGAGGCCGTTGCTATGTACGAGAAAATGCTTAACTCAGCCGACCGTTCGCTCAGCTGGGAGCCACAGCAGCGCTGGCTGGAGGCCCGTTACATCCTCGCTCTGGATTATTCCTCGCGCGGCGACAAGCAGAAAGCTCGTGAGACACTAGCAAAGCTGTTGAGTCTCTGGAAGGGCGCTGACCCCAACCTCCTTCTCTTAAAGCAATCCAAGGCCGAATACGCCAAGCTGCAATAATTCGCTTACATGCAAGACGCTAGAGCGTAGGGCGATTCGTCGGCGCGCCATCCGTGCCGCAAGTGTTTAGTGCTATCCGCCGACGTTCTTCGTCTTATTGCTGCCTTTTGCTGCCTCGCGGAAGTGGCAAGCCCTTTGAAAAGAGTGAGAAAACTGGTAGGGGCGGTGGGGATCGAAAGGACAAGCTACTAAATAAGGCTTGTGCCCTCAATGCGCTGCAGCCACCGCCGCTCTCCAACTGGAACAAACGGAACAGGCGTCAGGTGCCTCTGCCGTCTAAGCAGGACACTCGATTCCAAACCTTCCGCTTCAGTGCGGGCTTTTCTCCTTTGGGCGCATTGGCACGTTCTTCCGCCAGCTAATGGTTTCCTTAGAGTGGATTGAGATACTTACGATAACTCTCTCGTTTACCAGTCAGCAGTTCCTCTATGAACTTCCGCGCTTCAGGGGAGCAGACATTCAAGTAAAGTTCCCTGTCCAAGCTGCTGTCGAGGAGCCTATCGTCAACTTCAGCCGCCGCTTCTTTTCCGCGCACATGGGCGTAGCCTGAACCGCCCTCGTTGCCGATGCTAGTGAACTTATCGTAAATGCGGGATATTGTCCCTGCCTCTTTCAAGTCGAACAGCCATTCTCGCCGCATCTCATCGTTGTAGAAGTTCCAGACATCAAAACTAATGTCCAATTTTTCGCAGAAGCGCAAAGGTGCGCCTTCACGTATTCCTGGAATCGAGGTTACTACGTCGATGCGGACCACAGTGTTGTGGTAGTTATGTGAGATCTCCCGGTACAACTGCTCCCGCATTTGGTTCTTTTTCGACTCCGATTGAGTCCGCTCGCTCGCTGGCTGCGTGTAGTGATGGTGCGTCTCTGAAATAGTCTGGGTTATGCCTGTACCACTAGCCACGGGTGAGCCTGAAACTTTGGCCCCTTGAGCCGTCAGGGTTGCTTTGCGCTCTGAGGATGACTTAAGCCAACGCTGAGCGAATAAACCGACGACGAACACGCCGATACCGCTGAATACCCATTCCCACCAGTTCATAAGTTTAATTCTACTCCTAGGCTGCCTGTCCGTTTCCTACTACCGCCTCCACCGACCTCTCCGTTCAATCCTCTGCATCCGAGTGTGCGTCAAGGAGAGGCTCTGGCGGTACCTTACCGTGTTCTACGTTGAAAAGCGGGGCGGCCTCAATCTCAGGAACGATGTTGCTCACGGTCTGCTCGATCCGACGGCGTTCAACCGGCAGATTGCGGACTATGTGTTCCACTCTCTGCTGGCCCTCAGCTTCTGGTAAAATTTCAGCGTGACTTGGCTTTCCGATAACTACAGGTGGTTGTTCGACGGGTTTGCTGGGGCAGTTGCTATCGCATTGGTTGGGTACATTGTCCAGCGACTCTTCAAGCCTAGACCGGAACCAGCCGGTCAAAAAACGTCTCTGACCGCTCAAGGTTCGAAGGTTACAAATTCCCCCGTCGCCAGCGGCGCGGGAATAACGCAGAACATCAACTCCCCGACGATAAATCTAAATCTTTCCGAGCCGCTTAAGCCGAAGCCAGCACAACTGGCCGGTAATCTCGAAATCGTGTTCTTGGGGGACCGCAAGCCGTACCTCTCGGTGATGCCGAAAGGGGTGATAACTGGACGGGTCTTGCTGGATAGGCGATATAGGGTCGGCATCCGAAATACGGGCGATGCAACCGTTGCCAACACTCGTGTCGTTCTCGAAAATTGCGAACCAAGCGAGCATCACGGCATCCATTTGGCTCATGCTCTGCAAGTAATGGACGCGCAGCCGGGCACGAGTGAGTCTTCTGTTCGTCCCGGAGATGATCCCCGTGTGTTTTTCGATGTGGTGTATGACGAGATTCTGGGAGAACAGCTGCGCGATGATGCATTTGGACTATGTTATGCGTCGTCCCCCACGAGCTACGCCATCCCGCGCGGCACGTATGTCCTGACCCTGCGTGTCGAGAGTGACGGAATCCAGAGCAGCAAGAAGTTCAAAATCTTTCAAGATGCTACAACGCAAATGCTAACGATGCGCTGTCAAGACGAGTAAGAAGACAGGCAGGTGATGCTATGAAGGCAGTCGATTACGGAGTGAAAGCAATTGGCGTCAGGAGCTTGCCTACTGAAAAGCTCAAGGCGAACCCCCACAATCCCAGGATGCTCTTCGATCGAGCAGATCTACATGTCCTCCGCGAGTCGATCGGGCGTGTTGGAATCCTTGTTCCCCTCACCGTCTATCAAGAAAAAAGCACGGGACACTTCGTCATTCTTGACGGCCAGCGCCGCTGGATATGTGCTCAGGATGTCGGACTCAAGACAATTCCCGTCAACGAGGTCGCCGAACCGACGCTCGTCCAGAACATCGTGACGATGTTCCAGATTCATAAACTGCGGAAAGACTGGGAGCTGATGCCCACCGCCCTGAAACTTGAACTCCTAATGCGGGAGCTTGGTGAGAAGAAGGAAAAACGTCTCGCGGAATTGACCGGCCTCGACGAAGCGGTCGTGATTCGGTGCAAGAAGCTACTCTCCTACAACAAGCGGTACCAGGACACGATGCTCGACGCAGATCCCAGCAAGCGAGTGAAGGCGGATTTCTTCATAGAGTTGTACGCCGTTCGAAACGACCGGGAGGTCAAGAAATTCCAGTGGTTCAACAAGGATAAGTTCACCGACGACATGCTCAAGAAGGTCGAGGAGAAGGGCATCAAGGCAGTAACCGACTTCCGCATCGTCAAGCAGCACATCAACAACGCCGTGAAGGCGAAGAAAACCGCGACGATTTCTAAGCGACTCCAGGAGTTTGCCGAGCAGCCTTCGTTGACGCCAGACCACCTCAACATCGAGTCAGCTAAAGTCGCAGCGGAAGCTAAAAAGGTTCTCAAATCGGTCGAAAGTCTATACGCGCAGATCAATGATATTGATGTTGACGAGTACTACGGCGAGGAGGCGATGTGGACTCGTCTCGAATCACTGGCGCAGTTGATCCGCGAAAAACTACGCGCTCTCGGCCGAAGGGAGGGAAAGTGAAACGCCCTTTTGCGCCGGGCACGGCCATTGACGCGAAGAGATACAAGCGATGGATTTCGCGCTTTGGCTCCTATCGGGCGGGCATCATCAACATTACCATTGAGAGCTGGCTACAACAGTTCGACGATGAGGATCAGGACTTGGCGGCGCGCGTACTCGATACCGTCGAGTTTTACGGCCAAAGCCAAATCCACGCCGCCTTTCGTCAGGCTTTGGCAGCCGTGCCCGGCTGGCACAAAAGCGCTACGAAACGGAAGGGCCAGTGGCGATTCGCCGCAATGTCTGGAAGCGCCGGGGAGAGCGGCGACGCCATGCTCTACCAGTTTCGGATTGCAAATGGACTTGACGTCAAGGCTTTCAACGAGCATTTCGTATCGCGGAGCGATCTTTTTCGACAGCCCATGCTGCCAGATGGTGATCCTCAAAAACTAGGGAAGGATGATGTGGTAGTTCTCTTGGATGATTTCAGCGGAACCGGAACACAGGTATGCGATGCGTGGAATGACGCTGCGACCTCCTTTGGCGCGCTTCTTGCGGGCGTTGGAAGCGTGTATTTGGTCTTGGTAGCCGCCTCGAAGGCAGCTCGACAGCGAATCTTGGCTGAAACGGCCATACGCCCGATTCCCGCGCATGAGCTTCACGACTCCGACAATGTGTTTTCTGATCAATGCAAACACTTCACGAAGGCGGATCGCACTAAGCTGATTCGTTACGGCGAAATCGCGGACAAGCGCTGTCCGAAAGGGTTTGGCGACTGTGGCTTCGTCGTCGTGTTCCAGCACCGCCCACCCAACAACTCGATTCCCATCCTGCATGCAGATCATTCCAAATGGACCGGGTTGTTTCCTCGACATGACTGAGGGCCGCCAATTGCTCATGCAGACGCATCCTCGGCGTTAAACGGCAGCAATAAGTTAGCGTTCATCTTCGGAAAAGTCCGGTTAACAAGATGGTAGTACTTCTGCCACTCACCAATCGAAAAAGCCCGTGCCATGCCGATCAGTTCGTACAGATGACGCGTTAGCTCGGGATGTCCGACATCAGAGGTAAGATACTGAAAGTGCTGGTTCTTTCGATGGCCATTTTCTGTGACTGGATTGCGCTTTTTAAGCTCCTCCAAGACTCCGGGTGCCAACCGCGAATAGACAAGATCATTCACGATACTTCCCACGATAGGAGACATTCTCCCGTCGTTCCAATTCCATCCTTTGAGCCGGAATATTTGCTTGTAAAATTCCGTGGGGAAAGTTCTCACCCATTCCAATAGCTCTTCGGAAATAAATCGCTTGAGGATTTCTTGTAGAGCTTCACGGTTCCGTATCTCCTGATAGCCAGTCGCCTCATCAACCAGCGCCACGATCCCCACTTTGGCGAACGCACGGACGAGGATTTCCGCCTGCTTTGCGATATGTTCCTGCTGATGGTTCAGCTCTTTAGCTTCGCGGCACGCAAGGATCGCATCGCATATTTCTGCAAGGATGGTTGCTTCATATCCATACGACAATGATCCATGCCCACGGAAACGAACGGGGTTCTTGATCATCTCCATTAAAGTGTCAGAAACAAAGGGTTTGATTGATTTTGTCGTGGCAAAATTGGTTAACCGATCACCGCCACCTTTTGTGGCAGTTCCCGCACTCATTTCCAAAGCCAAGAGCATTCCGGCTTGCGTAATGACTCGCCGTCCGTCGTCCAAAACGTAACAGGGTATTTCCATGTTGCCGATCTTCAACGGTCGATCCGGTGAGCCATACTTAGCCATCGGATATTGAGTCCCCTCTTTGCTCCATCTCACCTGTGCAGCATTGGACGCAATTTCCTTACGCTCTTCCTTCGATAGCTTCGCAGCGCGAGCCTTCCCGCCAAGCGATTGAATGTCCTTTTCGTCTCCCATATCTCACCTCCACACTGAGCCTACCAGAACTGAGCAAGGATAGCAAGCATAACTCACACTTGGTACTAACATATGCTTGCCATGCTTGCGTGCACGCACCAGGATTCACTGATCAACAAAAAAACCTGCTCCCAGCTTTAACCAGAACGAGGCCAAGCTCTGTCAGGAATACTTCGTACAACACGTTTGACCCATGGGACGAGTTGCTGGATTCTTGATCGGGCGGTAAGATTGGCGGGATGAGTTTGCAAGGACATCTTCTCGAAAAGGCGGTCAAGCACGTCAATCGGAAGAAGTGGTGGCATGTCCCGCCAGCAGACCCAGCCGCTTACAGCGTGCGGGGGAAGTTCCTTGCATCAAACTTCGCGGAAGCCGAGTTTTGGGGCCGACCGCTCGACGAGCCAGAGAAGGTTGCTATTGCAAAGCCGCTGGTCGGAGATGAGCGGGCTATTTCCAAAGCCCTCGGCGTTCCTCCCCAGCACGATGATATGACCTTAGAGCAAATCGCCGCGCACGACGCGGTTTGGAGGAACGCGGCACTTAAAAAGGGTTTTGATTCAATTTTGCTAATGGCCCCGAGGTCCTTCGCCCAATTCAAAGCTACTGGAAAATTGCCTAAGAGTTTGGAACTGAACATTCTGCGAGTCGCCGCGAAGGGCGAGAGCCAGTTGTAGTACACTCGCACTCGATGCTATCCCCGCAGTCCACGCGATCCGTTGCGAGTTCACCATTTCTGAGATGGGCGGGCAGCAAGCGTCGCTTGGTCCCGATACTGCAGACCTACTGGAAACCGCAATACAAACGCTATCTTGAACCCTTTGCGGGATCAGCGTGCCTCTTTTTCTCCTTGAATCCGCCGACTGCAATTCTCGGGGATGTGAATCGAGAATTGATCTCGACATACATAGAAGTCAAATACCGCCTCGACGCCCTTCTCGACTGCCTTTCGACTCTGCGAAAAAGTAGGCGCGCGTACAATAAATTGCGTTCACTGAACCCGGATCATTTGCCCCCCTGTGCTCGCGCTGCGCGGTTCATCTACCTCAATCGCCACTGCTTCAACGGACTTTACAGAACGAACCTGAACGGTGAGTTCAACGTTCCGTACGGAGGAGGAAAATCTGGGAACCTACCTTCTGCGGAAGTTCTTGGACAATGCTCGAAACGGTTAACGGAAACCCGCCTCCTCGCGGGAGATTTCGAACGGCTCCTTCGAAACGCAAAAAAGGGCGATTTCGTCTACATGGACCCGCCGTTCGCAGTGCGGGCTCGACGCGTGTTCAGCGAATACCACCCAGACACATTTTGTGGCGAAGATATCACTAGACTCAGGCGCTGGATGGAACAGTTAGATCGAACGGGAATAGCATTTCTCGTCAGTTACGCTCAATCGGCCGAGGCCCGCATTCTCGCCGAAGGATTCAACTGCCGGCGGGTATCAGTTAGGAGAAATATAGCCGGCTTCGCTGGCGACCGGGCTAACTCCATCGAGCTCCTGATTTCGAACACCTAGGGGAGATACCCATGCCGTCGTTAAAACCTAGCGTGCAGCCAGAGATTCCCCAGCTCGTTCCCACAGGATCGCTCCAGCATCTGGACCCGCAGGACATAAAGCCTAATCCGAATAATCCACGGATGCTGTTCGATCCCGACCAGCTTGCGGAGCTCAAAAAGAATATTGCCGAACACGGCGTCCTTGTTCCGATCACTGTCTACCAACCGAAGGGGCAAAGGAAGTTCTCCATCCTCGACGGAGAACGTCGATTCCGCTGCGTTAGAGACCTCGACAGCGAGGGACATCGAGACCAGCGCGGCCGGCCCCTTAGATTGCCGGCGAACGTTGTTGAGCCGCCCAGCAAGATCGCCGGACTGTTGTACATGTTCTCTATCCATGAATACCGCGAGGCATGGGAGCTCATGCCGACGGCCTTGAGCCTCAAGATTGTAATGGAAGATCTCGGGGTCGACGACAACAAGTCACTTTCCAAATTCACCGGCTTAAGCGAACCGCAGATCGAACGGTGCAAAAAGCTCCTCGAATTTCCCGAACATTTCCAGAAACTCTCCCTTGATCCAGATCCCACCACGCGAATACCTTCTAACTTCTGGATAGAGGCTCTACCTGTCATAAATCTTGCAATGGCGGAAATCCCGGACCTGAAGAGGCTCGGCAGGGATAAGACCACCGAAAAACTGATAGAAAAGTATCGCGCACGAAAGATTAAGAGCGTCATTCACTTTCGTCGGATTATGGAAAGCTACGAGCTTTCGGAAGGTGACAGAAACACGCGAGCTGCGGTACTGAGAAGGATTGAAGAATTCTTTCTTGACCCGACCCTTGAAACGAGAGCAGGCTTCGACCAATTCATCGTCGGGAAGAAGCGCGTACAAGGTGCGCTCTCGGCATGCTCGGAATTCATCAAACAACTGCAAAGCCTCAAACTGCGCTTTACGGCGGACGATGATGAACGGGCAGAGCTGAGAAAAGCACTCAGAGACGTGCGGCAGTATTGCAAGAGTCTTGAACAAGCCCTCAGAGGTAGCGACGACCCCGAAATACCGAACGACTGACCATGCGGAGCCTCTTGTACGCCGCACTTGCTTCGTGGCGATTTCGGGATTATAAACCCTTGCCGGTGACGTTTGGCCGTGCCAAAAGATGGATCGAACAATTTCGAGGGAAAGACAGAAGGGCTGCCGCCCTGTTGCTAGACAAAGTTGTCTATCTTTCTGAAAAGACCACCACAAGCATCCTGGTCCAGCAGAATCATACCCTCATGAGTCGATTAGCGACGGCTGGTCTACCGCCCAACAAACTAATCTACGTGCAAGTGCACGAAGCGGGTAGCAGTAGCCCAGTGATGTTAAACCTCCTCAGGGACGCAGCCGGGCTCGATCGCTTGGGCTGTCATTTCGTCGATGCGCACGACTCACTTAAACTGAACAAGGTTACCAACGAGGTCGGCGTAGGGGCACTGATCTACGTCGACGACTTTGTCGGTACGGGAAACCAGTTTTGCAAAGAGCGACAGTTCGCCTCTCAAAGCGTAGTTGGTACCTTTTCCGAATTCTTGCTGGTGCCTTGCATCTGTGAAGAGGGCATCTACAAAATCGCGAAAGAGGGTGTGGAAGCATTCGCGGGTCACGTGCACTCGAAAGCAGAACGTCCGCTACACGAGAACTCCCACCTTTTGGACCCGGACGCCAAGGAGCGAATGAGAGAAATCTGCAACCGAATAAGCGTGAAAATGGGCCTTGGATACGATCAACTCGCGACGATGGTTATCCTCTACCGAAATGCTCCCAACACCGTGCCCTCTGTATTTCGAGGCAGCCCAAACCAATCACCGTTTGCAGGACTGTTCCCTAGGTGGAAAGACCTCCCGATGCCCAACCAACGATGAATTGCATCGAAATCGCCAACTGTAGCTGAAATAGCGTGCTGTTGGTATCCATGTTCTGTTCACTTACGGAAGTTCATCCGCTGAGGTAACTACGCGGTAATCGACCCCTAGAGCTCCTGAGAAGTGGCGTTCCCCACAATGGATTTTCTGATTTTCAGTACCACGCAAATCGTCAGGCACCGTCGTGCTCTTTGTTTCGCGTATCAAATACAGCAAGGGTCCATCTTCTCCGAAGACTTGTTCCATTACGAGGCCCCAATCGGGGTTGTACTGACCAACTGGTGTCCCCACCTTAAACCAACTCGGAAGCTTTATGAAGAGCCGCACATTTTTCATTTTCTTCAATTTCTCAGCAAATTTCCGCTCCGTTTCGGATTGGACCACAATATGATCGTAAATGGAGTTCTCCACTGGGATCAGGCGCTCAGAAACTGTCTCTTCTACTTCCACCCACTCGCTCATGTCGTACCAGGTGCCATCCTTCATGTACTGGATGCCGTCCACTAGTTGCTGGACGGCCTTTTCTCGCACGATGCGCGCCGCCTGCAACGCAAATTCTTGCGGGTTGTCCAATGCAGCCTGCCGGTTCTTGGTCTGCGTCACAATCGTAGCAAGCGTCTTCCGCGTGAGCTTAATCGGCGGGGTGATGTGGGCAATGAGGTCTTCGATCATCGCCACAATGTTCGGAACCGCCTGACGCCCTATCAGCGTCGCAACCACTCTTTGCCCAAAATGTTGGTAATCCAGGCGGTCTTCCTTCTCGTCTGCCGTTATCTCCGCCTTCGACGCAACAATACGAGGGGGATCAATCTTCAGTTTGTCCAGCGCAGCGAGAACGTCGGTGCTCAGTTTTGCGGAGTCCACAGTGACCTGATACCGCGTCTTCAGCTTGATCCTCTCCCACAGGTTGAGAAACTCTTCCGGCAACGCATCTAGCGGCTTGCGTTTTGCAATTCGCTTTTGCCGCGCGTTCACAGGCCTCGGCGCTGCACCTTCCTTGCCAAAGGCCTCTTCCATCTCCGCCTGCAATTCCGAGACAAACAACTCGTAGCTCTCATTTGCCACAACTGTAAGGACGTTTGGCTTGTCTTCCGTCACGCGCTGACCCTGTTGGTTCACTACTAGCCGCATGCCCCGCCCGACCTCTTGCCGCTTCTTAACTTCAGACACCGTTTGATTCAAGGTGCAAATCTGACAAACGTTCGGGTTGTCCCATCCCTCGCGTAGTGCGCTATGCGAGAAAATGAAGCCCACGGGCTCGTCGAGAGACAATAAGCGCTCTTTGTCTTTCATGATCAGGTTGTACGCCGCTCGATCTTCCGCGCTCTGCCCCGTTGTCGAATCGACGGTTTCCGTTATTCCACCCCGGCGGTTCTTTTTCGCAAAGTAGCTGGCTCGTACATCAGCCGCCTTCTTCTCCGAAAATTCGGAATACTTCGGTTTCAGTTCCTCGAACGCTTCATCAAACAATTCCCGGATGATGCCCGGATAAAGACCATCCACCCGATCCGCTCCCTTATTCGCCGGTGGTTGGCCCAAGTAGTTCTCCACTCGGTCGATAAAGAATAGCGAGAGCACTTTGATTCCCGCCGCCTTCAGCCGTTTCTGCTTTCGGAAATGCTCCTCGACCGTGTACCGGATTTGCTCACGGAATAGTGCTGCCTGGTCGCCGCCCTGCGTCTGACCTACGCCGACTTCGATTCCGTTCTTGAAGCGCACCACCTGGTCGCCAACACTGATTTCGTCAATCACAAAGCTAGCGTACTCGGGACGCTCGGCCTTGGTTTGTAAGCAATCCCCCGGCCTGAAAAGGTAGGCTTTCTCTTTGACTCCGGCGTTCGCCATGCGCTGGTGAACCGCGATTTTGGCCTGCACCGTCTTGGCAGCAGTCCGAATTTCGTTCACCCTCACAAACACTTGGTTGAAGTCGTCTTCTTTGACCACCGACGCAACTTCGATTTTCTTTACCAAAGACTGCCGATATGCCTCAAACGGCGTTAGCCGGTAAGCCAGGTTGTAAGGGTTTCGATGGGTCGCTGAATAGCGGAGCGCCATCAGCGGATGTAGGCTCGCGAGTGCCCGAATGCGGGCCTCGCTCTCCATATTCTGAGGTTCATCCAATATCAGAATTGGCCGCGACGCTTGTACAAGGTACAACGGCGTGGCCCCTTGCAGGCGGTCGGTACTCTGGCGGATAACGTTGTCCTCCTTGTTGAAGGAGTCAATCGTCATTACGAGCAGCTCCACGCAGTCGCTCTGGGCAAACTGGCGCACTTTGGCGATGCTCTTGGAGTCGTAGACCGTGTATCGATAGGGAACATTGTCATACAGCGCTCGCAGGTGGTCTTGCGTGATCTTCAGGGACTTAATTACTCCCTCGCGTATCGCAACCGACGGCACCACGACAATGAATTTCCGCAATCCGTACCGACGATTCAGTTCCAACGCTGTACGGATGTACACATAAGTCTTGCCCGTGCCAGTTTCCATTTCCACGGAAAAATTCGGAAACCTTAACTGGTGATCACCAAACACTGTACTAATCGTTTCTTCTATCGTCTGGAGTGCGGTGTCCGGCGCGATGCCGTTCTGTCGCTGGACAGCTTGCAGGTTCTTCAAGAGCTGCGCATCATCCAAGTCCAGACGATTGCGTAGCGGCCCAAAAAGAGACCCGGCGTCTGGGGAGGCGAAATCCACCAGGTTCCGTGGCTGTCCGCGCAACAGATCGGCCACCGATTCAATCGCCCGCAACTGGAAGACCTGATTGCCGTCAAATTGTAATCGCACTATTCGACCCTCAAATCGTCTTCAAACGGCATTGCAGAGCCAAGTTGGCAGCGGCTGAGTCGTCCAAGGCGACGTCTCGGCACACGAATAGATCGTCAGGCCGCAATTCGCAGTTTTTTGACACATCGGAAAGCAGCTTGTCATCCAGACAGATGATGAACTTCTGGCCCGTATCCGGGTCGATGACGTCATAGACCTTATTGCCGTTGCCGAGGTCTCTGGATGCGAAGCGGGTATTCAGACCGAAACCTTCGCGCAACGCCACTTCCCAAATCACGTTCTCCGGCTTCCAGCCAGCCACCAATGGGTCATTGAAGAGAGCGAGTTTCTGCCCGTACGCCTCCGGGTCGCGTTCATCATCTTGACTCCACTGAAGGATGTTTGGACTGGCCAACTTGAATGCTTTAAATCCAAGATCCTCAGTCCCCTTTTTGTCTGCAAGGTCCAGTTTGCTACTGGAATCCTCGTTGAGCTTCCGTATAACGGTGCGGATGCGTTGCTTGCCAATTTCTGCGATGGTTGCAAGTTCCTTGCTCCCGGTCGGCTCGGGCAACTGTACCAAAATGAACTTTCTATTCCCGCCGTTCTCGTGATTTAGCTCAAGCACCGCTTGAGCAAGCGTGCCCGAACCCGCAAAAAAATCGAGCACCAACTCATTCTGGTCAGACTTGGTACCGATTTCGATCACGCGTTTCATCAAACGAACCGGCTTAGGCGTATCAAACGCTTCTTCCTTTCCGAAAAGTCCGTAAATCTCTTTCTTGGCCTCGTCCGTATGACCGGCTTCTTCATGTGGCCACCATGTCCACGGCACTAATCCCTCGACTTCCGACAGGTAACGGATGACATTCGGTTGGCCATTGCCATCCGCACCAAACCATATGCGACCCACCTCTTTCAATTTCATAAATTCGGATTCGAGCATGCTCCAACAGCGGCCAGCAGGGGGATCGTGCTCCACTCCTGTTGGCGTAACGATCTTGTACATTTGATTCGGACGACTACCCTGGGCAGTCATTGGTATTCCGCGCCATCGTCCCTTCGGGTCATTATTAGGATTTTTGTAAACCGCTTCGTTCTCTTCGTCCATCGGAAGGAGATTGCGAACCTTTGCTAACACTTCGATATCGCGAGCGTAAAATACGAGGTACTCATGCACATCGCCGATAATGCCTCGGTTCTCGCGCGAGTAGCGCTTCTGCCAGACGCACGTCGCGATGAAGTTTTCCTCACCAAAGATCTCGTTCATCAAGATGCGAAGATGGTGGATTTCGTGATCGTCGATACTGACCGCGATTAGCCCGTCGTCTCGCAGTAGCTGGCGCGCCAAGAACAGCCGCGGATACATCATCGACAGCCAAGTCGAGTGATACCGACCACTTGTCTCGGGGTTGCTCGTCAGCAGGTTGCCTTCCGCGTCCGCTTGGCCAGTAATTTGCAGGTACGTCTTGAGTGGGTCCGCGTAATTGTCAGGATAGACGAAGTCCTGCCCAGTGTTGTACGGAGGATCGATGTAGATCAATTTCACTCGCCCGAAGTACGGTTTGAAGAGCAGCTTTAAGACTTCGAGATTGTCTCCGTCGATAAAGACGTTTCCAGTAGTCTCAAAATTGATTGATTCCTCGGGGCAAGGCACGAGCGTGCCCGCGCTCGGGGTCTGTAACAAGCTGACTGCGTCGTCCTTCCCTGCCCAACTGAAGTGAAAGCGCCCAGGGCTGGGTTCGGCGGCGGCACCTAGAGTAATCTTCAACTTGTCGAAATCGATCTTGCCTTCAACAAACACTTCGGGAAATAGTTCACGGAGCCTCGCGACCTGGCGCTCAGATACATCACCAGATGTTGATGCCACATGCTCGTGCTTTACCGCTCGCTGCTGCTCGCTCATCGCTTCCCCAGAGAAATTGGCTTTCTTCGTTTCCGCCGGCGATCCGTTCAGACCTTCGACCAGCCGAGGCTTGTGCGCCCGACTATTTCGAGTCCCATCGATATTGCGATACGGCTTTGCCAGCGCGGAAACAAAGGTATCACATCCCCTTCGCTCACTTTATGTCACGCTGACACATTCCCAGATGCGTAAACAGGAACGCTAAACGAAAGAATCGATCACACTAAAGTTCCTGGACCTGGTTCGCCAACTCCCCTCTACTGCCGACATTGACAAAACCCTTCCCGTGCCTTTCATGGCTCAAATATAACGCCAAGCCAAATGCCCGCAGCCAGCTTGCGCTTGCACACGGCTGCGCCAGTCGCAAACTTCTCTCCTGTCACACCCGTTGCCATCCGCTCCAGCCTCCTAAGACATAGCCTTACCCCTCCGTCCTCCTGTGGGCGCGGCGCTTTGGTTCCTCTTCCTGGTTGAAGGAACCAAATCACCTAACAGGAGAACAGAAAATGAAATCAGAACAAATCAATCTTCAAATCAACCAGGGCTTCTCAAACATTCTTCTTCACGGTAATTGCGTGGAATTACTCTCTGGCATGTCATCGGGTAGCGCCGGATTCGTACTTACAGACCCGCCGTACATGGTCAATTATTCATCCAGCGATGGGCGCACCGTTCCCAACGACGATAACGACGCTTGGCTTAAACCCGCTTTTCGGGAAATCTTTCGCGTGCTCCGTTGGAATCGCTTCTGCGTGAGCTTTTATAGCTGGAACAAGGCCGATACATTCCTCACAGCATGGCGCGACGCGGGCTTCCGCATAGTCGGGCACTTGACCTTCATCAAGAAGTACGCCTCGACCGAACGCTTCCTTCGCTACCAACATGAGAACGCTTACTTGCTGGCGAAAGGCAATCCGACGAAGCCGAGTTCCACAATACCGGACGTTTTGGAATGGAAATACTCAGGCAACAATCTTCACCCGACTCAAAAGCCGGTATGCATCCTGACGCCGTTGATTGAGTGCTTCTCCGTCCCTGGCGATGTAGTGCTCGACCCATTCTGTGGTTCCGGTTCAACGCTTGTTGCCGCGCAGCAGTCAGGCCGACGGTATATTGGCATTGAGCTTTCCAAACGTTACTTCGACCTAGCGGAGCACAGGCTCCGCTAGGCCGTTGCGACCGAATCAGGAAAGGGAAACCATCTGGCAAGTGAATACTGCATCCCCATAATCGGTCGCCGTCACTGGAACCTGTCAACTACTAGCTAATCCCACGAAGGAAGGGGCTTTGCGGTGCAGTAGCTTCGTTCTCTATTGACTTCCCGTTCATTTATCCTGTACTTTCCCGTGCCATGAGGCAAAAGCTGCTGTGCGAGGGGCACCTGTCCCGAAGCGGCGAGAAGATTCCGGCAGAGATCATCGCCGGAGGGATGCCGCTGTGCGCTCCCTGCTTCTTCGGCGAGACGTTCACGCATAGCTGGGCGTTTCTCAACCCTTGGCATGACCCCCGGCTGCGCCCCAAAATGCTCGAAGCCGTCCGTCGCAGTGCAGCCGACCCTGTCAGGAACGCCAAGCTGAGTGAGTCGATGAAAAGGCGGCTAGCCGATCCCGAGGTGCGCTTGGCTTACGGTCGGCGCATGACCGAGAGACCCGAGAGCCGAGCTAAGATCGCCCAGCGCATGCGGGAGGCATGGCAGCGCCCGGACGCAAGGGCACACATGGCCGAAGAACACAGCAAATCCGTCATGGCGAACCCCGAACTCCGCGCCGCCATCAGCGAGCGGCTCAGGAAGTTTTGGTCTGATCCCGAATGGAAGGCTCGCTTGGTAGACAACATGAAGCGTTCCATGAACTCCGAGCCTGTCGTGGAGAAGCTGCGTGCCGCAGCGAACAGCCAGTGGTCTGATCCCGAGATGCGGAAGCGCATGATCGAAGGTATGAAGCGGGCGGCTAGAAACCGTCTTAAGCTTGCGGACGCGGCGGATTAGGCTCCGGCTACTCCGACTCGGCTTTTTTGATGAGCGCCTCGTGGATGCCCATCAGTTCGCTCGGCTTTAGCCCCGTAGCCTTGGCGATCTTGCAAATTTCGGATAAGCCGAAATCCTCTCCGGTCGCGGTGCCGTTCTCGATTCTCCAGAGCAGCTTCATGTTGATTCCTGTTCGCCGAGAGAGTTCCTCCATGGTCATCCCCGCTGATTCCCGAACCTGAACGACAGCCTCGCCGAAGCACTTCACGACAAGCTCCTTCTCATTTTTGTTCACCTGAATCTCCCTTCTCGAAGTCCAGCAGCTTGTCCGTCAACTCCGCAGCCTCGACGCCAAGGCCCTTGGTCAGGTTGCTGACCACGGGAGAAAGGTCGAACACTTTGCCTCGCTCGATGGCGAGGATGGCGTTCAGTGGGAGACCAGCTTTCTTGGCAAGTTGAAGCCTTGTCATGCCTCGCTTCTCGCGGAAAAATTTCACGGCTCGACCCAATGCCCGTCCCATGTTGAACGCATCGCCGTCTGTCCACTTGCCGACGAGTTCCATGTCCTCACGGGTCGGCGCTTTCTTCGCCCTGAACGCAGCCTGTACCCGGACGAACGCTTGATGCAGGGCTTTCAGTTCCTCGTCGCCGGGTATCAGGGAGTCAGACATGACATGGGTCACCAGCCATTGGTAGAAAATCAGAGAGCCACGGTCGGTCACCTTTTCGAGCATGGCTCGGATTTCCTTTCGGAGAACTTCGGGGTCGTCGATCTCGGTCATGGCTTTTCTCCCCGGTAGTAATATGTGCGGATGTTTTCGTAGTTTCCGGTACTCATATCGCCATACTCGATGCAGCGCGGAACGATGGCGGGATTGTTCATGCTGAAGTCCATCGAGAAGTTCGTCCCGTCCGTGAAATAGAGATTGACGTACAGCCATCCCCCGCCATCGTTGTCCTCAAAGCTGTGCGTGACGTAGTCGAGCTGTTTGCCGTGGATTTCGGGATATTTCTTTCGCAATTTTGCCTTGCGTTGTTCGTGGAAGCGGTCGAGCTTCTTGCGCTCCGCTTTCGAGATGGGTTTACTTTGACTTTTCATCTGAGTCCTCCAACGAAGGTCATCACGCCCTTTCTAATGCGGAATCGGATTCATGTACTCCCGAATGAACTCCAAGTCTCCGGCCCTCATGTCGCTGATGTCTGCTCCGACCACAAACATCCCGCAGGAGTAGCGGACCGAAAAGTTGGTTTTGTCCTTGAAGCGGACACTGAAGTACAGCGTCCCGTCCGTGACGGTATGGTTGATGAAGTCCACCACCTTGCCGTGAACCTCTGGGTACCTTCTCCGCAGTTGCTCATGCCGCTTCTCGATGCGCTTCTTGATCTCTCTCTGTTCCTTGACGCTGACCGGGGTTATCGGAGTGTTCCCAACCATCACCACCTTCGGTTTCTTAGTCCTTTTCATCAAAGTCCTCCAGTCGCTCTGGCATGAACGGAAAAGCGATCTTGAACAGCTTGCAGAAGAGCGGGCGTGGCAGGAAAAAAGAAAGCAAAGCGGTCGATATTGCGACCAGAGCCACACAAAGAATGAACTGCTCGAAGCAAGTCGGTGGTGGAATGTCTCCGGGTGGAACCGGAGCAGGAAATTGAAGCATCAGTATTGTCCTCGCTCATGGGAATGCGCGGGACACGCTGACCGTAATGTAGAATGCGTCGCAGCCATCGATGCCTCGTTTACGCGAGCACGGTGGTCAGGGACGCGTCCGTGTTACTAGCACGAGCGCGTCCCGCTGATATCGATGATAGCACAAGTATGTCTTTTATTGTGTGGCATACAACTGTCGGTGGACGGAGTGGGGCGCTGACTTCACACTCGACATAATGCAACCAAACAGGACGTTACGCGCCGTCGCAATCCGAATCAAAGAACTGCGCGACAAAAAGGGCATCAGTCAAGAAGAGCTAGCGCATCGTGCTGGACTGAGCCGCACCGGAATGGGTTTTGTTGAAACCGGAAAACGGTGGCCGCGCCTCGACACTTTGATGAAGGTAGCGCAAGGGCTAAATGTCACGGTCGATGAATTGTTGAAGGGTCTACACAAGACTGCGAAACGTCGATAGACGCCGCGATGTTCCCCGACGCGCTGGCCCCTCACCAGGAGAAAGAACGACTTAGCAACGCTCTAACCGTTTTCTACATCTACAGAAACCAAGGGGGTGAATCCCATGAAAAAGAGCCTCCCCTGCCTGATGCTTTTGGGCGTTTTGCTACTGGTCGGCTGTGCAAGCAAGAAAGACGCTAACGAAAAGAACTTCTCGGAAGCGTTGAACTCCTACCTGGCCAAGAAGGGCCAGATCTGCCTTGGCATTCCTTCCCCGTGGCCGGTCGATCTGAACGAATCCGAGCGCCGCAGCGGTATGGGCAGGGCAGCGGAAATGGCCGCTCTCGAAAAAGCGGGATTGGTCCGCTCTAACGAGACGGAAACAGAGTACACGCCACCCCTCAGCAGCCGCCCCGTGAAGACGAAGGTTCTTCGATACGAGCTGACCGACAGCGGCAAGAGATTCTACCGGGAGGAAGACCGCCTCGCCTTAGCCGGAAACAAACAGGTTCAGGGCGACCTCTGCTATGGACAACAAACCTTAGACAAAATCGTCAAGTGGGATGGGCCTACTCCCGTTGGCGACTCAAAGGAAGCATCGGTCATCTACACATACAAAATCGAAAATCTTGCTGAGTGGGCGAAGAACCCGGATGTTCAGAGAGTTTTTCCCGGAATCAGTTCAACCATCGATGGGGCAGGAAAAACACAGATGAATCAGGCGCTGACACTGACGACCCAAGGATGGGAAGCCAGGTGATTCGGTGTTTTCCTATTCTAGAATCGGGACGTCCCTCAGGACGCTGGTTCTTCGAGTCGCCTCAGTTTTTGGACTGCACGAATTGTTTCTTGGCAAGATCAAATTGCCGATACTCAAGGGGAAGGAGAAAGTCCTTCCTTAGCCGACCTACATATTTGCTCGCCTCCCAATTTAAGGGAGCTTCTCCGACGACAATTAGTTTAGATGCTTCCTGATGGCCGGGCCAAAACGAGTATTCCAACAACTGGCCGAGAGCTTGTCGAATGCAATGCCGGGCGGTCGAAGCCGCCTTTGCTTCATAGAGCCAGTACTCGTTGCTGCGCCTCACCATTATGTCTGCCCTATAAAGGTATCCTCGCATCGTACTGATGAGTTGCTCGGAACTTACATTCTTCGAACCATACTTGGACCTCAGGTAATCCCTCAGCGCGGATTGAAGTCTATTCTCACGCAAGTCGACTTTCAGGCGCTTTCCCGAAATCGTGGCTGTCGTGTGCGTGATTTTTTCGATGTCGCGCGGTTCGAACTTGAAACCACCCACGGTCTCGAAATCATCCTCTTCGTTTGCTAACGCGCTGTCCCTTTCGACAAATTCATACAGCGGAAACAGGCGGTCAAAGTCGGATAGGATGAGCTCATAGTCGATCTTGTCCACTTGTTGCAACCGTCCGAGAAATATAAACGCACTGTCGGTAACAAGCACCTTGGCACTTAGCTCAATTGGTGCTGGCGACTCGTTTTTGCTCCGATCTTGGCTCCTTGTCCATCGCCACATTTTCAAATCAGCAAAAGCGTTCGGATTGGAAACCAGGAATTTGTTAAACCTCCTGACTCTTGGCAGCAAAACTTTGGGATCAGGTAGTGTTTGCCCCTTCTTGAAGGAGAACGCTACGCCGTGCCGAAACCGCCGATTCCTCTCGTGGCCATCGAATCCAACATTGAACTGTAGCTCTTTCCGACCCCCAGCGTGGAATGCGTAACGCTCAAACGTTGTTTGCAGAGAGAAGATGTTCCGCGCGGGCAGGCGCGATAGACCTTTCAACTTTTTGCGAAACTCTGGAAGTTGCCCAATCAAATGAGACTTCGCACGTTCGTTAACCTCCCGGACGATAGAAGTGAGGGACATCTCTATTCCTCGCAATCTCGCGCTCAATTCAACTGCCCCGCCACGCTCACTTCGCAGTAGCGAAATATTCTCGATCCTGTCGCCACGTGCTGTACAACGTCATCTGGGACAAGCTTTGCTTTGAACTCCTGCTCCGCTCGACAGGCCATCCCAAGATGCACAATATGCTTCTCTCCAAGGTCCACAACAGGTGGAACTTTGAGGATATGACTCTAAACCATTCTTCCTCGCTCGAAAAAACGCGACCGTGCACGATTCGGTTGCGTACTGCGTAAAGGCTGCTCTTACCGCCGAGCATGGGCCAGAGGTCCGTTAAATCAATGTTTTGCGAGGAGCACATCCGTTCGAACCGACCTGAGAAGAACGCATGGTTCGCCCCATGAATGTTATCCAGCAACCGTGCCTTATTGTTATCTGGAAGATTGAGGTAGGTTCCTTGAGTTCCCAGGCTGGCGAAAATGCTGTCGAACAATGGTTCCCATTGGTCAGCTGGGACGGGTGGATCGCCGTCTTTCACCGATTGAAAGATGTTAAGCAAGGTTTCTATCCCGGCGAACAGCATGACGAATGAATCGCCGATTCCCAAGCCTTGCCCGTGCAGCGCGAAGTAGATAGCCTGCTTCAACGCGCCCGTGTCAGGAAGGGACCTGAACCTCTGAAGGCTTCCGTTCACGAATTCTTCAATGTCTCGCAGCGAAATCAGGGTGTTATCAACATCCGCTTCCTCCTGTGACGGTGCCGTGAAATCGCGCCGGTAATACACGGTTGTGGCCCCGTTGACGTACGACACCGTCCATCCAGTCACCATCAAAACGCGTCGCTCAGCGAACGAGGCAACGGCGAGCACATCTTGAAGCAAAGAATGGACACGCTCGGGATCTCGCATTTGCGCCGGTTCGACCAACTCGCATTCGACACTTGATTCCAATTTGCCGCTAGCACCTCGTCGATACGTACAGCCGAAACGGAACGCAATGTCGGGGCCAGCGGAACAGACCGGTCCTTTCCTTGCGACTTCGCGAATCACCAACTTCCCATCTTGTTCCGAAACGATGTCTGCTGAGCGGAGGAGGGCGCTGGGCGTTATATCGAATCTAGTCTTCGAAATAGCAGAGCAGAGAACATCTCCACGCTTGACTGTCAGGCGAGTTATTTCTCCTACAAGCGTATTCTCCGCTCCATTTCCCCAATCCCACTGTGTGTATCCAGAATGAAAAATCTCTTCGCCGACCAAGACATCAAGACCGGCTGTTAGTTCGCATGAGAACCTCCAGCACAAAACAATGGGGCTGTCGCTCGGCGAACCAACTCGCACAAGTACCCACATTTTTGCGATCTCGGACTTGGGAAGGAAGAAACCGCATTCGAATTGCCCGACTGTACCGTGCTGAGCACGAAATGTGGCGGAACCCACGAAATCGGGTCGAACGTCAAATTGCGCGGGATTCTTCAGCATGATTCAGTATTGTACTCACGGACTGGCGCTGCGTCCTTGCCACGGCCACCGCGCATCAGTTCTCGAGATTATTCCTTCTGCCGCGTCGCGGAACAACATAACTACAAAACTGGTCAGTGCGTCTTGGCTACCGGACCGTGCGTTCTATTCAAGGGACGCGACGTTTTCGGAATCTCTTCGTGGTACGAAGCTGGTACGAAAGTACTACAGGTATTAGAACAATTACGTGGACGTAGAACAAACCCCACGCCATTTTCGCACATCCAAATCAACATATTCGCGGCGGCAAAGAGATGGGTCCCCATGCGCCCAAGCCGAGAAACGAAGCCCGGTCCCCCGTTTCTGTTGAACTCGGTTGACCGCTTCGGAAGGCAAATCGCTCCTGCGGTGTTGTCTGTCTCGATGGAACTTGGCCCGCGCGCCCTCGCGTACGCTCAAAACCTGATCGGTGATCCCGCCCTGGCTATGAACTACTTTGAGGAGGCAGCGGCCTCCGTGTCTGCCGCAATCGAGGAGAAGAAGGCTTCCGGCGCACCCGCTGTACGAAATGTCGCAGCATATTTGTTCCGCACATTCATTCGCATGGTGGATGACGCTAAGCACAAAGAGAAAATTCTTGAGGAATCTCTTAAGGAGTCCGGCGAAGCGGGGATTCCCTTGACTGAAGAGGCCCAAGTGGAAACCGCCGTGCTTCTGAACGAAGTGATGGAAACCTGTGACAGGGCGTCGCGAGAGGTCGTTGTCCGTCGCCTGGAGGGTTTCACCTGGAAAGAGATCGGGAAACAATTTGACATTTCAGGCCATGCGGCGGAGGCTCGATTCAGCAAAGCACTTGACCACGCCAGAAAAATGCTCAAAATACGGAGGCGAAAGGGTTGAGGAGGGCGTCACCCTTGCCGTCTGTCAGGCGCAAGTCGAAGGGACACAAGCGGAAACCATCCGTGGACAAAGCCTTTCTTGAACTTGGTAGGAGGCATTTCGCCCACGATTTTCCCAACCCCACGCGCCACGGATGCCCCCAGAACAGTGTATTAAGACTTTTGGCCGAACAACCAACAGCGGTCGAGGACTCAGTTCTGGATCACATCACCTCGTGTTCACCGTGTTACACGACCTACAGTGGCTTCCTCCATCGGATGAAAGCAAGAAACTCACACCGAAGGTCGCAAACCCGATCCCACAAACGACCAAGAGTGTAAAAAAACAAAAAAGTGCATTTTGTTGGTGAGGTTTTTCCGTTTTTTCCCCTCTGTATAGATGAGGGGAGTTTTCACCGAATTCTCCCGTGAGCCTGGTGGGGCCGTCCCACTTCGGTCAACCGCCTGGCGTAGTAGCGTCGCCGCTCGAAGGTCCCGAGCCGGACGCGAAAGTAGAAACCCTCTGGACGGAGCGCGTGCTCCACGTGTGCCTTGAGTCGGATCAAGGCCAAGACAACCAGGACAGCGGCCCTTCTTTCGCGTTCGTGATTCGGCCCTGCCAGACGCGGGCACGGCGAGAACTCCCTCAGACTTAAAAAAAGAAATCCAGCGAAGGAGACGAACGGATATGAAAACGCTCTGGCGCATGACAGCCCGGCTTAGGTACACACCCCGAACTCTCGCGGCGGTCGCAGTGGTTCTGCTTCTCGCGGCCCCCGCATTTGCCCAGGGAACCTCTCCCTGGGAGAACGCAGTCCAGGTCCTTCAAACGGCTTTCACCAGCACCATCGCTCGCGGCCTGTCACTGGTTGCGATTGTCGTGGCGGGCCTAACGTTCGCTTTCGGCGAGGGGGGATCGAAGCGAATTCTAGCAGGCGTGCTGTTCGGCGTTGGCATGGCAATCGCGGCGGTGAACTTTCTCGCCTGGCTATTTCCTGGCTCCTGAGCCACGGAGAAACCTGGAGAAGTAAATGGCAGACGCAAGACGAGTCAACAGAGTCCATCGGTCGCTGTCTCGGCCACTCGCGATCCTCGGAGCGGAGCGGAAGCTCTTCTTCTTCGCCATGTGCCTCGGCGCGGCCACGTTCAACCTGCTCTCAAGTCTGCTCGGAGGAATACTCATCTTCCTGCTCCTGTACTTTGCCGCGCGCTGGGCGACTCAAACCGACCCGCAGATTCTCCGCTTCCTGCTCACGGCAGCGACACTTCGCAGCCAATACGACCCAGCAAAATTCAGCCCGGTCTCGATATGCAGGATCAGCAATGCTTAAACTCCAGCGGATTTTCAAGAATTACCAAGAGACGGGCGCGTTCAACGAGCAGGTGAATCTGTATGGGTTTATCGATTCCAACGTCTTCCTCACAAAGTCGGGGGAGCTCGGCGTCATCCTAGAAGTGTGCGGCGTTGACTACGAGTGCCTCGACGATGCCTCAATAGACGGCCTCACGAAGCGCCTCGAATCCGCGTTAAAACTCTTTGACGAAAACTACCGCATCTATCAGTACCTCTTCAAACGAAACAACGAAACCATTCCTTACAAACTCTACGGCAATCCCGTTGTAGACACCGCCATCAAGAACCGCATCGCGTACCTGACTGCCAAGGCAGACGCGCTTTTTTCGCTCTCGGTCTATTACGTGATTTTTGTCGAGGGTTCGCGTCCGAAGCACACAATCGGAAGCGCGCTGGCGAAATTCCCTGAACAGCCAGCCACCGCGCTTCGCGAGATCTGGGCGTACTTCTCAACCAGAAAACAGGTTGTCTTCCTGGACCGGGAGATCACCAAGGCCCAGGCCACGCTGCTTCAGAAGACCCAGAGCTTCATCCTACAAGTATGCGATTTCCTGACAGTACGGCTGCTGGATAAACACGAAGCCTTCCGAATCCTGAAAAAGACGCTCAACTTCGCCCCAGAGAAGCTCGACCTGGCAAAGCTTAAACACGACACTTTCCTCGACTATTACCTATGCGAGTCGCATCTCGAATGCCACCGAGGGCATCTTCGCCTCGACGATTACTACGTCAAGACACTCACGCTCAAGGAACCGTCTGCGCAGAGCTTTCCTCTCATCTTCAAGCGCCTGCTCGAAGTTGAGGCCAACTATTACGTCGTCACAGAATGGAAGAAGGAAGACTCGGGCAAAACCCGCCGGATCATTCAGGCCAAGCGCCGCCACTTCCACAATACAAAGCGTTCGTTCATCAGTCAGGTCAATCTGAACGATGCCGCTCCGCAGGATGTTCTTCTGGACGATTCAAAGGAGTCGCAGGTCCGCGAACTCGGTGAAGGCATCAAGGAGATCGAGCTTCACGGCAACTACTTCGGCCAGTTTTCACTCACCATTGTCATCTATGACCTCGACATTGCCAAAGTGGACCGGGCGTGCGCGGAGTTTTACAAGGTGTTCAGCGTCCACGACGCACAGCTTTACGAAGAAAAATACAACCTGCTGAACGCATTCCTCGCGGCGGTTCCAGGCAATCACGTACACAACCTCCGCTACCTCTACATGCTCAACACGAACTACGCGGACTTTTCCTTTCTCTTCACCCTCCACTGTGGCGAGCCTCGCAATCTGCATCTCCGGCAGGAGTATCTCGCCGTTCTTGAGACGAATCACCACACGCCCTACTTCCTGAATCTTCACTACCGGGATGTTGCCCACACCATGATTCTGGGACGAACCGGCGCGGGAAAGTCGTTCCTGCTGAACTTTCTGATGACAAATCTCCAGAAGTACGCGCCGCACACGTTCATCTTTGACCTAGGCGGAAGCTTTGAAAGTCTTACGCACCTCTTCGGCGGCTCCTACGTCCGCGTCGGGCTCGAATCCCAGGACTTCAAAATCAATCCATTCTCGCTCCCACGGACGAAAGAGAATTTCGATTTCCTCGCTCTATTTCTGAAGGTCCTGATTCAGGGTTCCGGGACGGGGGAACTTGATCCGGCGACGGAGCGCGACCTCTACCACCAGATTGAGAATCTCTACGCCGTAGACCCTGCGTTGCGCACACTGGGCGTCCTCGCGAACACGCTCGGCCATGAAGTGTCCGACCGGCTGGCCAGATGGACTCGCGGCGGGCAGTTTGGCTTTCTCTTCGACAATTCCGAAGACACGATCTCATTTTCGCAGTTCCAATGCTTTGACTTTCAGGGGATGAGCCAATACCCGGAAATCCTCGAACCGCTGCTCTTCTACATCCTTCACCGGGCCAACGCCATCATCGCCGACCGGCAGATCACCCAAGTCTTCAAAGCCTTCTTTATCGATGAGGCATGGGTGTTCCTGAAGAACCCGAGCATTCAGCGGTACGTTGTGGAAGCGCTCAAGACCTGGAGGAAGCACAACGCTGCGATGGTGCTCTCGACGCAATCGCTCGACGAACTGAGGCGCTCGGACATCCTCGATGTGATTATCGAAAGCTGCGCCACAAAAATCTTCCTCGCGAATCCCGACATGGACCGCGAACTTTACCGCAGACAATTCCACCTGAACGAAAACGAAGTCGAACTTATCTCGAACCTGATCCCGAAACAGCAGTTTCTCATCAAGACGCCCGAGCTGGCCAAAGTCGCCAACCTCACCGTGGACCGGAAGAGCTACTGGCTCTACACGAACGATCCCTACGACAACCGGAAGCGCAGGGAAGCCTTCGAGAACTACGGCTTCGAGAGGGGACTCGAAGTGCTGGCAGGAGAGCAACCATGAGATACCCGCTTATCCTCGTCGTCATCCTCGGTTTCTTTGAACCGGGATTCACGTTCCTTGTGCACGGTTTCCAATACCAAGTGTGCCTACGGCATTTCCTTTTGGCTTGGCTGCCGTTGCTAGTGGCAGCGGTTGCAACGGCTCTCGTTATCGCCATGAATTCCCTCATTCAAGGCATTTGCCAGGACGACCGCCTTTCCCCGAATGACAAATCCCAATTCAGGAGTGAACAATGAAACACAGAATCGCAACTTCCACGAAGTGCACCCGCATTCAAATCGCTGCTTTAGCGTTCCTTTGTCTCTTAGGTGTGGGCATGACACCAACGCGCGCCGGCGCGGATGCGGCCCGCGTTGTGAAGTATTCCAAGGAAGACATCGTCCCCGTCCGAGCGAAGCTCCGCTTTTCAACCCTCATCGTCCTTCCCGAGAGCGAAGAGATTCTAGACTTCACGACCGGCGACAAGGAGTTTTGGATCATCAACGGCACTCACAATCTCTGCTATGTGCATCCCGCACAGGCGGGCATTCGCAGCAATCTGAATCTCATCACGGCAAGCGGGCATGTCTACTCGTTCTTGCTGATCGAAATAAGCAAAGAGCCGAATGCCGAACCGGACCTGAAGTTATTCATCGAGCTGAAAGACGAGTCAACCATTGCCGGTAACGCTAGCCTGCAAGGTTATGTCCGCGCGGGCGAGGCCGAAGCCTACAAGAAAGAAATCGAAACCCTGCGTGCGCAGACCGACCAACAGCTTCGCACCGCGCAGGACCAGGCCACCGAACGGGTCAACAAGTTTCGTGCCGATTATCAGGCGAAACTCCAGTTCGACTATACGCTCGACTCGAAGGCCGCGCGCGCTCCGTTCCTAGTTTCGGCGATTTATCACGACGACGCTTTTACCTACATCAAGTGCGCCGCGCACGAAAAGCCGACCCTGTATGAAGTTAAAGACGGCAAACCCAATCTCATCAATTTCCAATTCGAGAACGGTGTGTACATCGCCCCGAAAATTCTCGACAGCGGATATCTGGTTGTCGGCAAAAAGAAACTCACATTCTCACGGCAAGTGTCGGCGAATTGAGAGGCGACTCATGAACGAACCGATCCAAGAAAAGACCCCTAAGCCGCCCGGCCTCGTGCCGAAGAACGTCCAATCGTGGCTTCTAATCGGCCTGGCCCTCTTGATGGTCATGATCATGTGGCTGACAGGAGCGAAAAAGCCGCAGTCCGCAGTCAAAACCCCGAACACAATTATGCCCGCACAAGCACCGCTCGAAATCAACGAGACGCAGATTGCTGAACTTCAGAACCGCATCCAGGAATTGCAGCGCCAGCAACTCGTCGCCCAAAGCGCCCTCGCGCAACAGACCCGTTTGCTCGGAGACGTGCCCCAGGACTCCCAGCCTGGTCAGCAATCGAGCGCCTCGGGCGGTCAACCACCGGAACGCGCCGAAGATGCCATTCAATCTGAGCGGAAAAAGCGTGAGTACTTGTCCCTGTTTGCCTCAAACGTCGCCCTGAGCTACCGGAAGTCCGCGTCGGGCACTCCTGCCCCGACGGAACCAAGCTCGAATCCCCCAGTTATTAACTCTGTGACCGAAGGTGCAGATCCCGCACAGCTTGAGCAGCAGCTTCTCAAAGAGATGTCACTTGCTCATGCGCAAGCAGGGGTACCGCTGCCCGCTCCTTCCAATTCCTCCCCGGCGCAAAACGGCTCGTCGGAAACAAATAACAACAGAAAGGAGGAAGGTCCACGTCCTGCCGCCGCGCCAAGTGGGACACATAACGCGGCGGCAGGGAAAACCTACGTCTTATTTGAGGGAACAGTTCTTGAAACGGTTCTTATCAACCGGCTCGAAGGGCAGTTCTCCGGTCCCGTCGAATGCCTGCTCTCGACAGATGTCTATTCACATGACCGCCAGCACATTCTCGTCCCCGCTGGGACGAAACTCCTCGGGGAGACCCGGAAGGTTGATAACTCCGGTCAGACCCGTCTCGCCGTTGTCTTCCACCGGCTCATCATGCCGGATGGTTACTCGGTCAGCCTCGATCAGTTCAAGGGCCTCGATCAGATCGGTGACACGGGCCTTCGCGACCAAATCAACAACCATTACCTACGAATCTTCGGCGTCTCCCTCGCTATTGGTGCTCTCGGAGCAGTAGCCGAAGCCGGTACGGGAAGCGCACTCACGGCATCCGGCGGCGACCTCATGCGCCAGGGATTCGCGTCGAGCACGGCACAGTCCTCCGCGCAAATCCTGGACAAATTCCTGAACATCATGCCCACGGTCACGATCCGCGAGGGACACAGAGTCAAAGTCTATCTCTCGGGCGATCTTGTATTGCCCGATTACAACAACCACCAAATGCCTTCAAATCTCTGAGGGCAGAAAAGGAAGGAGTCCGATGAAAAAGAAAATTCCAGCGGTTGTCTTGGTTCTCATTCTCTGCGTTGGCACCGCCTCCGCGCAATTCGGGAGCGGCATCGTGTACGACCCAACCAATTATCAAAACGCGCTGTTGCGCTACTACCAGTTGCAGCAGCACCTCATTCAATTGCAGCAGAACGTCGCCAAAGTCACCGCCCATCTCAACCTAGCGCTGCAGATGGCGCAGTTCGTCAAAAACATGCCGGCTCGTTATCGCGCAGTGTTTTCGCAATGGAGAAATGTCACCTCCCTCAACACTTTCGGAAACACAAGTTCGTGGATCAGCGGCATCAATTCCGGCCTCCTCCCCAACATCAATCTGGGTTACCAGAGGTCTACAACCCAACTGCTCCCGTACAGCCCGGACGAACTCTCGGGCATGAACGCCTCGGCATTGTCCCGCGTGCAGTCCCAATACGCGTCCGTGGAACTCGCGGATGGCGCGAACATGAACGCGATGGCCACCATTGGCTCGATCCGTGGCAACGCCGACAGTGTCCAGACTCAGATCGCAAACCTTGAACAAGACTCGTTTTCGGGCGATCCCGGTCTCAACACGGAGGTCTCCGTCCTCAACAAGATCAACGCGGCAGGGGTCTTGACCCTGCGCACGCTACAAGATTCAAACAAGCTCCTAGCCTCGCTTCTTGAACAACAAACCATCCTCGCAAAACAGCAGCGCGAGGTCACAACCAACACGATCAACGCCGAGATTGAGCGGCAGGCGAGCCTCGCCGGAAACATGGCGCAGGTTACTTCCACGATGACTGATTCACTTCAGAACTTCCGCATGCCCTGACGCAGGCGTGGGGGGCCGACCCACTGTCGAAGGAGCCGACAATGCAAACCGACTTTCTGCAGTTCATCTTTCAGGCGATCAACAATCTGCTCACGCAGAATCTCGGCTTCTTCGACGGCATGGGCCGGAACCTGTTCCGGTCCTTCGCCACCATCCTTGTCGTTTGGTACGGAGTAAAATCCGCGCTTTCCGCCGCCAGCGGCAGGCACTTTCATTTCGATAACTTCGCGAGCCTCCTACTCACCATCAGCTTCGGGTTCGCGATGGTCAATTACTACAGCACTCCGATCCCCGGCATCGGCACGAGCTTCCACAATTTGGTGACGGACGAGGCGCAGTTCCTCACGAACCAGATCAATCAGAACGAGCTGCAAACCGTTGTCGAGCGGGTCGCCGACTTCGAATCGCGAATGTCTTCCCCCGGTGTAGCGGACTTCCTCGGGACCATCATCTATGTTGCCGTCACGATCCTGCTCGCAGCAGCCCAGGCCATCGCTATCGTTGTCATCGCTTACGGATTCATTGCTACCGCTGTTTGTGTTCTTGTGGGGCCGGTCTTCATACCATTCTTCATCGTCCCGAAACTCGAATGGCTCTTCTGGGGCTGGTTTCGATGCTTCATCCAATATGCTTTCTACCAGGTCGTCGCGTCGGCTGTTGTATACGTCATCGGGAATCTCATGCTTGGAGCTCTCCGCCTGCCGCCCGGCGGGACCATTTCCACGGTAGAACTCATCGGCTGGTTTCCAGTCCTATTCATCACCTTTCTCGCTTCGATCTACGTGCTTCTGAAGGTTCCCTCCTTGACCAACCACATCTTCAGCGGCACGTCGGGTGGCTCTTCGGTAGGGATTCTGGAGAGGATTTTCTAATGAGCAACGATGCGAGCTTTCAAGATGCCAAGAGGCTTTATCTCGAACAGTACGGTGATCCAATGGTGACAAACACGTACCTCAAGATTGCTCTGGTTTTGGTATCGCTTGTGGCCATCGGCCTGGCCCTCGTTGACCTCCGCACGATCCGCACCTTTCAGAATTTCCGCCCGCTTGTGATTCGGATCGATGACCTGGGCCGCGCGGAGGCCATCAACTACCACAATTCTGAGTACAAACCCCAGGACGCCGAGGCGAAGTATTTCCTCTCTCAGTTCTGTGCGCTTTACTACCGCCGCAACCGCTACACGATCCAGGACGACTTCTCGAAGTCTCTCTACTTCCTCGACTCAAAGCTGGCGGTTGGCATCCTCGACGCCTACAAGAAAGACGATGTCATCAAGAAGTTCCTCACGAACACAGCGGTCCCGGAAATTGATATTGACGTGAAGAAAGTCGCGCTCGAAGACATGCAATCCCCGCCGTACAAGGCACGCGTGGACTTCTACATGGTCTATTACTCGCCCGCCGACCATAGCGAGATCAAGCGAGACCTCTACACCGCCAACTTTGTTTTCGTCTTCAAGACCCACGTTCCGAACGAGCTCATCCCGATTAATCCGCTGGGCGTGAGCATCACCTATTTCCGTGAAGACGAGGCTTTCAAATGAGAGATCGATCCCACATTCAGACCCAAGAGGTCGCGGGCGGTCGCCTGGCAACATCGTCCCAACCTCCGCGCACCACGCCGACCCACTCAGCAAGGGCCTCCTACCAGCGTACGCCACAGCCCATCCGGTCGGGTTCGCTCCTAGACACCCCAGGCGCGCTCCGGGAGGGCCTCCGTTGCTCACCGGCTTCCCGCCCGCTCCCCACATCGACTCATGGTCAAGGAAAAACCCCGCCCATTTTTCTTGACCGATCAAGGAGAGTCCTATGATCGCCAACGCGTTAATCGTCACGGTTGCTCTCCTACTTGCCCTCGGCTTTTGGCTCATGGGTGAGTTGAAGTTCCTCGTTCCGTACAGATCGATCCTTTACCACCAGTACGGCAGTGTGATTCTCGCCTGGGGTGTCGTCGTGTTCGTGAACGTCTTCGCTGCCGTGTATGTCATCCAGCGCAAGTTCTTCCTTAAAGACACGGGCCGGAAGCTATCGCACCTAGACAAACAGGTCACGGCGGGCCACTCGCCGGTACCGCCTCCGATGGAGGATGAAAAGCACTGAAATGTCCCGTGATTTCGCGCCCGGTGAATTTGAAGATCTTCGAACGGACGAATCTGCCTCCCGTGTGCGAACTCCTGAAACGGAAACGAAGCACCCCGAGCCACGCCACAGCCCAGGCGGAAAACCTCAGATTGATCGGGATACTGCGACCCCACGCGACGCTCGCCCCGACGGTGCGCGATCCCAGGACCCGCGCACCGTGTTTTACGAGCGGGATCGGGCGTACCGCTTGCGCGAGTCTGAAGTACATACCCTCAGCGAGTTAGGGAAGTTCCGTGTGATTGCCACCGAAGACCTCGCGACACATGCCTATCAGGATCATCGGGAAGAAATGGAGTACGACATTCGGAATCTCGCGCAGCAGGGCCTCGTCCGGCGAGAGCCATTTGAAGGACCGGAAGCGAGCCGTCGCGAGATGCTGACCCTGACGAAAGAAGGGCACAGATTGCTCCGCGCAAACCGCTTCACTTCCCATGGCCAGTCCACTTATTACGGCTTCGTCAAGCCGAAGGAAACGAACCACGACGCGGACATCTACCGGCTTTATCAGAAAGAGGCGAGCAGAATCCTCGACCAAGGAGGCAAGAATCTCCGCGTCGTTCTCGATTTTGAACTGAAGAAGAAGCTCAATCGGGATTTTGCGACGTTCGGGGCCGAATCGCGTCAAGAAATCGCATCTCGTCACGGCCTCCAAGTCGTGGGCGAGAAAATCCCCGTGCCCGACCTCCGCATTGAGTACGAGACACGCGAAGGAGAAATTGCCCGTGTGGACGTCGAACTCGCGACCGAACACTATCGCCCAAGCCACGTGGCCGAGAAAGTGCGGGCGGGGTTCTCCCTATACGCTTCCCGAGGCGACGCCGACCGCTTGCGCCGCGTGCTCGACCAGCGAGAACTGACGGCGGAGATTCTCAGTCTATGAAGATCGAAGATCACGATATCGCTGCCATCAAAGCCCTCGGCTACACCGAGGCCGAAGCCCGCTTCCTCTACATCGTGGCAACGCATTCCGGGTACTTCGTTCCGCGCCAGTTCCTGGACCTGACAGGTGCCAGGTGGGGCTACAGGACGGATCAGCTCTCGAGGAAGCTCGAAAGCCGGGGCCATGCAACCTGGCGCGAATACCAAGACACTGGCGGTGTCTATCATCTCTTTTCGAAGAAGCTATACGCTGAGATCGGAAAAGAGAATCTTCGCAACCGCCGACGGCATTCGGTCGAATTCATTAGGACCCGGCTCGTCCTGCTCGATTTCGTCATCGCTAACCAACACTATGACTACCTCGAAACGGAAGAACAGAAGGTTTGTTATTTCTGCAAGGAGCTCGCGCTTCCGAAGACCTGCCTTCCGGCCAAGACTTACGAAGGCAGTTCGAGCAGCGAGCCAACACTCCGATATTTTGTAGATAAATACCCGCTCTTCCTTGACTCATCACGGCCCTCTTCCTCCCCTGTGGTCACCTTGTCGTATGTAGACCCCGGCTACTCCAGTATCGCGGGCTTCTCGAACCACCTGAATGCCTACCGTCCGCTCTTCCGAGAACTGAACGAATTCCAGTTCCTGTTGATATCGAATTCCCCAGTCCATTTCGCCGATGCGGAGAAATGCTTCTCCTCGCTGGTAAGGGCACCGATTTCAACAGAGATTGCGGCGGATGTTCTGCGGTACTTCCGTCTTCGGAAAGCGTGGGACCTCAAGAAGTACGCGCTGTTCTCGAACAACGAGATCGAGTGGTTGAACGATGCAACACGCCGGTTCCAAGGCGACCGCTTCGACTCTCTTCACGCGGCTTGGTGCTCGGGAAAACTCACAGACGATGATGTGCGCCGACAGTTTCCAACAGCCACTCCTAACCGAAAGGCGGACTTTCAAACGTTCCTCGTGCGAGGCAATCGTCGCGAGGATGGTGCCGCGTGTAAGACGCTGAAGCCCTCTTCAGTACCAGACTTCAGGAGCAAAGATTTCGCGCTTCAGCCCTTACCTGAAGCGAACTCAAGAGAAACAAGAGAGATACCCCGTGACGAGAAAGCCCAGAAGGACGCGGCCAAATTCGGATGAGGCGGGAGCGACCCCACCCTTTGACGCACGGTGCGTCACTGGAATTCGTGGGGTCGCTCCCGCCTCAGTCACGCGCAGCGCGTGAGACATTTGGCCGCGTCCAGGATTTCGAGCAAGTAACTGAACCACAGGAGGAAAGGAAAATGCCCTACATCAAGAAACCACCAGAGTTGGTAAGCCGTTCGATCAAGCTCGAACAGCCCACGAACGAGCTGCTCGACGAATACGCCCGGTTCGTCGAATGCACGCCCGACCATGTGGCGAACTCTGTCCTGAAAAAGATTCTTTGGAGAGACCCCGAATACAGAAAGTGGCGGGCCGAGCAGAAAAGCGCCGCGCAGAGCAAGCCCCTCAGTGACGCCGGGGCCATTCGGAAAACAGCATGATCCAACGGATTCTCAACTCGAAGAACTTCGTTGCCTGCCTCCTGGCAGCGGCGACAGGGATGGTCCTCTATATAAAGATGCCTTTCCCCGAGGGAAACCTGTTCTTCGAGTTGCTGTTTCTCTCGGCGCGGCCCGTGTTCCTCGGATTCAAGTATTCCTACGTCGTTTTCCTCTACACCACTCCCTACATCGGCTACTCGGTCTTGCTCTCAGGTCTTTACATCTTCGCGCTCAAGATTCCGCAACGCATTAGGCCGGGACGCTTGCCGGCCTACCCCGATCCGCGCGAGCGTCCCGATCTGTCTATCGTGTTGGGCGAGGTTCACAACCCCCGCAAGACTGTACCGGCAGCTGCCCCTCACTGGCTGGTCGTACCCGAGCGCGGACTGTTCACCGGAATAGCCATTTTCGGAGCCGTAGGGACCGGAAAAACGAGTTGCTGCATGTACCCTTTCGCGGAGCAGATTTTTGCCTATTGTGCCGGAGACAAAGAAAAGAGGATTGGCGGTCTCGTTCTCGAAGTGAAAGGCGACTTCTGCCACAGGATCAGAGAGATTCTAGCTCGGCACGGCAGAGAGGACGACTACATCGAGATTAGTCTCGACTCGCAATACCGTTACAACCCGCTTCACAACGACCTCGACGCCTATGCCCTGGCCTACAGCATTGCGTCGCTCCTGAACAATTTATTCGGGAAGGGCAAGGAACCCTTCTGGCAGCAGGCGTACACAAACCTTGTCAAATTCATTATTCTTCTGCACAAGGTTGCCTACGACTACGTGACCTTGTTCGATGTCTATGAGTCCGCCATCTCCCCGGACATTTTGGAGAAGAAGATTCAGGATGCGGAAAGGCGGCTCGAAGAACGCTATTTCCTCCTCGTTTCCGCGACTGACTACAGAGCACACTTCGACGACTTGAAACTCTTCGAGTTCGCTCTCGATGAACCTATCGAGATGTACAGAGCAAAAGACACTCCTGGAGCACGGCGGTTTCTGCAGAGCAAATCCATCGATTGCGATTATCTCAGCGAAGCAGGCTTCGATAAGGCCGATCCTGACCGGCTCGAACAACTGCAAGCCGTCAAGCGCTGGTTCTACAACGATTGGCGGCGCATCGAGCCGAAACTGCGAACCTCTATCGTCGAAGGCATCTCGGTTTTCCTGTCACTGTTCGACGACAACCCAGCGGTAAAAAGAACCTTCTGCCCGCCGCCGGAGTGCTACGACCCGAAGGCCAACGCCGACTACCGCTTTGGCAAACCTCTGCCGTCATTCAGTTGGCTCATAGAAAGCGGAAAGGTCTGTTGCCTGAATTTCCCTATCGGAATGAATCCCGGTCTCGCGAAGGCCCTCGGCGTCATGATGAAGCTCGATTTCGAGCGGGCCGTTTTGAATCGCGTGCCCATGATCGAAGCCAATAAGGAAAAGCACTTCCGTCAGGTCCTCTTCATGTGCGACGAATACCAGCACTTCGCCACGGTCGGAGAGAACGAACCGACCGGCGACGAGAAGTTCTTCAGTCTGTCCCGTCAACCCAAGTGCATCCCCATCATCGCCACTCAGAGCATCAGCTCTCTGAAATCGGCGCTCCCAGGAGAGACTTGGCGAACGCTGGTTCAGACCTTCCGCACGAAGATATTTCTGGCTCTCTCAGACGACTTCTCGGCTCGCACGGCAAGCGAGCTCTGCGGTCGCGAAGACCAACTCAAGGTTAGCTACAACCTTTCCGAGAGCGGACACGATGCGAGTGTAAGCCTGCTCACCGGCAAGGCCATCTCGCACAAGGCCAATATTACGGCCTCGAAGAGTTATTACCCCCACTCCGACTTCCGTTTCGACATGAAGACCTTCACCGAACTAAAGAACGCGCAGTCCGTTGCCATCGCATACGACGGCTTCAACCCAATGCCGCCGACATTCTGCTACCTGAAGCCCTACTACAACGACGCCAACAAATCCTATTTCAAGCAAGTCGCTGATGGAGAGCTGTGATGAACGGATTCGAAATGATCCTTCCGTTCCTGAAACCCATCGAGCACCTCATCCTCGACGATTCGATTAGCGAGGTGATGGTGAACGGCCCGGACCGAATCTTCATTGAGCGTGCAGGAATGCTTCGGCAGGTACAAGACGTGTCTCTAGGCGAGAAATCCCTCATGGTTGCTGTGAAAAACATTGCCCGCCGCTTGGGTGATGACATCTCGGAATCGAAGCCCATTCTCGATTCGCGCCTGCCCGACGGAAGCCGCGTTGCCGCCGTGATCCCACCGTGCAGTTTGAGCGGGGTCACATTGACCATCCGTAAGTTCAATACACGCCATTTTGAAATGGACGATCTGATCAGAGCCGGAACACTCGACGGGAATCTAGCAGATCGACTCAAGGAGTATGTCCTCGTTCGGAAAAACATCCTCATTAGCGGCGGAACCGGGACCGGCAAGACGACGATGCTCAACATCCTCGGAAAATTCATACCTCAGGATGATCGGGTCCTTCTGATTGAGGACACCGCAGAGATTCAGTTGGCCCAGCCGAACCTCGTCCGATTCGAAGCGCGGCAGGCTCAGAATGGCCTGCCGGCAGTGGCGATCCGGGATCTTCTCAAGGCAGCTCTTCGGCACCGTCCCGACCGGATAATCCTCGGCGAGATTCGCGGCGGCGAGGCCTTCGATCTATTGCAACTTCTGAACACAGGGCACTCTGGCACGCTTTCAACCATTCACGCCAACTCGGCCAAACAGGGCCTCGCTCGATTCACAAGTTGCGTGCTCCAGAGCGGCGTGGACCTGCCGTATCGCGCCATCAAGACGAACATCGCTGACTCACTAAATGTCGTGATCCAGGTTGAGCGCAGACCGGGACGCCGGTACATCTCCGAAGTCCTCGAAATTAACAGTTACGACCCGGACGCCGACCTTTTCGACTACTGCGCTATGTATGTGCATCAGGGAGAAAAGCCATGAATACTGAGAACCCAGACAAGAACGAAATCACCGCGCCAAACTACGTTCGCGCGAATTTTGATCCCTCGGACCGCTTGGCCGTGCTAGTGCGGAATCGAAGGCGCGGAGATACTCTCCAGCGCATCAGCACGGCTGTAAGAATCGCGGCCCCGCAATTTCAGGACTGGCTACGCTACAAGAATGAGCGAGACGGCTCGGACATCTACCTCGGCATGAATCCGCTGAAACCCGAGGCCCACACGCGAACGAAGGATGACATACAAGCCATCAAGCATCTCTATATCGACCTCGACCACGACGGGAGCAAATCCCTCGCGGCCATCCAGCAGTCGGATCTTGTGCCCACCCCAAGCTACGTCCTGAGCACGTCGCCCGACAAATTTCAGGTGATATGGAAGGTCGAGGGAGTCACTCAAGAGCAAGCCGAAGCATTCCTGCACGCCTTGGCGCGGGAATTCGATGGCGATCCCGCTGCAACCGATTCGACAAGAGTGCTCCGTCTTCCGGGTTTCACGAACAAAAAGTACGAGGAGGACTTTCGGGTAACAGTCCAAGCCCACGCAGACCGCACCTATCACGAACGAGATTTCAGACTTCGCACCGCTCCAGTGGACTCTGGCCCAGGAAGATGGAATCCGTCTCGTGAGCGCACTGCGCCGTCAGGCCCTCGCGAACTAAGCCAATCAGAGCGTGACTGGGCTTACGCCAAGCGCGCCCTGGCAAGGGGACTCCCGCCAGAAGAAATCATGCGTGACATTGCCGAGTTCCGGGCGCACGAAAAGTACGACCCGGCGGACTACGCCCGCCGCACAGTCACCAAAGCCCAGGGGGAATTTCAACGTGGCGCAGCTTTTTCGCCGTCCAGCGAGGCCAGTCCATCTCAAACAAGCGAACCGAGTCGTGACCCCTGACGAAGATTGCAGGAAGACTTAAGACATGCAACGCAGATTTGTGCAAGCAGCTAGCGGCACGCCATGTCGATCCGCCCAACGCAAGCGACCATAAACGAGGTGCCGTCCGTAATCTCGTCAGATGCAGGCACCTTGCCTACCCAGCCAGGTTCGCACTCTGCGTTTCCCCATGCAGTAGAGCCATCGTCAAAAACTCGTGGACTGTCAGACCGCCGACTTACTACAATCGCTGCCGCAACGCACTTAGAGGGCACAGGCCGGAAAAGAGGCCCAGTGCCTAAGAGGCGGTTTCAAAAAGGTAGTTTTCAAGTGCAAAACGGCAAAGCGTACACGTTGTTTTACGAGGACGTTGAGAAACCAGACGGGACGATCACGACTGAGCGTGCTCGTCATTTGATTGGCGATCTCAATGTGATGTCTGAACGTGCCGCTCGCCGAGAACACGATCTGTTCATGGCAGAAATCAATCGTCGTCGCGGAAGCGTTCCCGTCCCCATCAAGGGCGAGACGTTTCAGGACGCCGTTGACGCATGGAAACGGGACGTGGCTCCGCAGCTTTCGCCGGCAACGGTGCGGCAGCGGGAAAGCTACCTCCGTATTCACGTTCTTCCTATCTTCGGGAAAGAAGCTCCGCACGCCTTGGATGTTCCTCCTTTGCAGCGTTTCGCTACCAGTCTGCAAGACGATCTGTCTCCTAAGACCATCATCAACATTTTAGAGACGATCTTTGCCGTGCTGCGCTATGCGAAAAAGTCTGGAATGAGGACGAGTACGGTTTCTTTCTCCGATTTAACCGTAAGAGAGCCTGAGACTCCAGAGCAGGCGTTCTTCACGAGTGAACAGGTAGGCCAGATCGTTGGAGCCGCAAAAGAGCCGTACAAGACTATGTTCGCATTGGCCTCGGTTATGGGCGCCAGGGCGGGCGAATTAATGGCTCTAACGGTGCCAGATCTGGATTTTCGCCGAAAGACGATTCGTGTGAACAAGTCCGTGGATGATCTGACGAGGATGGTCCGTCAACCCAAAACCAAGAAGTCCGTAGCCCTGCTTCCGATGCCGTCCGATCTGGAAGCAATGCTCTGCGACTATCTGAAGAACCACTGGAAAGAAAATCCAAACCAGCTTCTCTTTCCGGCTCCGCGCAAAGACGGATTTTCCAGGTCAAGAAATAATGTGGTCCGCTCAGGATTAAAGCCGATCCTCCGTGAGCTAGGCATCTCTGCTGAGAATGTTGGTCTACACGCATTCAGGCACGGTCTAGCGACAGAGTTGGCCGAGAGCGAACCTATTACCGTGCTGCAGACTCAGATGCGGCACGCTGACGTTAGAACGACGCTGAAGGTCTACGCTCACGTCATTCCGCAGTCGCAGCGCGACTCGATGGAGCGCATTGCGAGGCGGTCAATTGGAACAAATGTTCCGATTGGAACAGGAGCGACGATCTAAGGTACTGAAAGAAAAGAAGGTTGGTAGGGGCGGTGGGGATCGAACCCACGACCTTCGGCTTAAAAGGCCGCTGCTCTACCACTGAGCTACGCCCCTAAACTATTTATTTAGCAATACCTTGCAAGACAGCCGCGGAAACAGTGTTTTGGCTGGTGTCACTTGTGGCGTCACTTGATCCCAGCAAAGATACCACTGCATGCAGTTTGTTCGGACCCAGACGCGCGTACCGTCTTGTCATCGTCAAACTCTTGTGCCCCAACAAATCCGCTGTATCTTCAAGTGGCGCGCCCTTCATCCGCAAACGGCTCGCGAACGTATGCCGCAAATCGTGCCAATGGAAGTTCTTGAGCTTCGCTAGAACGATCCCGTCATCAAACCAATGCCGCCCGTTCTCAAGAGGGTCGCCAGTCTTCTTCGACTTGAAGGCTCGACCCTTGCCCCCGCCAGCCTCGAATGCTACTTTGAGCGCGGCGATAGCCGCATCGTTCAACGGCACGTGTAACGGCTTCCCATTCTTGGTTTCGGTGTTCGGAATGTGAAGCTCTCGGGACTTCCAGTCTACCATGTCCCACCTTAAAGCGTATTGGTTGCCCTTATGGAGCCCGGTGCTAATGGCCAAGTCCAGTTCGGGCAAGTGCGCCGTCCATTTCTTCTCGATGATAATGTCCCGGAGCTTCTTTTCCTCTTCTTCCGTTAAGAATCGAACGCGATTGTATCCTCGCGACGGTGGGCAACGGAACGAGCGGGATTGGTGGTGGCTTTACGATTCAGAATTCACACCGATAGGCATCCCATGGTTGCCGGTTGTCCGTAGCCTCCACGATGCCGAACCGGTCGGCTGTATCCGCGAAGAAAAACTTCTCGACTTCATGCTCCACAATGTCGTCAGCGCCGAAGAGGACGTAGCCACATTCGCACTCGCTCCTACAAAGCAGCCTTTGCAGCATCGTGCGGGGTCTGCATAGCCCTGCAGGTTCCATTTAGGTCCACCATAGTACTAGGTCCTGATAAACGCAGTAATCGTCGGGATAGTTTTCTCTGACGTACTTCTTATCTTCTTCATCGAAGTCGATGGAACTCAAGGACACTTCCTACGCTGATCTGGACTTAACGCATTGATTTGACCTATGGCCTACAGTTACGCGTCCTTGGATCACTCGGATGATGGCTTTACGCCGCCACGCTGCGAATCAGTTCAAATCGATAGGGGAGGATCAGGCTGTGGCGGCGTTGCACCCGTAATCGGTTCGGCGTGCGACCCCACGGCCGAAAACCCAAGCCGCCTATAGAAATTCGGATTTCGACTGTCGAATGTCTCCAGATAGCAGTCCACCCCTACGCCGTCGGCCTCTACGAGCGTGTACACCATCATGCGGCGGAAGACACGGCCGGCACATTCCTGAGCTTCGCCCGAAGGCAGCATGAAAGCGACATTCCTAATTCGTTGACATGGTTTGCTAACGAAAAGAGAGTGGCATAGTCTAACTATGCCAAGGGTGAGACTTTGCATCCAGACGAGATTCCTCCGGGTACGCTGTACCTGCTGATTTTGAAGACGCTAGCGCGTTCCGGCGAAATGCATGGGTATGAGATCGCCAACTCCATTCAGCGGATATCGAATGACGTCCTCCAAGTCGAGGAAGGCTCTCTATACCCCGCGTTGCAGCGGATGCTGATCAAGGGTTGGGTGACCGCGAAGTGGGGCACGACCACCGGAAACCGCCGCGCTCGCTATTACCAACTAACTGCGGCAGGGCGCAAGCGATTAGAGGTGGAAATGTCGCAGTTTGAACGCGTTATCGGAGCGATCACGCGTGTGATCGAAGCGGTCTGAAAGGATCTCCGTTATGGAGCGGCTACGCGAACTTGCAAGGCGGCTCAATATGATGCTGCATCGGCGCCAATTCGATGCGGACCTCGAAGAAGAGATGCGCCTGCATTTGGAATTGCGCCAGCAGGAACAGCTCCAGTCCGGGATGACGGCTTATGATGCGCAGGCCGCTGCCCGGCGTCGTTTCGGCAACGCCACCTATTTGAAGGAAGAAAGCCGCATCGCATGGGGCTGGGAATGGTTCGAGAACCTGACGCAAGACGTCCGCTACGGTTTGTGCATGTTGCGCAAGTCTCCCGGCTTTGCTGCTGTCGTCGTACTGACACTCGCCTTAGGCATCGGAGCCACCACGGCGATTTTCAGTGTCGTCGACGCCGCGCTATTGCATCCGCTGCCCTATCCGCAACCGAACCAACTCGTATGCATCCAGGATGATCTTCCCGGCGTGGGCGCGCCGGACGCAGGAATGTCCCAACCGGAGTGGTTAGACCTTCAACATTCCGAAATTTTCGATTACGTTTCACCGGCGCAGTTCGACGAAAATAATCTCACAGGCTCGTCTGAACCTGCGCGCGTCCGCATCCTGATTGTCGCGCCAAATTATTTTGCGCTGTTGGGCGTTAAGCCTCAGCTGGGCCGCGCATTCAATCCCGAGGATCACTCCCCCGGACTTTTGCTGGAAGTCCTCATCAGCGATGGCCTGTGGAAGCGGGCCTTCGGAGGCGACCCGCATATATTGGACAAGAGTGTGCGGCTCGACACGGACTTGTACCGGATCGTCGGCGTCATGCCAGCCGAGTTTGACGCCCCAGGGCGCACAGCAGAAGAAAGGAATATCGAGGTCTGGGCCGCAACCAGTTTTTACGGCGAACCCATGCCCGATCACCCGCCGCGCAATAGGCGAAACCTTCCGACCGCCATCGCCCGTCTCAAGCCCGGGCTGACGCTTGCCGCGGCGCAGAGCCGGCTTGATGCACTCGTGGCATCCTTGCAGAAAGAATTCCCCGGCGATTACCCGTTGCAAAGTGCATGGACCGTGCGATTAGTGCCGCTCAAAGAGAGAGTGGTCGCCAATGTTCGCCAGCCGTTGATTCTGCTGCTTGCCGCCGTGGGATTGGTTCTGTTGATCGGCTGCGTGAACGTTGCCAATCTGCTGCTCGCTCGCGCCAGCGCGAGAGGCCGCGAAATGGCCGTTCGCCAGGCGCTCGGGGCCGCACGGACCCGCCTGATCTCGCAATTACTAACCGAAAGCCTGCTGCTTTCGCTGCTCGGCGGAATGTTCGGTGTGGCGATTCTCTTCAGCACCAAAGCATTTCTATTGCGCCTGGTGCCTGACAGTCTGCCACGGCTCAATGACATATCGATCAGCGGGGGCGTTCTGCTCTTCGCTCTCGTTGCTTCCCTCCTCGCTGGGGTGATTTTCGGTTTGGCTCCTGCACTCCTTGCGGGGCGAGTTGATTTGACTCCGGCGCTCAAAGAGGCGGCACGTGGTTCGACTGGCTCCGGCCAACAGGCGCGCACGCGCCGCGCACTCGTCGTCACGGAGTTTGCGCTCTCTTTGGTGCTGATGATTGCTGCGGGACTGCTGCTGCACAGTTTCTGGGATTTGCTGAATGTGCGGCTGGGATTCGACCCGCGGAGTGTGATGTCAATCCGGACGAGGTTGCCAGAGCCAAATGATCCCAAGACCGACCTCTATGGAACCGCCGCTCGAGAGGCGCCCTTTTTGCGTGAAGTACTTCGTCGTGCAAGCACACTGCCTGGAGTCGAACAAGTAGCCATTGGGGATACGGCTTCCATTCCATTAGACCAGAGTCAGCGTGAGCTGAAACTCATCTCCGAGGGCCAGTTCTTCTTCACACTCGAGGGACGCGACATGCAGAGCGAGCAGGCCACGGTGGCCGAACGCTCCAGCGTTTCGCCGGGCTACTTTCACTTGTTGGGACTCCCGCTGCTGCGCGGCCGCTTGTTTAACGACTCGGATAACGGCAAGACACCGCAAGTCGCCCTGGTCAATGAAGCGCTCGTGCAAAAATACTGGCCAGGCAAAGATCCATTAGGCAAGCGCTTCAAGCAAATTCGAGCGGGTTCCTCCTGGATAACCGTGGTCGGCCTGATCGCCGACGCCAGGACGCAATCGCTGGCGGAAGCGAGCGTCCCGCAAGTCTATCTGGATTTGTACCAAACCGGAGGTAAACGGCTGGCGATATTTCTGCGCGGGCATTTGGACGCCGCTGCAATTCCTGGAAAAGTCCGCGAACTGGTGCAGTCCATTGATCCAACGCTTCCCGTTTCCGCCGCCCAGACGCTCAGCGAAACCGTATCCGAGTCTCTCGCCGAGCGGCGGTTCTCAGTGGAGATCGTCGTGATGTTCGCTGTGACTGCCTTGCTGCTCGCCGGCCTCGGCATCTACGGAGTGATTTCCTACATGGTGAGCCAGCGCACGCACGAGATCGGCGTTCGCATCGCGCTTGGCGCTCATTGGCGGAACATCCTGGGCATCGTCGTGCGTCAAGGATTGGGGCTTGCGCTTGCAGGTGCCGCAGTCGGCCTTGTCGGTGCGCTGATTGTTTCGCAATTGATGGTTGGACTGCTTTACGGCGTGAGGCCGACCGATCCGTTGACGTTTGCCGGTGTCGCCCTTCTTCTCATCGGCGTCGCGCTGTTCGCTTGTTACATTCCCGCGCGGCGCGCCATTCGCGTCGATCCGCTGGTCGCGCTGAGATACGAATAGGGTGCGGGTGTGCTCATTGCAGATTGTTGTCGATCCGAAGGTCAGGCACCAATCATCACTTTGGTGGTGTCGAGGTGATACGGGAGACTAAATGATATGCGGAAACGGTTCACGCTGTTGGCAGCATTATTTTTCGCTCTGTTCTCAACTGGGCGGCTCGCGGCTCAAACGTCGGCTTCCGCCACTTTGGTAAAGGCTAGCCGCCTGCTCGATCCGCGGACAGGGAATGTCCTTTCGCCCGCAGCGGTGCTGATTGAAGACGGTAAGGTCAAGAAAGTTGGTTCACTTGCGCAAGTGCAAAGAGATGTGCCGACCGGCGTCAAGACCATTGATCTCGGCAACGCCTTTCTACTGCCAGGCTTGATCGACAGTCACACCCACCTGCTTCTTGATGTGGTTGTACCGCCCGAGGAAGAAAGTAAGCGGCATGAGAACGGCAACTTTGTAGCTCCTTTGCTGATGGCAATCGTTGAATCGCCCATCAAACGCGCATTTCTCGGCGCGCAGATGGCGCGAGAAGACCTGGAGAGCGGCTTCACCACCGTCCGCAATCTCGGTCATTCCGGAATTGATGGCGATACCGAACTGCGTGACGCCATCAATGCGGGCCGTGTCCCTGGTCCGCGAATCCTGGCCTCCGCACGCAAGCTCATCACGCGCGGCGAATACGTTCAGAACCTCAATCCTGCCCTTGCCGAGTCGATCCTAAAACAGGAGTTCTTGCTGATTGATGGGCCCGAGTCTGCTCGCCAAGCGGTCCGCCAGAATGTCTTCCAGAACGTGGATGTCATCAAGGTTTCGGCGGACGAGAGCCTTACCGTCCCTGAGCTTGCGGCGGCGGTCGAAGAAGCGCATCGCAACCACTTGAAAGTTGCTGTCCACGCTATCGACAAGACAGCTATACAGACAGCGATCGATTCCGGCGCTGATTCTATCGAGCACGGCAACGAAGCGACCGACGAGCAACTCAAGCAGATGCGTGACAAGGGCATATTCTTGGACCTGAGGCCGACCGCCTACAACCATTTCTTGCTGAAGATCATGGAGCCCAGCGTCGTCCTCTCTCCTTCATGGCGTTCGGCTCATGCCATTGCCGATACACGCCACGACCAACTCTACGACCAGTTGGTCCAGCGAGTGCTGAAATCGGGGGCGAAGTTTGCCGCCGGAACCGACATGTGCTGGTTCTGGCCCGGAAAGACCTGTGGCCAAGCCACTGCCACCACCCTGCTCAATCTGCATGCTGCCGGACTGTCTGCGCTCTACGTGATTCGGGCGATTACGACCAACGCCGCGGAAATGTTGCGCTGGCAGGACCGTGTGGGCGCGGTCGAGCCCGGAAAATTTGCTGATCTCGTCGCGGTGGCGGGGGATCCGATCGCGGACATTACCGAACTGGAGCGCGTCCGATTCGTGATGAAGAACGGCGACGTGGTCCGCAACGACTTTGCGTCACGTTGAAGTACAAACAATTTCAAGAGAGGCAGCAATGAAACAGACACGAAGCTTATTACTGTTGGCGACCGCCATCTTTGCCGTGGCCGGTTTAGCAGAAACGATCAATAGCGCGGCAGCGGCGAACGAAGGAGAAAGGCAACAGTCCACGCAATCTGCGCCGACGCTCGTTTCGACAGTCGATAGCGAGATCAGCGCCGTCGAAAAGCAAATCCTGGACGTTGCGGAAGCCATGCCCGAAGACAAGTTCAACTTCTCACCCGAGAGCTTGCACATTCCCGGAAGTGATTACAAAGGCGTGCGCACGTTTGCCGTGCAGCTCAAGCACGTCGCCACGTCCAACTACTACATCTGGTCGCACATTACGGGCGATAAGCTGCCCGACGGCCTAGGGGATGACGGCAACGGCCCGGCAAATCTGAAGAGCAAAGCCGAAATTATCAAGTTCCTGAAGGATTCGTTTGCGCTAGGCCACAAAGCAGCGGCAACGTTGACCACGCAGAACATGCTGCAGCCTGCCGAGAACAGTAAGTCCACCCGCCTGTACTTGGCCGAATTCGGCGTCGCCCACGCCTACGATCACTACGGGCAGATGATCGAATACCTGCGCATGAACGGAACTGTGCCGCCAGCTAGCCGCGGAAAGTCTGACTGATTCTCGACCTATGTGTTTCCGGTTCGAATGAATTAAGGAGAGGCTGTCTCATGAAACGAATACGAATCTTCCTGGCGTTGGCAGTATTCATCTTTGCCGTGATGGCCTCGGGACAAAACACAAAGAGCAGCGCAGATGAAAGCGAGTCTCTAGCGGAGCCGCCGCAACAGTCGGCGGCTCCGCGTCCGGCACTCTCTCGATCCGAGGAGATGTTGGATAGGTGGAACGACATCGGGAACAAACTCATCGCCATGGCCCAGGATTTTCCCGAAGACAAATACGATTACAAATTGCAGAAGGACGAGCGCACCTTTGCCCAGAATCTTCTCCACGCCGCGGCACTGGATTTCGTCCTGATACGGAGAGTTTTCGGATCAAACCTTGGGCCCGATTTCGGCGAGGGCGACAATCCTTCGCGAGACGTTTTCAAGACGAAAGCCGACGTGGTGAAGTTCGTTAAAGAGGCCATCGCGGACGGAGCGCAAGTGATTCAACAGCAGGGCGACGCGGGGTTGGACAATACATCGAAATTCTTCGGTAACAGGCTGGCCCACAACTCTTCCATCTGGACGGTCGCGATCGAGCACAGCGGCGAGCACTACGGCCAGCTGGTGGTCTACTATCGCGCAAATAACCTGGTACCACCGGATTCGCGGCGGGATAAGGCGCAATAGCGCTGTAGCTTCTATATCACATAAGTCGTGCCGGTGATCTCCTCAAGTTGTTCGGCCCGCTGCGCAAGAGCGATGGCCTGCCATTCCCCTCGCTCGCTGGTTTTTTTTCATCACACTCGGTCCAAATGGATTAGCTGGATTATGAACGAAGGACACATGCCTGACAGCCGTAATCGTACAAGTGAAATCGGCTCGATCCTCAGTGTCCGGTTACGCGCGCAGAACGGGCGTTTGGCGAATGACCTAGTTTGGATTGCGGTTCCCGAAGACCTTGGTCGCGTTCCCTTTTTTGCCTTTGAATCCACTCGTCTTCGACGGTCACACCGCCGTGGTACTGCCATCCTCATTCTGGCCCTGAGGCCAGTAGTGCGTTATTCCGCGACAAGCTAATGTGTCTTCAGCCGCGACATTTGGCTCTCCCTCGCCACGGTTCCCAATCGGAGCGTGGGCGAGCGGAGATCTGTTCGCTCGGCCCGATCTGGAGCCGGACATGAGGGGCATATATGAACCTTACTATTCGCACCAGGAAAAACATTGTGAGCGCGGCTATGAGTGTTGTCTTGTTAATGGCGGGAGGCAGTTCTGCACGCGCCATTGAACAGCCGCCGGCCGCGAGCGTTAACCGGCCCGGAGGGACAACCACGGTAGGAATGATCGAGATTCCGGCTGTTGGTCTCGCCACACGGGTACTCGAAGGTTCCAATGCAAGTACACTTCGGCTGGCCGTCGGACACATCCCGGGCACTGCTCTCCCTGGTCCCACCGGCAACGTCGGCCTTGCGGGCCATCGGGATACTTTCTTTCGTTCCTTGCGAAGGATCAAAGTAGGAGACGAAATTCGGCTTACCACCTCGGCGGGCACGTTCAAATATCGAGTCATTTCTCTCCGCGTTGTTCTTCCTGATGCCATCGAGGTTCTAAAGGATACGGAGTTGCCGACGTTAACGCTGGTTACCTGCTACCCGTTTGATTTTGCTGGCACCGCCCCACAGCGGCTGATCGTTCATGCCGAGATGGTCCGCAATTCCCCGAACTGAACCAGATCTCATTGTCCGGCTACCGTTAACTGCGCTGAAAGCTAGTCAACTTGAATGGAGAAACCGATGCGAAACCTTGCAGTCTTGCTGGTTGTGGGTTCAATTCTATGGTCACCGAGTGTAGCGGGTGCAAAAAACAAGAAAACTAATGTCCCGGTTGCATCTCTGCCTGCGGTGATTATGAATGCCAAGAAGGTTTTCCTTTCAAATGGCGGTAGCGGTTATCTCGCCTACGACGCCTTCTGTTCAGGGATGAAAGAATGGAGCAAGTATAAAATCGTTGGTTCGCCAGAGGAATCAGATCTAATCGTTGAACTATCTTATCGTGTTGAAGACAGCACCCGAGTCTGGAATTCGACAAACACCTACTACATCGCAGCTCAGGTTTACAGCAAACAGATTATTGCCCCTCAACTAATTCTGACAATTTTCAGCGCCAAGATGAAAAACTGCCTTTGGTCGGAAACTGACCATCGAGGATTCGCAAAGCGAGAAAAGAGCAACGAGAAGGAAACGGTCAACTCTGCTCAGCGTCTAGTAGACAATTTGAAAACAAGGGTGAGGTAGACCCGCGATGGAAGGAGCAGATGCTGCGGTTCATGGCGGCGGATGCTGAGAAACTCGCAGCGGGCGAGTAACCCAAGTTTGAACGATTATGCCAGCTGCCTACCCACTGGAACGATTATCGCCTACCGGAGAAGTGAAATCGGCCTTGATCCTGATATCCAGAAACGAGACTTACGAGCACTTAGGCTAGGGCCCCGGTCAGACCGGTTCGTCCATCTATTTCCGAATAGAGCGACGATTGCGCCTGTCACTGGGGCGGAGTAAACAAACCCGCTTGCCTCATAACAGAAAGCATGTCCCAGAGGCTCCACTCCTCGCAAATCTACCCTGCCTTGAACCGGAAAAGGGTCATGCCATCAATTTTGATCTTCTTGCCCGTTGCCGGAATACCCATTCCTGCCTGGGTGTTCGTACCGGACGAAGTCCAATACATCGCCACCAGATGTTGTTCCGCGAGGATATAGTTGACTGGTCTTGTCTGGCAAGGCATTGCGTTCGTCTTTGGCGGTGGCCATGTCCTCCTCCAGGGCATACTCGTGGTTCTCGCCGTGCGCCACGAAGTCCCTGGCGTATGACTCCGCATACTTATTTAGGTGCCCTTGGCCGAGCACCTCTTCGAAAAGCTTCGGGCAACTTCCCTGTTTCTTTCTTGAACTCTGGTCTCCTGCCCCTTTTACGGGCACGCAGATCGCAAGTAACAACAACACAAATAAATACTTGCGCATACGGTTCTACCCGGTTGGCTAAACTCTCCTGCCTTACTGATACGAATCGCCAGACCGGGGAATTTCACAGTGCCCCGGCTAGCCTTTTCTGTCCGAAATAATCGACAGGTTGAGCTGGTAGCCGTTATCGGAAAGTCCCGATTCAGCGATTCCGATTACGCGACTCTCTTCCTCGTCCAGCCTACTCTGTGCGGTGTTGAACAGACGCGTCAGCTCAGGGCTTGATAAATTTGCGTTGCGTGAGGTTGAACATCTTGGGAAGAAGAAGTCGCATCATCGCGCCGAAATGCGCCACGAAATTCACTCGCGGGTCCTTGTCATGTCTCGCCGCAAGCGTGGCGATTCTGCTTGGTACATCGACGTTACTCGCAACGAAACGCCCGGCGCCGTCAATTCGACCAGCCGGAACCACGGAGCTCGAAATGCAGGTCCTTCTCGATCGGGCCGGCTTCTCGCCGGGTGAGATCGACGGAAGCGGCGGTAAGAACAGCAGCAAGGCAGTAGCGGCGTTCGAGGCCGCGCGTGGGCTTGCTCCAGGCTTGCGGAATCGCCAGGCGCTGCTCAAGGCGCTCGCTGCCGGCGTCGTTGTCGAGCCGATTGTGCCCTATACGATCACTACGGAAGACGCGGCAGGGCCGTTCAGCGAGAAGATTCCGGATGACATGCTCGGGAAGTCCAGACTTCCGGGCCTTTACTACACATCTGTGCTGCAGGAGTTGAGCGAGAAGTTCCACTCGGCGCCGGCCCTGCTCAAGCGCCTAAACCCCGGCGCCCGTTTCATCGCGGCCGAGCAGATCAAAGTGCCCAATGTGCTGCGTACCGGACGAGAGGCGTTGAACGCCGAGCGGCTCCGCGCAGGTGTGATAAAGGTGATTGTCTCGAAAAGGGCATCGGTCTTGAAAGTCTATGACGGGAAAGGGCGGATTATTTTCTTCGCCCCCGTGACTAGCGGCAGCGTGCACGCTCCCCTCCCCTTCGGAAATTGGAAGGTCACTGAGGTGCGGCGAAATCCAACCTACGACTACAACCCCGATTTGTTTTGGGATCCCAATCCCACCAGTGCCAAGGCGACCATCGCGGCGGGCCCGAACAATCCGGTGGGCGTCGTGTGGATTGGCATCAGCGATCCGCACTACGGTATCCACGGCACGCCTGATCCGGGAGAGATCGGCTATTCCCAGTCTGACGGATGCGTCCGGCTCACAAACTGGGATGCCAGCAAACTCGCTGGCCTGGTCACAAACGGCACGCGCGTCGTGTTTGTGGAATGAGCGAGCGAAGTTCGCGCTACGGAAAGAAGCAAGGGCATGCAAGAGCTCCGAGGTCGGCCAGTTGCACAAAAGCACCCGCGGATTGTCCTGGTGCGCCACGGAACGCCGCTTCTGGAGCGGAGCGCGTACAGGCGTGGCAAATCGGCTGGGTACATCCAGCTGACAAAGCTAGACGTGGATGATCTGTCGCAAGGGGTTTGACGCTGCACATTGGTCATTTCCTGGACGAAGAGACTTGGAGGAACTGGTTTGAAGCTATTGCTTTGTATTCCCGTACTTTTACTCGCGGTTCTTGCCGTTGGCGGGACCTCCTCGATTCTCGAGATGACTCCTCCCATCAGCGGGCTCACTATCGCGAATCTGCGAGATTCGTTTGAAGAAATTCATAACGGGCATCGGCATGAGGCGATGGACATTATCGAGCCGAAAGGGACACCCGTACGTGCAGTGGTAACCGGAACGATTCGCAAATTGTTCCTCAGCAAACCTGGCGGCATCACAATATACGAGTTCGATGAAAAGGGAGAGTATTGCTACTACTATGCGCACTTGGACAGGTACGCGGCGGGGCTGCACGAGGGAATGTCGGTCACGTCCGGGGACGTCATCGGTTTTGTGGGATGGACAGGAAACGCGGTTGAAAGCACGCCACACTTGCATTTTGCAATCTTCGAGTTGGGCCCCGAAAAGCAATGGTCGAGGGGAAAGGCCGTAAACCCCTATCCTGGCCTTGTTGAGGCAGTGAAGCGGTCGAGATAGTGGCAGATCTCATCCTCTTGGTGACCAGAACGAAGCACGCCTCCAGTTCCTGATTAAACTTACCGGGCGTTAGCCCACTCGTGCCGATAATTTGAGCAGTTCCTTTGAAGAGACACAGGAACAAAGTGCTGAGTTGCGAAGTATTGAAGGGACGATGCAACAAGACAAAGAAGTACTGGGCGGGCTTGGCAGTCGGCTGGGACCGCGCCTGCGCGTCAATCCGCGCCTGAAACCGGGAGGAGAGCTTTGATGGGGCCTGAGATCTGGCCGTCGATTTTGGCGAGCAAGGACCCATGAAAAAGTTTCCTTTGTCCGAGTCGTTTCATCGCCAGCTGTGTTGATATTTGACGAAGTACAATCTGGCAATTACGAGGAGGTCCTTCCTTGAGTCCCCTCGGTCAATTCTTTGTCTCCGGTGCAGTCATGAGCCTAAGCGCTCTTCTTTTCGGCCTAAGCGGTTGCAACTCTGGCTCGTCAACAGGGTCTATGGGTCAGCCTAGCTACACCCTCAGCGCCACGCCGTTGAACCCGGAGTCCATAACCGCAGGAAACAAGTCCACTTCCGCCATCACTGTGACTCCTGCAAATGGCTATACGGGCAGCGTCAGCCTTTCGTGCAGCATGATCAGCGGAGGCACTCCGGCTCCCAGTTGCTCCTTCGGCACGTCTCCGGTGACGATCAGCAGCAGTACTCCAGGAACTTCCATGCTGACGGTATCGACTTCGACCGGCACTCCTGGCGGAAACTACACCATCACCGTTACCGGAATCGACGCCAAGAGTTTGGCTCCCAGCAACGGGCCTCAGTCGCTGGCGCTGACAACGGCCGCGGTGTTCCAGCACATCGTGGTCATCTTTCAAGAAAACCGCACGCCGGACAATTTGTTTCAGGATCCTGTGCTGATATCCCGCGGCGCCGACATCGCCAGCAGCGGCTTGAATTCGACGGGCCAGACCATTCCGCTTAGCCCGATCGACCTGGGCACCACCGGCTCGAGCCCGCAGAACTACGATCTCAGCCACGCCAACGCCGCTTTCGTTTCCATGTACGACGGCGGAAAGATGGACGGAGCGAACCTGATCCCGTGCTCACCGGCGGCAAATTGCCCGCCAAACGCACATCCCAATCCGCAGTACATGTACGTCAAACCGGCTGACGTTCAGCCGTACTTCGCGCTGGCGGAGCAGTACACGTTTGGCGACCGCATGTTTCAGACAAACGAAGGGCCAAGCTTTCCGGCTCACCAGTTCATTATTTCCGGTACGTCGGCTCCTAGCACAGGCAGCAATCTTTTCGCTGCGGAAAACCCCGCCCTGGGCCCCGCTGGCTGTATTGCTGCACTGACGAATCGCGTGAAGATGATCGATCCCACCGGAAGCGAAAGCAAGCCCGCGCCGCTGTATCCATGCTTCGACCATCCCACGTTGACGGATTATCTGAATACCAAAGGTGTGACCTGGCGCTACTACGCGCCCTCTGCTGGTTCGATCTGGACGGGGCCCGACGCCATTCAGCACATTTGCCAGCAGCAGACGGTCAACGGCACGCTCACCTGCACCGGGCCGGATTGGGTGAACAACGTGGTGATCCCGCAATCGCAAGTTCTGGTGGACATCGCCAACGGTCAACTACCGCAGGTTAGCTGGATCATTCCCAATGGCCTCAGCTCGGATCATGCCGTCGCCAACGACGGGAGCGGGCCTTCATGGGTATCCGCGATCGTCAACGCGATTGGGAATAGCCCGTATTGGGCCAACACCGCGATCATCATTACATGGGACGATTGGGGAGGCTGGTACGATCACGTGGCCCCCAATGTGATCAACGACGGGGTTAGCTGGGGATCGGGATATGTGTATGGTTTCCGGGTCCCATTGATTGTGGTTTCACCGTACGCGAAGACTGCGTACATTTCGCACACGACGCACGACTTTGGAAGTATTTTGAAATTCATCGAGACCACCTACAACCTGCCCTCGCTCGGGTATGCGGATGGCCCAGCCGACGACCTTTCCGATTGTTTCAACCTTACCCATACTCCTGTCACTTTCCACACTATTCCTGCGGCGCTCAAGGCCGCCTTCTTTATCAACGATAAGCGTCCTCCTACCGACCCCGATGATGACTAGCGTCATCTCGCAAGTTAGGAACCATCTTTGTTCGGTTCGATTTGCATCAAGTTTAGCGCTGAGCGATTGTGGAAGTACTGGGGGAAGAGCATATTTGCTGGTGATCCTCAGTATCCGGTTACGCGACTACAGAGGAGTTAGGACGCGCGTCACGGTGAAAACTCACTCAGAATGACCAGTAATCTAACAGAACGTGAAGAGGGCTGCCCGAACCGGTCACCCACACGGTCACTACGTCAAGTTCCAACGAACCGGAATTATCAGCACCGTTCGTTACTCCAGTTGCGGCTGACTTCCCTTGGACTAATACCGCCTATGCCCCCGCAGAAATACATCCTGAGTTGCCCAATGGGTTGTTGCACCCCGGTACCATTGCTACCATCGACTGCAAGGCTACCGGTGTGCTGATTGCTCACCGGCCATACGTTCAGATTCTCGATGAGGACGAAGCGAAAGCTGTCCTGTTCGTTCTGAAAAATCGCGATGGTCGACTCGGACGTATTGACTGCCGGTTTGATGTGCAGAAGCTCGAGTTCCTTGACCATGCAGGCTAGTTCGGTTTGTTTTCGCAATTGTCGGACGCAGCCAACCTCCGTTGAACGCCCTAGGAGGGACAGAGGCTCTGCGGGGTCTAATCTCTGCTAAGCCAGACGAGAGTCACGCCGATACTAACGATAAGTACCCCCAGCAAGCGCTGCCTGCTGATCCGCTCGTGCAAGAACAACGTGGCGCCCAAGGGCCCGGCTGCGTAACTCAGAGCCGTCACTGGCACGACGAAAGTTACATTTTCAAAGGACAGCATGGCCAGCAGGGCGAAAAACGCCAGCGTCATCAACCCAATTCCAATCCACATCCAGCCCGCGCGAGTCGCCCGAAGGACGAATTGGAAAATCGCCGCCGGCCTGAAGTCGTGAACTTCTCCGACGGCTTTCATTGCTCGCGAGGCACACAACTCACCCCCCGTCCCGGCAACAACGAAGATGAACAGAAACAGATATTCTCGCATGGCTATCTCTTCTCCGTGGTCCGCGGCTGGGTATGGCCGACGACAAAAACGCCCGCGCAAATGATGATGATGCCGGTCCATCGTAATGGATTCACCGTCTCTCCCAAGATGAAATAGCCAAGAGTGGCAACCACGGCGTAGGAGAAGGAGGACGCTGGCTGCACGTAGCTGTAATCCGCCCAAGTAAGAACCAGCATGTAAGCCATAAAAGAGGCGAGCAAACAGGCAATCCCCAGCCAGATACTGCTCGAAGTCATGATGCTGACGAAAACGTGGAAAATATCACTAGGTGTCCAGTCTTTCGCGGAACCTATGCCCTTCATTCCCTTGCCAAGCAGGACGTTGCCGAGGGGTGTAAATAAAACCATGAGCAGAATGAAAAAGTAAGTCTTAAAGTGCGGGCCGGGAGAGTCTTTCATGCGATCTGTGGTTTCGCTGGCCATCTTCAAATGCGTGACGGTCATGTGACCGTACTCGGTGGAGGACTTATCCATCCCGCGCTCTTTCGCCTCGGCCTTCGCGTCCTCTTTGGCGCCGTGCAGCGCCGCATTGGAGACTACGCCGGTAATCGTGACGGTACCCGAGCGAAGTCCCACCGCTCTTCTCGGTGCAAACCGCTCTTTGCGCGTTCGCGAGTGGCCTTCCCGGATCTTGTCATCACATTCCTCGTTCTGAATGTTGCGTGTTCATTCAGGAAGACTTAGCTGCTTTTGCCGAGTCGTCTGAAGTGTAGGCCCGCGTAAACTCATCGACCTCCTTCTCCGCGGCATCCTTCGCAATTCCATAACGTTCCTGAATCTTGCCGACAAGCTGCTCCTTCTTGCCATTGATCACAGTCAAGTCGTCGTCAGTCAGTTTTCCCCATTTCGCTTTTATCTTGCCCATCGATTGCTTCCATTTGCCTTCGATTTGATCCCAGTTCATCTCGAACCTCCTCCGGATGAAATGGTCGGCTCATACCTCCTGCTGCATTCGCAGCCAGGAATATCATCGCCAATTCTCCGACAAACCTCCGGCGGTCCATCCCGTTCGAACTCATGCGCCGGTATGATTTTGAAAACGCCAAGATGCTAATTCGATCCACAATGCTGCGTCTGTTCAACAACGCACACTTCCAGAATCAAAGAGGGACAGCCGTGTGTAGGGTATGAATGCCCCGCAAATTCTGGCCGGCGGTTAACAGGTTTACAGGTGCAACGGCTTTGGCCCGCTATGGACTTTAGCGCTTGTTTTTGCCTAAGTCCCGATTAACGTCGCAGCCGTACATCAAGTGAAGTATTACTGCACATCTCCGGTAACGCGATTATCCGGCACTTGAACTCCGTCGAGATAGGGCAGGCGGAGACTCGGCTCACACTCTTCGTCGCACATATTACTTTTGGGGAGTGTGTTGCAAGTATTGGACAGCCTTGTCTAATACTTCGTCCTTACCCGCGCGGATTCCTGCGAGTGTCGGGCGCACCTCAACATCCGGTTGAAGGCCCAGGCGCTGGAGTTGCCGCCCGTCCGCATGCCAAACTCCTTGGCCGCTGAAGCGCACGTAGATCCCTCCGGGAACGGAGAGATTAGTCACATCACCATTGGCGCCTTCTGTCGGGCTTCCTATGAACTTCGTGCCGTTTGCCGCTTCGAAAAACAAGCCGGTGTGCTCGGATTGGCTGACGGTGCGCTCGTCAATCAGCAACACCGTCCTGCCGTGGTAACGCCACTTGTCGGTACGCGGTAGCCGTTGCAAAAATGTTGTAACCTCTTGAGAACTGAACAACTCGCCGTTTGGAAAATCCGGGGACATTGGATCGCGACGCTTAAACATGGCCGCCACCACATCGGTTTTCTCCGTCAGACGCGGCGCGATCTGCCAAGCAGTTCCTTGGGGGTAACCACGATCATCGAAGATGATGGCGGGACAGTCCTTAAACTTCTCGAACATTTCGTCCACTTGTGCCACGGTCAGGCGATCGAGGTCGGCATAACCGATATTGCCCGGCAACACCCGCAAGACATCTCCGGCCCGGTCGCCCTGGGTCTTCGGCATGTATTCCACCTTGCGTGCGACTTTCAGTTCTCGCACCTGGTCGTGAAGATCGCGGATTGTGAAAGTTGCGGTTGAATCCTTGGAGCCCCGGACGAGACCTCTTTCCGTGGCATAGAACATCCCCGACTGCGGCGTGGAATGTGCCGTATACTTCAGCCGCTCCGCAATTCGCTGGCTGGCTTCTTCGCCGTCCACCTTAAGGATCACGTCGCCAATTTCAAATCCAGCATCTTTCGCTGCTTCGGCGTTGGTGAAGCTGGTGATCGCCGGCAAACCTCCTATCATCCGGACACGCACCGGCGCGCTGGCAATTCCAAAATATTTCTGGAGCACTTGGCTCGTGGCGCCGCCATGGCTGTCGTGGATATGCGTTATCATTTCAGCGAGCGCGAGGTTGTAATCGAGAGCGTCCTTGGCTCCCTCCATTCGCGGTATGAATTGGCGCAGCGTCTCATTCCAGTCCTCCCCCATAAGCTCCCTATAGGGAAAGAAATAATTGATGACCCCCCATACGCGGAAAGCCGCAAGCACCCGGTATTCCGTTGGCGGATATTGCATATCACTGTAGGCGTTATCTCGCGGTGCAGCCGCCCGCTCGGGTAGCCTTGCGCGGGATGGCGGCGAGAACTTGCCTGTTCTTGCGAGCTGGATGGCCGCTTGAAACGCTGGATTCTGCTCACCTTTCACACCAGAAGCAGGCACTGTTAGATTGGGCCCGAAACCGTTCGTGCCATCCCCGTAGACGAGTTCACCCAACCTAATCTGGGCACGGACAGCGTCCGGAAGGTCCACAGTCTGGGTGCTAACAGCAACTTCCTCGTTGAAGGTCCCTTCTACCACAACCGCGCCCCTGCCCGAAGCTTGAAGACCGAGCGCTATATCGGGCAAGTCAGCATGAGGACCTATGAGAAAAACCACCGGGATGTCTTTTGCGCCGGATTCCGGTTTGATCGGTTGGCGGCCTTGAAGGTAGAAACCCGAGCTGTAGTCCCCGCTGGTGGTGCCGTCCTGCGGAGCGTATCCAATATGCATCCGCCGCCGCTCGCCTGGCATGTCGAGAGATACGGTGGACATCACGCCGGCAATTCCACTTTCCGAGATGCCGTACGAGGCCATCCCTTGCTCTGCTTCGGAAGGTGTCCGATCTGGACGGAGGTCAAAGACAACGGCAGTGGCAGCGGGAAGTTCTTTTTTCAGGGCTTCTAACTTCCCCCTGGTTCCGTAAAAATCCTGGAAGTCTGAGTAGTTCGTCATCGCTACCACCAAGACGCCGTCTGGATTCCTACGGAAAGTGGGCTGCCGTTCCGTCGATGACGAAGAGTTCATCAACGTTGCCGATGACGGAGCAGTGAGAACATGTGTTGCCGGGTCACCGAGTTCGTTCAGCATGCTTTCGATTGCAGCGGAGTACTCCGTCGGAGTGCGAGCAGTATCCACTTTGGGAATTGCTTTGATGAGCGCAGCGTCCCAATCGATGTTGTCGCGGTAGGCCAGGTAAGGATGGAAGAACTTTACCGCCGCCCACAACTTGGCGAGGCCGACAAGGCGATCGATACGGGCAGATTCATCTCCTGGCTGTTGTGCGCCCGCGATCAGGACGCTGGAGAAAATGAGAACTAGCCCAACGGCTCTACGCATCAGTCTAAGCAGAACTTTCATTTTCCTCGCCGGGCTGCCCGCAGGTTCAGAAGCAATCCACTTGGACGATTAGCACCGTTACCGGATACACGGCATCCCAAGTTCGCCGGAAACCCAAACCCCCGATCTCTGTGTTTTTCTTCATCCGCATAGAAGAAATTACCGGCCTTCGCGCGACTCCGGACACCAGAGAAAACGCAAATCGTCGCGTGTCGGCCATCTCGAAGAGCTGACATTTTCATCCGTTGCGGTTTTGAAGCCAACAGCTCTTCTCTCAGGCTGCTGAAACGCTAGAAATTATACGAAATACCTACGAGAGGTACGGCGTTGCTTCGAAGTCCGCCTTCATCCAATTTAAGAAGGACATTTCCAGTCACCACCAAGCGGCCGATCAGGCGGTACTTCAGGCCAAGCGATGCCTCGGTTATATTGTAATCCGTAGTTCTCTGCGCGATGTCCGGATGAGTCGTCCCAGGAGTATAGGTCCCGCAGGTAGCGCCCGTCGGATCGGTGGGGCCGGCACAGTTCCCCAGACCCGTATATGTTTGAGGGACGAGTTGCGGGCTGTTAAACAAACGCTGACCGTAAATATCAAACGCGGCCGTGAGCCGTTTCACGACGCGAACGTCGGCACCGACGATGTAGACGAACCGATTGGGGAGCTTACCTGTGTTGGTGGGAGTTGTGCCGGCAGGCGCGGGTACGATGTTCGTTCCGGCGAGGGTGGAATCACCGTTCCATTCATAGCCCACCTCGGCGTGCGGAGAGATGCGGGCCCTGTACGAAACAACTCCGAAGGGCTTCACGCCCGTGGCACCAGAACCGAGAAAGTTCAATTCATCACCGGTGGGGAGACGCACGTCGACGCCACCTGCCACGGCGAACCGCTCTCCGTTGTATACGGTGTATTTTCCGCGGAGAACGACGTCGCCGATTCCAGTGGCAGTGCTCGAATCAGAAAACGTGGCACTGAGACATGGAACCTGTGAGGCACACTGGGAAGTGAGCGCCGGATTGGTTGGATTGAAGGAATGCCAGACATTGCCGGGGGCGCCAACGGCTGCAGGCGTAACAGTATTCGGAACAATCGTGGCGTGCGAACTGACAGCCATTTGAACATTCAGAATCGGGATGGCTGCCGAAAACTCGAGCCGGTTGGTGATCCCGTAGGTCGCGTAAATCGTGTATTGATGAATCGTGAGATCAAGGTTGTTTGACGTTTGTATGAAGTCGCGCACGAAGCATGGGTCCCCTGCATAACCATTCGCGGTGGTTAGCCCCGTTTGGTTATCGCACGACGGGATGTGCTGCGGATTAGGCACAGGAAACGGTTGATGCTGGAGGACGGTCGGAATGTTGCTCAGATTTTGTCCGTCAATCGAGCCGAAATTAAAGTATTGGTAGCTGAAGCCCAGGAAGAGTTTGCGCCTCCCGATTGTGGTCGCGCGATTGCCGACGATTGGCCCGAGACTCTCATCGGTTGAAGGCGCAAACGTCTTCAGCGATGGGTCATAAACGAAAGTGATACCGGAGGAGGGCGAAGCTATTGGCAACTGTGACGCCTGGATGCCGACGGCTTCATTGATGGGCGCGAATGTAGCGAGGAAATCACTCGAAAAGTGAGCGTTGTGATGGTCCCCAGTGAACAGTACGGACTGAGTCGGGTCCGTCGTAGTGCCGAATCCAAACGCGCCATACACCTGTGGAATTTGGCAGACCAGCTTGTTGCTCAACGTGCCGTTCAACGGGCACGTCTGGGCCGAGGCGCTCCCAACGACCAGAAAAGATAGGGCCGCGAGGAAGCTCAAAACGAGATACCCCAGAAGTGCGCGCTTGAACATTACTGTCCACTCCTTGTTCTTGAGAAGCCGGATTAGCCTAGATTCACCGCAAGATGGTGATGCGCGAAGCTGTTTCGTTTCACCCAAACGTAAGTGGGGCGGATTCTACCCACGCAGTTTAGTTTGGTCAAGAAGTTAATCGGGTTCGCAGGGAATTCAGACTCACTGGACGTTCGTGATGACCCAGGAGCCGTTTGACTTTGCGAATTGAAAGATCGTCAGGCCCTTCACACTTTGAGGCTTCCGCCCTTGCGGAGTGTATTCCTGCGTAACTTGAGCCGTCACAGTCGCTGTATTGCCGCCCGTGTCGATTTTCACGCTTTCTGTTTGGACCTGCATGCGGATCGAGCTGGCACTCTCAAACGAGTTTTTGTAGCGAGTGTACAGGTTCTTCCCCATAGTGGGCCAAATCTGCTGCAAGGTGTTCGGATTCCTTTGCTCAAAAGCCTGTGCGTACCGCTTAACCAGGGCGAGCACGGCATCATTGTCACCAGGCCCGGAAACTGGTGGAGTCGGGACAGGCGTTACCACAGGAGGAGGCTGGTTCAGAGCCGCGAGCTTTGTGCCAATTTCGTCCACAAACCGCTGGGCTTCACTTGCGTGAGGGCCGCCGGCTTTTGCGATGGACTGGAAGCTAGTACGAGCCGCTTCCAGCCCGGTCTTATCGTTCGTGACCGAGGCCTGCTGATATCTGGCGACCATTTGACCATAGGCAGTTTCGGCGCGTTTGCTGGCAGCGCGTTCATGCACTTCGCGTATCGCCGCTGGCAGATTATTGACAAAGCCTTTGGCTTCTTCCGATCGTGGCCCCGCATTATCGGCCAGCGCCTGAAACCCTCGTTGCAGGCTGCCAAGTTGCTGGGCCGCAGCGTCATCGTCACTCTGCTTAAGCTGATTGAACTGGCTCTCCAATTGGGAGAGGCGGATCTGTTCGGCTTGATCGATCTCCGTGGAAAGCGCGCCAGCATCACCGCCGCTCTGCTGGAGCTGACCGGCCTTCTGACGGGCTGAATGGAAATCTCCCCGCTGCAAATCCTGGCGAGCACTGCTTGCGTAACTGCTCGATAGTTTTGCTCGGACGTCCTGCAGCATTTTCTCTGCTTCGAGCTTCCGCGGACCTTCACGTGAAGCGAGACGGCTAAGAATATCAGAGGCGCTTTGGAGATTGTTTATATCGCTTTTTTGAGCTGCCTGGCGCGCCTGCGAAAATAGTTTTTCTTCCTCCTGGCGTGCAGGAATTGTATGAGCGAGGTACTGTTGCGCGTCGTTCTTGCGGAGCCCTCCGTCACCTAGCGCAAGTATCTGATGTAGTTTCTTCTGCGCTTCAGCAAAGCGTCCGCCAGCGACATCGTCGTTTGCCTGCTGCCACAGCTGTTCTTCGCTGCGCCGGAGGTCACGCAGGTTTTGATTTTGCATCGACTCTTCGATGCCAGCTTGCTTTCTCTTGATCTCGGCAGTGAATGGGCCATTCAGATCCGCGGCCGGTGCAAGGATTTTCAGCGCGCCTTCGAGGTCATTCGAAGCAACCAGCTTATCCGCTGCATTCATCGCATCGCGCTGCTGGATCTCTAGGGGATTTGGCTCCGGCTTCGCGGTGCGTTTCGCAACGCTCGGAGTGGATGCGGACTCATGCGTGCGAAGCAACGTAGCTAGCCGTGTTAGTCCCCAAATCAGTCCCACCACGCATAAAACCAAAGCACCAATTCGTGCAGCCTTCTTTCTATTCGAAGGTGGAGCTGCCCTTGCAACAGGGATCGCCTCAGGGACTGAAACTTGAGCAACCGGTTGCTTGATCTCTCTGCGCGGCGGGGGAGCGGGGGGCAAAGCGACGGTTGAAGAAGGAGCTGGAGAAGGCGGAACTGGAGCCGCCGGTTCAACAATCGGTTCGGCAGCCGGTTCAGTCAAGGCTTTCGCTGGCCGCTGAGGAGGCGCCGAGGCTCGGGGGATGTTGCCCGCAGGTAGTAGAGATGGAGGCTGCGGAACTACCGGCGGCGTAGGCGGTAAAACTGTCTGGCCCGCAGACGCCATTGGCCTTGGTATTTCCGTTGGAGGGCGCGTTTCTTCCGGAGAGGCGACCTCCGGTTCCGGCGGCCCTTGCACCCAAGCATACTCTTTGGAGCGACTCACGGGTGGCGCAGATATCACGGATGCGGCGGCGGCCGTCGCAGCAGATTTGGCAGCGTCCAACTCTTCACAGACACGCTGGACGCGAGGATCGAAGACTTCAAGAATCTTTGCCTCAACAGCGAGGTCCAACGTTTTTGTCGCCTCGACCAGTTTCCCTGCGCCGATCAGAGCACGAACTGCTTGCAACTTTTCTTCCTGGCCTTTCTTTTTCTCACGAGCCTCGAGCTCAACCCGGGCAGAATTTAGCAATTGGTTCACATCGGTGTCCGGCCCCAGAGTCATGAGCGTCTGTTTGGCCAGGTCTATCGCATCGCTAATCTTTCCCCGGTTGATCTTGACCTTGATTTCCCGAATTCTCTGCTCGATGTGTTGACGAGTTTCGAGTTTCCTTTGCTGGCTATCAGCCTGCTCTCGCAAAAGCTGCAGTTCCTTGTTGTCAGGAAATGTCTTGAGACCAGCCAAGGCGGCGTGGTACGCCTCCTCAAAATGGGATGAATCGAAATGCTTTTTCACCTCTTGAAGAATTGCTTGTTGTCGGGCTTCCCGCTCGATCTCCGCCTGTTGGGCCTTCGAAAACTCGATGAGTCGGCTCAAATCCGTATTGCCGGGGAACTCCTTCTGGATCCTTTCTGACTGTGCAAGAACATCGGTATATTTCTTTTCGCTGACCAACTTTTTCAAGGCCTTCAATTCGCCCTGCAGACGTTCGAGGCTGTCCTGTTTTTCCTTTTCCTGGAGGGCTAGAGTTTGCAGCTTAATGATCCCTGAATCCTTTGGGTGAGCCTCGCGAAGTCCGTCGAGCACGCCCATGGCGTCCGCAAATCGCCGCGCAGCCAGATGATTCCTGGCGTTTGCAAGCTGGCGCTGCTTCTCTTGCTCCGCGCGATCCTCACGCGCTATTTCGATTAGTTTTACGATGTCATTGTCTTTTGGATACTGGCTTTGCAGCTTGGCGAGCAACGCTAAGCACTCTTCGTAATTGCGAGAGGTCAACAAAGTTCGAGCTTCCGACAAGCTTTTCAGTTTACGTTGCTCGGCCCGCTCACCGAGCGCCGTCTCGAGGAGCTTGGCGACGTCGTTGTCATTGGGATGTTCGCCCTGCAGCTTTCCGAGAAGTGTGAGGCATTCCTCATAATTCCGCGAGTGCAGGAAACTCCGCGCTTCGGTCAAACCTTGCAGCTTGCGCTGCTCGGATTGGTCCTTGCGAACCACATCAAGGAGCTTCGGTATTTCCTCATCCTTGGGAAACTGCTTCTGCAATTCCAAAAGCAACGTGGCGCACTCATCGTACCTGCGCCCAGCCAGCAATTTTCGGGCTTTCGCAACGCTTTGTTGCCGCTGTTGCTCAGCTCTTTCCGTCTTGGCGGTTTCGAGTAACCTCGAGACATCGGCTTCGTCTGGATATTCCTTCTGAAGAGATGTCAGCCGGGAGATGCAATCGTCATAACGCTTCGCTGCCAGGATGTTTCGCGCCTCGCTCAGGGAATCCAACATCCGCTGTTTTCGCTGATCGTCGAGTACATTCTTTTGTAGCTGTAGCGTCTCGTCGTCGCCCGGAAACTCCTTGAGAATGGAGTTCAACAGAGAGGTGCAAGCGTCGTGCCGCCTCGCGGCAAAGAGGTTTCGAGCTTCCGCAATAGACTGCGACCTTCGTTCCTTTCTCTGGTCCTCGAGGACACTTCTTTGAAGTTGTAGCACTTCGTCGTCGCCAGGGAACTCATTCAGGATAGAATTCAGCTGGGACGTACAATCGTCGTAGCGTCTCGCCGCTAGAAGGCTTCGAACTTCCGCAACAGATTGCGCTCTTCGTTGTTTTCTCTGGTCCTCAAACACTGCCTTCTGCAGCTTGAGGATTTCCTCGTCGTCATGGAATTGCTTCCGAAGGTCAGCAAGAAGCGCCGTACACTCGTCATAGCGGCGATTTGCCAGCATGCTGCGGGCATCAGCCAGACCCTGCGATCTTTTCTGGTTCGCCTGATCTTCCTGGGCGGTCTCCAGGAGCCGGGGAATCTCGTCATCATCGGGAAATTCCTTCCGCAATTCGACCAGAAGCTGGATGCATTCCGCATAATTCTGTTGCGTCCACAAGCCGCGCGCTTGCTGCATTTTATCCAAGAATTGCACTCGCCTCTGGCGCTCTGCCTTTTCGTTTGTCAGCTGTAGCTGAAGCGCCTTTGCTTGCTGGTTGTTAGATTCAACTTCCAGGACCCTCGTAAGTAGCTCCTCGGCCTCTTCCAAGAGGCCTTGCGCCAAACGTTGCTCGGCGGCGTCAATCCATTCGGCGATTTGGCGAGCGCGGTCCATTTCTTGCTGGACGCGCTTCAGCAGCTCCTGACCGGGTTCAAAGGTGGGGTCCAACTGCAAGACAACCTCTGCCTCCATCCTTGCCTCTTGCGTTTTCCCTTCGGCGAGTAACTCCTGTCCCTTTTCGATCTGCTGCTGCAGTTTCGGCCGAATAAGAATGCGTCTGAGCTCGCTATTAGCCTTTTCCAGAAGATTCCTGGCTTGTGTGTTCGTGGAGTCGATTTGAAGGGCTTGGCGCAGCAAATCACGGGACTGGGAATAATCACCCTCTTCCGACAAATTGCGCGCTTGGACGACCAGCGCGGCAACGGACTCCGCTTGCAATCCCTTGCAGATCGGATCCAGGTCAAGGAGAACTTCTTCCATCGACTGATATCGTTCGTCAGGCGATTTCCGTAATACTTTTTGGACCACTTTTTCGAGAGCCGCGGGACATTCGGGGATCACATCGTGCAGGGGGGACGGTTCCTGCTGGCAAATACTATGCATGAGGCTCGCTGGAGTCGACCCCCTGAAGGGTCTCTGGTACGCCAGCAACTCGTACAAGAGAACCCCGAATGACCAGATATCAGAGCGCGCATCCGCATGCTCGCCGTGATATTGCTCGGGAGACATGTAAGCGAAAGTACCGAGCAGCATACCCGTCTGCGTTTTTGAAGTTTCAAGGACGCGGGCTATGCCGAAGTCCACAACCTTCACTGTGCCATCTCTGGTGAGCATCACGTTATCGGGCTTGATATCGCGATGGATGATCCCGCGTTTGTGCGCGTAGTCCAGCGCGCGGCATGCTTGCAATGCGTAAGTAAGTTTCAATGGAACAGGCAGGGGCGCCCGGCGGCTGATCAGCTGATCTAAACTTTCTCCTTCAAGAAGCTCCATGGCTATATAGGGAATGCCGTCGGCATCACCCAAGTCGTAAATGGTGACGATGTTGGGATGCTGCAACCCGCCGGCCGACTGGGCCTCTTGGTAGAAGCGTTGGAGCAAATCGGGGTATTCGGCCAGACCAGTAGTGATCGTCTTCAGTGCGACGAGACGATTGATGATTGGATCGCGAGCACGGTAAACGACACCCCCAGCCCCGCGCCCAAGCTCTCTCTGAATCAGGTATTTGCCTAACTTCTCCAAGCTCATTCACCTGCCATCGCAAGCCCGTCGAACTTCACTGCGTCTTGGCCCACTTGCATACAAGGACCAAAGCAGTATCCTTATCGTCAAATCCGAAGCCATTTTAGCGAATGTCAACCATGCTTCGGAACGGCCCGACTCTGGGCCGGCCAAATTGCCACCAGTTCACCTGAACCGATGTAACTCCGGGGAGCGTGATCGAAATCTGCTCACACCCCCCCCTACATGGCGGTTGCAAACACCTAAACACTTGAGCATCCATAGCCGAAATATTTCAGGCCAGATACCGGTAGAAAGCACCTCCGCCGGCCCCAGTTTGTCGAGGCTAATATACCTTAAAGGGCAGCGATATTGCGGTGGGTTTCATTCAATAAGGCACGGGGCCGCGAGTTCCCTATTGACGGACGGTGCAACTTCCGACTTTGTACAGAAACAGCTCCGGCACTCGGATGCACGGATCACGCTTGGAATCTACGGGCATGTTGTCGGAGATGCACAGCGCACCGCGGTTCAGAACCGCTCTACAAAACTAGTGAACTGAGGGCAATTGTTAGAAGGCCGCGTTTTGTTGGAAAAGGCGGATGCAAGTCGCTGAAAGCAATTTTGGTTTGGTAGGGGCGGTGGGGGATCGAAAACTGAATCTACTTTCACAAGTCCTGAGTTGCCAAAGGCGTAGCACTAGCGCCCTTCTTCCAATTGTTGTCAAATGGTGTCACATGATGTTTGGTTCGTTGGTTATCTTGGTTGTGTTCGAATGCTCGCTTCAAGTGGGTGGCCCGTGTTTTGCGTACCACAACTGGTCTGAAATGGGCTACGAGAGCTCTGGGAAAAATTCTCCATTCCCCACCTCAGACCAGCCAGGGCCGCATGCTTCACCGCTAGTTGTTCACATGGATCGGAGCCGTGACCAACTGCCACCGCACTGCACCGTGACGGCATGCCCAGTGCGAACTGTGCTGGGAACAGCTATGCTCCGGCGGCAATGGATGACCTTCGGTCGAAACTACCTCGAACCCGCAAGTTACGCACCGATACACGCCCGAATGCGGCGTCCGCGTTCCTGGCGGGTAGATTTGGTCAAATACGTTCGAATTAGAATGCTGGAATGATGTGTTTTGCTTGAAATATGGCATATCGAGGACACCTCATTGGTCCTTGTATCGAAAACTGCGTTGTTCAAAGCCCGAGAACTGAACGCGAGGATTCTGCGTGCCCAGCTCCGGTCGTAAGTTATGCAAAAGAACGGACTGTATTGACTAAATCGAATGGAGAGATTAACTTGAGGGCTTCATAGGTTACTCCTTGCCGCAAGCAAGGGGTCTCGGAGGTCCGTGGTGACCGCCACGGGCCTCCGCGTTCCTTCCCGCTTAACTTGCTACTTTCTTTGCCTTATGCGCCGTCCTTTAGGATCATGGCCCTATTGGACTTGGCACAACCCTACGCGCGTCTGAAGATGAGCTATCTTCTTGACGCGATGATCTCTTTTTGCGGATGCGATCCGCAACGTCTCGTCCAACTTCAACAATTTCCTTTGCCCCTTGCGGTTCCTCACCTAAGTAGATCCTTAGGCCAACCTCCAAAGGTTCGAACGCCTTCCTAGCCGCAGAGTTTTTGACTACCTCTAGTGCCTCCGCGGCAAAACCGGCGGCCGCGGCAGATAAGATGAATTCCGTGCTGTCCCCCAACGCGCGTTCCTGGGCGTCCGCAGGAGCTAGAAAGGAAGGGGCGAGTTCTAGAGCTTCAGCCCACTTTCCTTCTTCACCTAGAATGCTTGCCAGAGTGTGCACAATCGGCCAATTCTCTTCAGTTCTTTCGCTCGTAGCCATAGACTCGCGAGCGAAACCCTCCGCTATTGCGAGATAGTTTTTTAGTCCCGCCGAATAGATGGACCACGCCATGAAATTCAGGTCGTCTGCACTTCTGCCCGTTCGGTTGAGGAATTCCTCCACTTCTTCAATCGTTTGCGCTGCTTCTTGTTGACTAAGCATTCTTAGTCTGTATAGGGGGAGCCAAGCCTTGCAGTCAGGGCCTTGCAGTTCGATGGCCTTGAGATAGGCGTCCTGAGCTTCCTTCATCCGAGCCGAGTCATGGGAAAGAGAATTACCTAGCATCACCCAAGCGCCGGAGTAATCTGGTTCAATTTGAATCGCTTTTCTAAAACAAATCTCGGCGTCGCTGCGCTTGCTCAGATTCGCTTGAAGTACCTGACCGAGATGGAGGAGAAGATGGGCAGAGTCTGGGTTCAACTCGACCGCCTTTTTGAGCGCCTCCTCGGCTTGCTCCTGCCGACCCAATTCCTGTTGCAGCACTGCGCCCAATCGAATCCAAGCCATTTCTTGCGTAGGTTCGAGTTCGACAGCCCTACGATAAGCAACGACCGCGTCATCAAAACGCGCCAGTCTCTCGTTGAGCAAGTCACCTAGGCGGGCCCAGACGTAAGCAGCGTTCGGGTTGAGTTCGATCGCCTTCTGATAGGCCTGCTCTGATTCTCGAATCAACACTTGCTCGTCGTGGGGCCTAGGGGCATCGGAAAAACGACGCTCGTTCGGCGCGTTGCGGCAGAGATTCGAAGCAGGGAGCCGCTGCACTTCGTCAAGCAATTTCCCAACATTTTTGTTGGCACGAGGATGCTCGTAGCCAAGGCCCTACTAAAGCACGTTATTTCAGTAATATACGCAACGCTAGTCATGTCACTCCGCGCGGGCGGATTGGGAATCTCGAAAGGAAGTGTGCTACAGACTATTCCGGAGAATCGAGTCTATGTTTCACCGGGCCGGGCGGAGGCGTTCGTGCGTAGCTTTATCGCCTTTTCTCACGGGAGTGTCGTTTCTGATGAACCGAGCGCGCCAGGCGTAGAAATCGGAAGACCCGCAGAAACCTATCGCCGAGTAAGGATCGAGTCCAAATTCGGCAAGTTGACCGTGCTCATTACCGATGGTCACCTTCCCTATCCCTACGGCCGCGAGATGACCGGATACGAAGTGCCGAATCTGACGGACACGCTGACTAAGGCAAAAGACAGCGGCGTCGATGTGCTCGTGCCTCCGTATAAAACCGGCGAGCGTGAAGCCATTGTCGTCCGGTTCCCCGGCGAATACATCGCGGAAATCCACTCCGTAGCAAAAAAATAGGACGTGCAAACACCTTCCCACGATGCTTGGCGAAAAGGCAGCGCCGCACTTGGGATCAGAACCAAGAGCTATATGCGAACGTTGACGATTTTAATGGTCATTTCTTTTGCGATTCCGCGAATTTCGCAAGGCCAATCGTTTCCTACCGCTGAATCCGTGGCGCCGGCACGGATCTACCACTTACTTCGCGAGGACGACGACTGGAGTTTTCTTGCTGATCCTGCCAACCGTCAAGATTTCTGGGACCCGCTCAAATATATCCGGCTTCGGGAGGGGCGTAACGATTGGTTCATGGCCATTGGCGGCGAAGCCCGTGAGGTCTGGGAACAGATTGGAAACGACAATTGGGGACAGCAGCCGTTTTGGAACGCCTATCTCAATGAGAGGTACATGCCCTATTTCGATGTCCACTACGGCAAGCACGTCCGCACGTTTGTCGAGCTGAAGAGCGGCCTGAATTCTTACCGGATTGGTGGCCCCCGACCGATCGACGAAAAAAAGCTCGATTTCCAAGCAGCATTCCTCGAAGTCGGAACAGGGGATGAACGCAACTGGATCAAGGTCAGAGCCGGGAGACAGGAGTTGGAGTATGGCTCCGGACGACTGATCGATGTTCGCGAGGGCCCCAACGTGCGCTTGAGCTTCGACGGGTTCAAGGTGAAGGCCGGTCTCGGTTCCTGGCAGATTGACGGCTTCGCCGTGCGCCCGGACCTGGACAAGCCGGGTTTTTTCGATAACGTCCCAAACCACGCTATCGGATTTTGGGGCGTATACGGCGTCCGACCTTTGACGAAGACCATCACAATGGACGCTTACTATCTTGGCCTCGATCGAAAAACAGCTACATTCAACCGGGGTGTGGGCCACGAAGTGCGGCACACTCTCGGTGCGCGCCTTTCTCGTCCCATCGCCGAGAGCAAGCCCAGTTGGGATTTCGACTATGAAGCGCTTTGGCAATTCGGAACCTTCGGTTC
>Ga0210405_10000256_pt1 | contig 74876 bp, 63 predicted proteins | sample IncBWH11MmetaG_FD_155492 | JGI IMG/M metagenome (GOLD analysis project Ga0210405, IMG submission 155492) | Forest soil microbial communities from Barre Woods Harvard Forest LTER site, Petersham, Massachusetts, United States - Inc-BW-H-11-M | ecosystem: Environmental > Terrestrial > Soil >... | reverse complement strand
CGCAGCACCCGCGAGCGCGCTCTGCGCTCGAGCTCCAGACGGTCGGTTTGGCACAAGAGGTTGGGCATGCACCATGATACGATTCTCTGCTACCGATTTCAATAGGACATGCCACTAGTGCATCAAAGAATCTCGCCACTGGCGCGCGCTCAACGGCGCCGCGCTCCTCGCCGACGTCATCGAGGGGGTGAGATACCCCCCACCGTACGCATGAACCGGAAGAGGCATCAATGACTGCCACCACAGTGCCTGACCCCCAACACCCACTGGTGGACTGCCGACTCAGCCATGAGCCCCCAGCCGCGATAGCGAAGCGTGGCTGGCGCTATCACCACATCGGCGTTCCAACCGACATCCAGCACCCAGGAGAGACTCATCTCGCTGAGCATGGCCTCTACGTGGCGGGTTTCAGTACCAGCCCGTACGGCGTGGAGTGGATGCGGTTCGAGAAGTCCAGTCCCCTGCCCGAGCTCATCAAGACCGTGCCCCATGTGGCATTCGAAGTCGACGACCTCGAGGCTGCTCTCGAGGGCCAAGAAGTCATCTGTCCTCCCGGGTCTCCGTCGGATGGCGTCCGAGCAGCCATGATTGTGGACAATGGCGCCCTTGTCGAACTCATCTGGTTCCGCAAGAACAGGGAAGCCGCCTGAACGGGCCTGCTCAGTGCAGTGCTGCCGGGGCCGGTATGGGCAGGGTCTCGTAGGTGGTCAGGAAGGTCAGCGGGTGGCGCGCCAGGAAGCTCTTGTCGAAGGCGGAGGTGAGCACCTCGCCGTCGAGGTCGCGCGCCACCGGCAGGTGGAGGGCGTACATCAGAGTCGGCACCACGTCCACCAGCCGAGCGCCGGTCAGCAGGGCTCCCGGCTGCACCCCTTCGCCGTAGAGCATCAGCACGCCATCCGGAGCATCCGCCTCGAAGCCCTCGAGCGAGGCCTCCCGCGACAGCTCGCCGAGCACCCGCCGCCAGCCGGTCGAGCCTTCGATCCCGGATGCGGAGACCACCGCCAGGATGTCGTCGCCGGTGTGCCGTTGCCATAGCTCGGCCAGGAAGGAGTCCAGCCGAGTGTAGTAATCGGTGATGCGCTCCGCCGCCTCGACGAAGTCTGGCGCCTGCCCGGCCTGGAACTGGACATTGCTGAAGCCGCCGAAGTAACGCCGCGACACCTGCCGCAGGCCGGGCAGCACCAGGAAAAAGCCGCCCACCGCGGGCGGCCGGTCGAGCACCGCCTCGGTCAGCGATTCCCGCCACAAATCCCCGGCCACGGTCGTCACCAGCGGTGGCGGCGAACCCGGACCAAAGCGCGAGGCGAGCAGCGCTCGCACCGCGCGCGGCTCGGGGCGGAAACGCCGCGCCCAGGCGCCGAGCGCCGGCGGCCAGGCTTCGCCGCTGTCGGCGCGCTCCGAAAAGTAGCGGTCCGAGAACGCGAACACCGACTCCGGCGACACCGGCGACGAGGCCGGCCAGCTCACCACTCCGGATGGGATGCCGAGCCGCGGCAAGACCTCCCACAAGGTGAGGGCCTGCCGGGAGTAGCCATGCAGCAGCCGGCTGCGCGCCGCCGGCAGGCCCCAGCGGTTGAAGCCGATGCCCACCGGCAGCAACCGCAGCTCGGCCTCGGGGTCGATGCGCCGCGCGCTGTACAGCCTGCCGCCGGTGACCCCATGCTGCCAGGGGTATTTGCCGGTCGCCAGGGTCATCCACAGCGCCTCTGGCCGCACGGGCGAAAGCGACTCGAGCCGACCGTAGGCGCCGCGACGCAAAATGCCGGCCAGGAACGGCAGCTGGCCGCGGCCGGCGAGGGGCAGGATGGCGTCGAGGGTCGCCGTGTCCAGGCCGATCACCCACAGTCTGGGCCGCGCCTCTCGCTCGACGACGGCGGGACGCGGCGGCAAGGACGGCGGCGGGTGGAAGGCCGCGCGCCGCTCGACCATCACGAAGATCGACAGGCCGGAAAGCAGAGCGAAGGCGAACCGGCTGCGCCAGCCGTAGCGCCGGCGGTCCAGGCTATGCAGAAGAGCGGTATAGAAAGCCATGACCGCGGCGACCGACAGCCATATCGCCGTCTTGATCAATCGTGCGTTGATGCCGGTGGGCAGGTAATAGGCGTAGTGGGAGGCATGGGTCCAATCGAGCACCGCTGCCAGGCCGAAGGCGGCGGTAAGCGTCCATGGCAGGACGCGGCGAACGCGCGGGCGGCGCATCGCCAGCAACGGCAAGTGAAGTGCGACGCTGAACAGCCCGAGTTCCATGGCATACCAGGACACGGCGCGAAAGACCGGCATGGCGCTCCACGGCAGGGCGGGATTCAGGAAGAACAGCAGCCCGGCGAGATGTGCGCCGACCAGCGCTCCCGGCAGGAAGCCGCAAACGAGGGTCTCGGAGATACGCCAGACCGTCGCTGCGCGGGTGGCCGGCGCGGGCGCCATGCCCTCGGGTCCGGCGAGCGTGGCGCCGGTGGTCGTGGTGTCCGCCGGGCTTGGGCTCAGCTGGATTGACCCCCCCGCCTCAGGCTACATCCAAGCTCCAACCGGGAGGGAGCATGGCTCTCCCCGCCCCATGGCCATGGCTCCGGTCGTCGCCGGTTGCGGCGCTCGCGCCAGGTCAGCCGCGGTTGCGGGTCGCGGCTCCGCTCGCGGCTCCGGTGGTCGCCATTCGCGACACTCCCTGCATGCCGGTGGTCGCCATTCGCGCCACTCCCTGCAGGTCGTTGTCGCCTGTCGCTGAAGACCCGGCAGGTCGGCCCCGGCCCCGGGTCGCGGCTCCGGTCGCGCTTCCGGTCGGGGCTCCGGCGGTCGCCATTCGCGCCACTCTCTGCATGTCGGTGGTCGCCATTCGCGACACTCCCGGCCGGTCGTTGTCGCCTGTCGCCGAAGACCCGGCAGGTCGGCCCCGGCCCCGGGTCGCGGCTCCGGTGGTCGCCATTCGCGCCACTCCCTGCAGGTCGTCGTCGCCTGCCGCGGCACTCTCTGCAAGTCGCAGGGGTGGGAAGGGGGCCGGGGCGATGCGGGCGGCGATCCGATGGATGCTCCGAGGAGGCCTCGAAGGGTCCGAGATCACGCCTTGAGGGTCGCCCGAATGGCGGTTCTTGCGCCCTCGGGCCGGTGTGAAGCGGGGGCCGTCCGGTTGCCAGCGACGCCACGCACGGAACCGCGGTGGGCGCGTGCGGCAGCCTCATGCCGCGATGCCGCCGGAAGACGGTTGCAACTAGAAGATGTAGATGTCCCGGTTCACCTGGTGATCGAAGTGCCACAGGTAAGTGTAGCCCGGGAAGTCGACCGGAACCGTGAACACGGCGCGCATCTTGATCTTGGGGATCATGCCGCCGATCTTCTCGACGTGCAGGTCTTCCTTGGCCAATGGCAGGTCGAGCTCTCTGGCCTTGTCGAGGATGCTCTTGGCGATCGCTTCCGGCGACGCGGCGGCCGCGACCTGGGCCTGCTGCTCCATGAAGTCATAGAGCTGCGAGCTGGCGATCTTGACCGGCACCATCTTGACCGCGATGAGGACCGCCAGACCCAGCGCGGCGGCCCAGAGGATGCACCCGAGATTTCCCTCGCCTCGTTCGCCGACCCTGCGTGACATGGTTGTTCTCCTGACCTGGATCGGTTCTGGTGGCGCCACCCGGGACGCCCCCCACCTCTCGCGCCAAGTGGTTCCGGGAAGTCTAGCGCAATGCGGGCTAGCGTACGATCCTGAGCGTGCGCCCCCAGCGGGTGTGGGAGACGAAGCCGGCCGCCACGTGCGCGATGCGCGTCAGCCTGGCGGCCAGACCGGCCGGCTCCTCCGGTGTCTCGGCAGCTTCGCTGAAGGACCAGTAGACCAGGAGCGCCCGGCCTTTCAGATGGTTTGCCGGCACCATGCCCCAGAAGCGGGAGTCGGCCGAGTTGTCGCGGTTGTCGCCGAGGCAGAAGTAGTTGCCGGCGGGTACGCGTACCGGGCCGAAGTTGTCGCGCGACAGGCTCGAGCTCCGGTCATGCAGCGTGTAGCTCTCGTCGGCAACCCGTTGGCCGTTGACGTACAGGCGCTTGTCCACCAGCTTGACGACGTCGCCGGGCAGGCCGATGGCGCGCTTGATGAAGTCGCGAGACGGGTCCACGGGCCACCGGAAGACCACCACATCGCCCCGTCGCACGGCGCGGAAGGGCAGCAATGCCTGCTCGAACCGGGAGCCGGCCGGACCGAAGATGAACTTGTTGACCAGGATGTGGTCGCCGATCAGCAGATTCTCTTCCATCGATCCCGAGGGGATCTTGAACGCCTGGAAGACGAAGGTTCGCGCGAAGGTCGCGAAGATGACGGCGATCAGCAGGGCTTCCAGGTACTCCCGTGCCACGGGCCTCGGCGCGGTCTGAGTCGACATCGAGACGGAAGCAGCGACTGCGACGGGGCCGGCGGCTAGCGGACGATCTTGAAGGTGCGGTTCCAGCGCGTCTTGGTGACGAAGCCGAGCGCGGTCTTGCCGAGATCGGCGACCTTCGAGCCCAGGCTCTCCGAGCCAAGATCGGCAGTCTGGTCGCCGCGCGACCAGTAGATCGCGAAGGCCCTGCCGAGCAGGTAGCTCTCCGGCAGCTCCCCCCAGAACCGCGAATCCCAGGAGTTGTCGCGGTTGTCGCCCATGCAGAAGTAGCTTGCCGGGGGCACGGTGAACGCCCCGAAGTTGTCCCGCGCCGCCATCTGCGTCGGGTAGAACGGCGGGAAGTGGTTGGGGTCCTTGTGCACCGCATAGGCGGTGTCGTCGACCGCGCGGCCGTTGAGCAGCAGTTTCTTGTCGACGACGCGGATGGTGTCGCCGGGCACGCCGATGCAGCGCTTCACCACGTCGATCCGCGGATTCTCCTTGGAACGGAAGACGACGATGTCGCCCCGGCGGACGTGCCGCAACGGCAGCAGCTTGCGCTCGAGCGCCGTGGGGGCCGGGCCGTAGATGAAACGGTTGACGAACAGGTGGTCGCCGACCAGCAGGGTTTCTTCCATCGAACCGCTGGGGATGTAGTAGGTCTGGACCACGAAGGTGTTCGCGAACTGCAGGAAGACGGCGGCGATGATCAACGCCTCCAGGTACTCCCTCACGATGTGCCGTTCTTGAGTCATGCCGGGTAATCTACTACGTCCTGCCGGACCCAATCGGGCCGACCGAGCGGGGGGCATGCTAGCACCCCGTTCATGCTCGGGTCCACCCGCCATCGTGAGTGTCCTGAGCGCCGTTGGCGTCCGTGTCCCGGGCGCTAGCTCCAGGGCGGCCTCACGCCCTCGCCGCTCCGAGCGGCCGGCTCACTCCTCGCGCAACGCCAGCGTGGGATCGAGGCGCACGGCGCGCCGCGCCGGCAGGAATGCCGCGACCAGTGCGGTGACGACCAGCAGCGTCGACGCCGCGACGAGGATGGCCGGGTCGCTGGCGCTGACTCCGAACAGCAGACCGCGCAACAGGCGGCCGGAGGCGAGTGAAACACCGGCGCCCACCGTGGCGCCGAGCAGCGCCAGAGCCAGCGCGCGGCCGAGAACCAGCTGGCTCACCTGTCCGGCGGTGGCTCCCAGCGCCATGCGGACGCCGATCTCGTGGGTGCGGCGGCTGACGTTGTACGAGATCACGCCGTAGATGCCGACCCCGCTGAGCGCCAGGGCGAGCAGCGAGAACGTCGCCAGCAGCCACATGGTGGAGCGCGGTGTGCCCACCGACTCATGGACGATGGCGTCGAGCGTGCGCACCTTGCTCACCGGCACGGTGGGCTCGACGTCCGCGATGGCGCGCTGCAGCGCCAGGCTGCTGGCCTCCGGATCGCCCGCCGTGCGTACCAAGACGTCCATGGCGACGCTCGTGGCTTGCCCGTAGGGCAGGTAGAAATCCCACGTCGGACCCTTGGCGAGCGATTCGCCGCGGACGTCGCCGACCACGCCGACGATCCGCAGCCACTGCTTCTGCCAGACGTAACGCAGGTGTTTGCCGACTGGACTCTGTCCAGGCCAGAAACGCGCCGCCATCGTCACGTTGACCAACGCCACCCGTTCCGGCCGTGAACCTTCCGAGCCGTCGAAGGCGCGGCCGGCGACGAGCGGGACACCCAAGGTCGCGAAGTACTCCGGCGTCACGTCGTGCTCTTGTGCCACGAAAGCCGGGGTTCCCGGCGCCACCGGGTGGTCCTCGAGGTCGACCGCCACCTGCCGCGCCTCCGCCTTGCCGGTCAGCGGCAGATCGGTCGCCGCCGCGGCCCGGGTCACCCCCGGCAGCGCCCGCAAGCGGTCGAGCAAGCCGTCGTACAGGCCGATACACTGCGCGGCGGTCTTGCAACGCGCGTCGTCGGGCGTGACGCTGGCCGTCAGCACGTGCTCGGAGCGGAAGCCCGGCGCGACGCTCAGCAGGTGACCGAGGGTGCGCGCCAGCAGCCCGGCGCCGGTCACCAGTATCACCGACACCGCCACCTCCACGACGACCAGACCTGCCGACAGCCGCCGGCGCTCCGCGCCTCCCGCCGCCGACCGCTCCGCGGACCGCAGTGCCGGCAGCAGGTTGCGCGACGGACCGGCGGCGCCCAGCAACCGCAGTGCCGGTAGCATGCCGCAGGCGATCCCCGTCGCCGCCGCCAGGCCGCCGGCGAACAGCAACGCGCGCCAGTCGAGGCTCACCGCCGCCAGGCGCGGCGTATCGCCCGGCAGCACGGACTTGAGCAGCGGCACGCCCACCGCGGCCAGCGCCAGGCCGGCGATGCCGCCCGCCGCGGCGAGCACGACGCTCTCGGTGAGCACCTGCTTCAGGATCCGGCGCCGGCTGCCGCCGAGAGCGGCGCGCAGGGCGATCTCTCGCTGGCGCACCGCGGCGCGTGCCAGCAACAGGTTGGCGACGTCGGCGCACGCGACCAGCAGCACCAGCCAGGCCGCGCCCAGCACCACCAGCAGCCGCGGGCGCACGCCGGCGGTCATCCATTCCCGCAACGGCAGCACCCGGTTGTCCTGCCCCATGTTCCACTCGTCCGGCATCCGCCAGGGGAAGGCGTCCCGCACGCGAGGGATCAAGCGGCGAAGCTCCTCCTGCGCCTGTGCCAGGGTGACCCCGTCGCGCAGCCTGCCCAGCAGGCCGTAGCCGGTGCTCTTCCAGAGGTCCACGGGGTCGCCGGGGTCCAGCCGGGCGGGCAGCCATAGCCGCGCCGCCGCCGACGGGAAGGCAAATCCCGCCGGCATCACGCCCACCACCTCGCGGCTCACCCCGTCGAGGGTCAGCTGGTGCCCGAGGATGCCGGGATCGGCGCCGAAGCGTTGCCGCCAGTAGCTGTCGGAGAGCACCGTCACCCGGTCCTGGCCGGCGAGGTCCTCGCCAGGTCGGAAGGTGCGGCCCATGGCGGCCGGCACTCCGAGCGTCGAGAAGAGCTCGGCCGAGACATGGCTGCCGGCAACGCGCTCGGGATCGCCCGCTTCGGTGAGGTTGACCTCGCTGCCGCTGTCATAGGTGGCCACGCTGGCCAGCGCGCGGCTCTGCTGGCGGAAGACCAGCAGCGCTCCCTTTGGAAAATAGCTGCCCTCGCGCACCAGCCGCGCCGGCGCCGCGTAGGGAAGCGGCCGGCTGAGGATGGCGTCGAACAAGCTGAAAATGGTGGCGTTGACCCCGATGCCGAGCGCCAGGGTGAGCACCGCGGCGGTGGCGAAGCCGGGCGCCAGCCGCAGCGAGCGGATCGAATAGCGCAGATCCTGCGCCAGCTCGTCGGCCCAGCGCAGACCGCGGGCCTCGCGGCACCGTTGCTTGACGCCATCGACCGCCCCCAGCTCCCGGCGCGCACGGCGCAGGGCCTCGGCCGCGGTAAGGCCCGACGCGGCAAGGTCGGCGGCGCGGCGCTCCAGATGGAACCGCAGCTCGGCGTCCATCTCGCGCTCCAGCCGCCGGCGCCGGAGCAGCCCATCGCGAAGCGAGGCGAAGCGGTGCAGCGGCATCTCAGGCCTCCTCGGGCGCCGCGGCCAGGATGCCGGCGACCACCGTCGACAAGCGGCTCCACTGCACCATCTCCGCCGCCAGGCGCCGCCTGCCGGCGGCGGTCAGCTGGTAATACTTGGCGCGGCGGTTGTTCTCGGACTCGCCCCATTCCGCCGCGATCCATCCCTGATGCTCGAGCCGGTAGAGCGCCGGATAGAGCGAGCCCTGAGGGATGTGCAACTCGTCTCCCGAGATCTGTTGCAGCCGCAGCAGCACGCCATAGCCATGCAGCGGCCCGAGGGAGATCGCCTTGAGCACCAGCATGTCGAGCGTGCCCGGCAGCAACTCGGTTTTCTCGTCCATCGGCGTCTCTCCTAGTTCAGCTAGGAAAGAGCGTACACCCACATCCCGGAGCCGTCAAGCAAGCGGCCGGGTCGATGGCCGGGGAGATCGAACACCTACCCGGAATCGCGCTCGTGGCAGCCGAGCCATTGCTGCCCCGGCTGCCACGCTCCCTGTCGCTTGTCTCCTGCTGTGGTGCCTCTTTGGCGGTTCGCCACCCCCTCTCCGGGTTAGGTACGACCGCAATGCAGGATCAAGGGTCGGGCCAAGCGAGGAGAAGACCGCTAAACGAAGCAAACAAATAGCTTCCAGCCGCTTGCCGCAATCACCCACGGGGGGCAGCGAGTAAAGGGATTTAGACAACCAGGACAGGGTACGGGATGGACAGAGCGGCAAACAGGCCGCCGCGTAGGGCTGGCGCTACGTTGACGGGTTTGTCAAAGGATCAGGACGGCCGCCAAATCGTTTGACATGGGGTTCGGGGTTTAGACCAAATCCGAGTTTCCTCTTCTTCGGGGCGATCGGCGACACCTCCGTAGCGGCTTATGACGAGGCAAGTCCAAGTCGAAGACCGGAATTGGGGGCATCGGGAAAGGGGTGGCCGCTGCTGCCATTGGGTTGACGGCCGCAGCCCACTCGCGCCGTCCCGGGTGTCTCATGTTCAAGAATTCAGCGGTATGCTATCGGCACTTCGATCAAAAGGAGGTGCCGGTTGCCCAACCCGAGCTTGCAGGACGTCGCCGCGATCGCGACGGCCATCTCCGCCGCCTGCGCCATGTTTTCTGCATTTGCCGCTTTTCTAACTCTCGCGATTCTCTCCGTCGCAGCCATAGTCGCTGGAGGTCAGCTAAGCAGCGCTGAGAAGTCCCGCACGTGGGTATGCCTTCGGGATCTATCGGATAAGTGGTCTGCGCAACTCATCATAGACGCGCGGTTACTGATTGAGAAAGGGGCCGCGGCAGAGCTAAAATTATCTCCTGCGGACGAGGACTACTACAAAATCCTGGCGCTCGCGAATTTTTTCGAGGATATGGGCCTGCTTGAAAAGGAGGGGCAACTGACCCTGGCGCAGGTGGCAGACCGGTTCGAACCGTCAATTCTCTATTATGACGAGGTCTTGCGTCCCTTCTTCGCTGAGGAGCGAAAGGACGACCCTACGATCCTCTCCAACTTCGCCAGCTTGGCTAACAAGCTAAGACCCTCTTAGCGCTTGGTTCCCGCCATCTGTTCCCTCCTTTCTCTCATCTACGACAGTATAGCCACTCATCCAACTGTCGGCTACCTCTGCTCACCCCCTCGCCAGTGCCAATCAGCGCGGTCGAATCTCTTATCCATGACTGCTCAGCAGTTTACGCCCCTCCTCACGAGTCGGGCGAGAGCTCGGCGCCGGCCGTAACCGCCGCTGGCACGACTCTGCGAGGACAGCGCCAACGCCGGTGATCCAGGCAGCATCGCACTCGCTGCCCGCCGCTGCCCCGCCTGCCCGTCACGAGTCTCCGCAGCCGCCGGAGCACGAGAGATTGGTCATCAGGTTGACGGTGACGGTGGCTCCGAGTTGAATCACCACCGGCGTGGGATTCGAGTCGCCGGCGACGGTGGACCAGGTGTGCCGGCCCGGCGCGAGCTCGATGCCGAGCTTGCCGAAGACCGGCAGCTCGCCCGCCTGCTTGGCGTCGACGTAGATCGCAATCGGCGGGTACGGCGGGTTCTGGCAGGCGCAGCCGCTGTCCGTGAAGAGCAGCCGCCCATCCCCGGCCGGTAGGGGTTCGGTCGGCGAGCCGCCGCCGCAGTGGGCCAGCAGCGAGGCGGCGGCGACGACGGCGGCGAGGGAAAAGGTCTTGGCGTTCATGCGATGCCTCCTGCGCTCGAGTATCGTGGCTGCCGCCGTGGTCCGAAAGAGCATGTCCATGCGCAATCGAAGTTTTCTTCCTGGCCTCCTGGCGCTGTCGTGCCGTGCGGCAGCGCCGCGCCAAGCCGCGGGCGACGGAGCCTCGCCCCTCGCCGGAAAAGCCGCGGCGGACTGCTCGGTGGTGAGGTCCGGGCGATGGCTCCCGGCGCGCATTGACTCGCTCGTTGGCGGTGCAGTAACGTGGCCGCCGTGCGCGCGATCGTCATGGTCACCACTGTCGGCACCGAGGAGCAGGCCAACCTCATCGCGCGCGAGATCGTCGTCCGCCGGCAGGCGGCCTGCGTCAACATCGTCCCCGCCATCCGCTCGATCTACCGCTGGCAGGGGAAGATCTGCAAGGACGGCGAGCTGCTGCTGATCGTCAAGACGCTGCAATCGGAGTTCGACGGCGTGGCCGCGACCATCCGCGAGCTGCACAGCTACGAGCTGCCCGAGATCCTGTCGTTCGGGGTCAGCCAGGGCGATCAGCGCTTCCTCGATTGGATCGAGGGCTCGGTCGACAAGGATGCCGACTTCTCCGACGAGGAAGAAGACGAGATCGCCTACGCCGCCGATCCCGACGACACCGACTTCTGATCGTCGATTCAAATCCGTTCGGTCGCCAGCGGCCCCCGGCCCGGCCGCAGGGCGCAGGACCCGATCCGATTGCGCGGGAGCTTCGGGCTACCCTAAACCTTGGCCAGCGCCTGCTCCAGGTCCGCGATCAGGTCCGCAACGTCTTCGATGCCCACCGAGATCCGCACCATGCTGTCGGTGAGCCCGAGCTCGGCGCGGCGCTCGGGTGGAACCGAGGCGTGGGTCATGGTGGCGGGATGGGAGATCAAGCTCTCGACACCGCCGAGGCTCTCGGCAAGGCTCAGCACCAGCACGTGGTCCAGGACCGCCTTGGCCGCGGCCAGGGTACCCATCTCGAGGGTGATCATCGATCCGAAGCCCGCGGCCTGCCGCTGATGGACCTCGCGCCCGGGGTGGTCGGGAAGGCCGGGATAGAGAACACGGCGGACCTTGGGGTGCGCGGCGAGCATCGCCACCACCGCGGCGGCGTTGCGCTCGTGCCGCTCCATGCGCACCGCGAGCGTCTTGATGCCGCGCATGACCAGGAAGCAATCGAACGGCGCCAGGATGGCACCGAGCGAATTCTGCACGAAGGCCAGCCACTCAGCCTCCTGCCGGCGGGCGCATACTACGGCGCCGCCGACCGAGTCGCTGTGGCCGTTGATGAACTTGGTGGTCGAATGCACCACCAGGTCGGCGCCGCGCTCGAGCGGCCGCTGCAAATACGGCGAGAGGAAGGTGTTGTCGACCACCAACAGGGCGTCGTGAGCATGCGCGATCTCGGCGCAGCCGGCGATGTCGGAGATGTCCATCACGGGATTGGTGGGAGTCTCGATGAAGACCATCCGCGTGGCCGGGGTCATCGCCGCTGCCACGGCATCCAGACGGCTGCTGTCCACCCACGAGAACGACACCTGGTTGCGCTCGAGGATCCTGGTGAAATAGCGGTAGGTGCCGCCGTAGACGTTGCGCGACACCACCACGTGCTCTCCCGCCTTGATCAAAGTCATCAGGCTGGCGATGGCGGCCATGCCGGAGGCAAAGGCGTGACCGGACACCCCGTTCTCGAGCTGCGCGAGGTTCGCCTCGAGCGCCTCGCGCGTCGGATTCTGGGTGCGCGCGTACTCGTATCCCTGGTGCTCGCCAAGGCTCTGCTGCACGTAGGTCGAGGTCTGGTAGATGGGGACCGCCACCGCTCCGGTCCGCGGGTCCGGCGGCTGCCCGGCATGAATCGCGCGGGTCGAGAAACCTAGATTCTGCGTTTTGCCTTTCACACCACCTCCATCGGACGCGCGGCAACCGCGGCGCCGATGATCTCACAACGCCGGCCAGCCGCGGGCGCCGCGTGGGCCGCACGCGCCGGAGCCCGCCGTCGCTCGCCGCAGAGCGCCGGAGGCCACGATAAGATCCGCCTGCCATGAGCGACGCGCTCCCCGCAACTCCGCCCGGTCCCGCGGTGCCGTCGTCGCCGGGGGCCCCCGCCGCTCCCGCGGCCGCCGAACCGCCGTTCTCGCCGCTGCGCTGGCAGGACGGAGCGCTGCTGCTGCTCGACCAGACCCGGTTGCCCGAGCACGAAGCCTGGCTCGAATGCCGTACGCCGGAGCAGGTGGCCGACGCCATCCGCCGGCTGGCGGTGCGCGGCGCGCCGGCGATCGGCGTCGCCGCCGCCTATGGTCTGGCGCTGGGCATGGCGCCGGTGCGCGATGCCGCCGACCTGGCGCCGCATTTCGCCACCGTGGCCGAGTTGCTGGGCTCGACCCGGCCCACCGCCGTGAACCTGCGCTGGGCCATCGCCCACGGCCGCCGGGTCTTCGAGCAGAGCGCCGCCGCCGGCCCCGCGGCGGTAGCCGGCGCCCTGCTGGCCTGGGCGCACCGGCTCGCGGCGGAGGACGTGGAGATCAACCACCGCATCGGCGAGCACGGCGCGGCGCTGTTCGCGGCGGGCTCCCGGGTGCTCACCCACTGCAACGCCGGTGCGCTGGCTACCGCCGGCTACGGCACCGCCCTCGGTGTCATCCAGTCCGCTTGGCGGCGCCATGGGGTGAAGCTGGTCTGGGTGGACGAGACGCGGCCGCTGCTGCAGGGAGCCCGCCTGACCGCCTGGGAGCTCCGCCGCCTGGGCATTCCCTTCCGGCTGGTCACCGACTCGAGCGCCGGCACGCTGATGGCTCAGGGCTTGGTGGATCGCATCGTGGTCGGGGCCGATCGCATCGCGGCCAACGGCGACACCGCCAACAAGATCGGCACCTATCCGCTGGCGGTGCTGGCGGCGCGCCATCGGGTGCCGTTCTATGTTGCCGCGCCGCTGTCCACGATCGACCGCGACACCGCGGACGGCGCGGCCATACCGATCGAGCGGCGCCGCGCCGACGAGGTGACCGAGGTCTACGGCACGCGGATCGCGCCGCCGGACACCGAGGCCGTCAATTTCGCGTTCGACGTCACGCCGCACGACCTGATCACCGCCATCGTCACCGAGGTAGGAGTGCTCGAACCGCCGTTCGATCGCAGCATCGACCGGGCCTTCGCCGGTATTTGACCGACGAAGAAAGGCTTGCCAAAGGGAGGGGAATGGTGGAGGCGGTGGGAGTCGAACCCACGTCCGGAAAACGCGTTTCAGAGGCTTCTACGTGCGTAGCCTTCTATTTTTAATCTCGCCGCGCGCGCGTCGGAAGAAGGCACCTGGCGCGGTGGCCAGCCTTGCTGTATATCAGGGCACGGCACAAGGCAACCGGGCCCCTTGACCCGCTTTGGCGTCGCGCCGATGAGTGCCGCGGGTCACGCTCTCATCGGTGCGTCACGGCTGTTTAGGCCGCGAGTGCGAAGTTATCGTTCGCAGTTAAACGTTCCACTTTACGGGTGGACTTCGGACACGCCGCCTCCGCTCCGCTTTTGTTCCCCGTCGAAACCGGTACGCCCCCAGTTGCCAAAGAACCGACACCACTATATACCGCCGCCGGGGGCGCCGGAATTCCCGCCGCCGGCGCCCAGATGCGCGGCGACGCTCGCCAGGAACTCCGCCGGGCCCTTGCCGCGCAGCCGCGAGACGACCAGGAACCAACCCGACAGCGCCAGCACCGCGCCCAGCGCCGCGACCGGCAGGAGCTGAGGAAACAGCGGCCAGGCCACGGTCAGCAGCGCCCCGGCGGCCGCGATCAACAGCACGGCGACGGCCGAGGTCTCGAGGTGGTAGTCCTGCGCGGCCGGCCTGAAAACCACCCGCGCCCCTGCTCCGGCCGTCTCGATCGCCAACGGTCCCGAGAGCAGGCCGCGGCGCAATCCGGCCACCACCGGCAGGCGCAGCTCGCCGCCGGTGCCGCGCGGCTCGAAGTCCGCTCCCCACTCTTCGGCGGCGGCGCCCACCGCGCGCAGTGCCGCCGCCGGCGCGCCGGGCAGATCGATGGCGTGCTCGGGGAGCGGCGTCACGGTCGGCGGCGACCAGGACATGCCGCTAGGCCGCCGCCTGCTCTTCCTCGACCAGCTCGTCGAGGAAGCTCTCGACCGCCGCCAGGAAGCTCTCGACGTCCGGCAGCTGATTGATCTCCTGCCGCAGCCGCCGTCCGTTGGGCAGGCCATGCGTGTACCAGCCGGTGAATTTGCGCAGCTTGTGCAGCGCGAAAGCCCCGCTCTCGCGTTCGGCGACCATCTGGAAGTGCCCCAGGATCAGGGCGCGGCGCGCGGCGAGGGTCGGTTCGGCGACGCGGCCGCCCGACATCCGTGCGGTGATCTGGCTGAAGATCCAGGGGTTGCGGGTGGCGCCGCGGCCCACCATGATGCCGTCGCAGCCGGTGGCCGCCTGCAGGCGCAGAGCATCGTCCGGCTCGCGTACGTCGCCGTTGCCGATGACCGGGATGCTCAGGCTCTCCTTGAGCCGCGCCAGGTGCGACCAGTCGGCCTCGCCGGTGTACATCTGGCGCGCGGTGCGCGCATGCATCGCCACCGCCGCGACGCCGTTGGCCTCGCAGACCTTGCCCAGCTCGAGATAGTTGCGGCGGCAGTCGTCGAGGCCAAGACGGAACTTGACGGTCAGCGGGATCGACAGGACGTCGCGCACCGCCCGGATGATCCGTTCGGCGAGATCGAGGTCGCCCATCAGCGCGGCGCCGGCGCAGCCCTTGAGCACCTTGTTGGCCGGACAACCCATGTTGATGTCGCAGATGTCCGGCCCCAGCTCCTCGACCACCAGCGCCGCCTCGCGCATGGTGGCCACGTCCGAGCCGTAGATCTGGATGGCCAACGGCCGCTCTTCGTCGCTGAAGTGCATCAGGTCGCGCGTCTTCTGGTTGCCCGAGACGATCGCGCGCGAGGAGATGAACTCCATCGACACCACGCCGATGCCGCCGATCCGCCGCACGATCAGGCGGAAGTCGCGGTCGGTGACCCCGGCCATCGGGGCGAGCCAGAGGGGCGGCTCGACGCGGACAGAACCCACCTGCACCATGGCGCCGATTGTAACTCGGGGCGGCGGCGCGCCGCCGCTACCGCGCCGGGCGGCGGGCGGAACGGCCGAAGAGCAGGCTCAGGCCGGCGCCGAAGAGCCCCCATTGCAGGCCCCCGAGCAGCAGGCTGAGGACGAGCCTGGCGCCGCCCCGCGGCCGCAGATAGGTGAGCGAGGCCGGGAAGTCGATCCAGGCGAGCACCCCGACGCGCCCGAAGCCGCGCCAGGACTGCCAGACCCAGAGCACCGCCAGGGCATGCAGCACGAAGCTGCCGGCGGCCGCGAAGGCGACGGGCATCCAGGCGGCCGTGCGCCCGGTCGCGGCGGTGGCGGCCGGCGAGCGGGCGCTGGTCTTGGCGGTAGTGGTCTTCGAACCGGCGCCGGTCCCGGTGGTGATACCCGGCGAGCCGGTGCTGGTGTTGGCGGTGGCGGCGGGCGAGCCGGCGCTGGCGCCGGTGTTGGCAGCCGGCGAGCCGAATTTGGTCTTGGCGGTGGCGCCCAGCAAGGCTGCACTTGTTCCGGTGGTGGCAGCCGGCGAGCCAGTGCTGATGTTGGTGGTGGCCGGTAAGGCGGTGCTGGTCCTGAGGAAGCCGGCCGGCGGGCCGGTGCTGGTTCCAGTGTTGGCAGCGGGCGAGCTGGCACTGGTACCTGCGGCGACAGCCGGCAAGCCACCGCTGGTCCCGGTGCTGGCAGCGGGCGAGCTGGCGTTGGTCATGGTGGCGTCCTCTGGGCTCATTCCGGCTCACCCCCTCCAGCAGCGCGCCGCGCCGCTGTCGCCGGCGCGTCCTCCTGTCCGGCATCCGGCGCCAGACCGCCTCCCGTCGCCGGGCCACCCTGCGCCAGGTCCCCGGCCGCCAGCTCGCCGGCCGCGAGCCGAAAGCCATAGTCGCTGTAGCGCAGGCCCGGCGGGATGGCAGAGCGCGCGGCGCAGCGGCTGGCCTTGATCTGATGGCGCCAGGAACCGCCGCGCGACGCCCGGCGGGTGCCGCTCTCGGGGCCGCGCGGCTGGCGTCGCGGTGAGTGGTGATAGTACGCGGGATCGAACCAGTCGGCGCACCATTCGTGCACATTCTCGCCCAGGCCCAGCAAGCCCAGCGGATGGAGCGACGGATAGGCGTCGACCGGCTCCGGGCCTCGGTGCCAGCGCCGATCATAGTCGGGCAGCGCTTCCGGCGGCTCGTCGCCCCAGGGATACGCCACCTCTCGGCCGGCTTTCGCGGCGCTCTCCCACTCGGCTTCGGTCGGCAGCCGCAACGGCAGCCGCAGGCGCCGCGAAGCCCAGGCACAGAACGCCACCGCGTCGTCCCAGGAAGGCCCGACCGCCGGCATGTGCGGATGTGAGAACGCGGCCTCCTCCCAGAATGGCGGCGCCGGTTGCCGAGTCTCGTCCAGGAAGGCCTGGTATTCCCGTCGGGTCACCGGCGTCCTGGCCAACCGGAAGGCGCCCACCCATACCTCATGCCGCGGGTTCTCGTTGTCGCGAGGTCCGCCGCCCATCCAGAACCAGCCCCCAGGGACCGTCACCCCGTCGAAGCTCAAATCGTTGCCGTTGGATTCCACCGCAAGCCCCACCGTCAAGGATATCGCGACAGGCTGACGAGCGGATCGACGGCCGATGACTGGTTTGTCGGGGCCAATGACCGCAGCGACCGGTAGCCGAAGAGCCGATGCGCGTAGGGTCCGGTTGCCGAAGAGACGACGGCAGTCGTAAGGGAGTCGTAAGGGAGTCGTAAGGGAGGGGAGGCCGCGGGGTGCCCTGTAACGGCCCCCCGGACGGCTGTGCGGGTATCATGCTTCCTCGATGGCCTGGTACAAGGAGTGGTTCGGCGAGGAGTATCTGGGCCTTTACTCCCATCGCGACGAGCAGGAGGCCGAGGCACACGTCGACTTCGTCGAGCGACAGCTCGGCGAGACGCGGCCGCGTGCGGTGCTGGATCTGGCCTGCGGCGCCGGCCGCCATACCGCCGTGCTGCGCCGCCGCGGCTATCGCACCCTCGGCGTCGACCTCTCCCTGACCCTGCTTGCCCACGCCCGCCGCCTGCCCTGCGCGGCAAGCGACATGCGTTGCCTGCCCTTCGCCCCCGGCAGCTTCGATTGGGTCCTCAACTTCTTCACCTCCTTCGGCTACTTCGAGAAGGAGCGCGAGAACTTCCTGGTGCTCGAGGAGATCGTGCGGGTGCTGGCGCCGCGCGGCCGCTTCCTGATCGACATCATGAACGCCGCCCACACCGTGCGGCATCTGCAGGCGCGCGAGGTCCAGCACCTGGACGGCCGCCCGATCGATGCCGACTCGCCCGAGCGCGGCGCCGGCGCCCGGACCGTCGAGATCAAGCGCTGGTACGACGCCGCAACCAAACGCATCAACAAACGTATCCGCGTACAGGCCGTGGGCGGCGGCCTCCCGCGCACCTTCCTCGAAAGCGTCCGCGCCTATCAACCCGAGGAGGTGACGATCGGCCTGCACTGGGCCGGCCTCGAGGTCACCGGCCTGTTTGGCAATTTCCAGGGAGACCCCCACGGCAGTGACAGCGAACGCCTCATCCTCGTCGGTTGGAAGCCTGCCTGACGCGCTGCGGGTGGACCTGACCGCCGCCGGCCGGCTGCCGCCGCTGCCGCGCGCCTTCCTCGCCGGCAGCGACCTCGATCTGCTGGCGCCGTTGCGCTTCCTCGCCCCCGGCCAGCTCCCCGCGGCGGCGGCCGCGCCGGGCGGCGGCGGCCGCACCGCTGCCTCGGCGGGCGGTGCGCGTGCCGCCCTGGCCGCCGCCCTGCTGGCGAGCAACCGGTCCTATGGCCATCCGGCTGCCGAGCGTGCCTGCCGGCGCCTGGCCGACCCGGCCACCCGCGTCGTGGTGACCGGCCAGCAGCCGGGCCTGTTCGGCGGCCCGCTGCTCACCTTCGCCAAGCTGGTGGCGGCCGCACGCTGGGCGGCCGCGCTCGAAGCGGCGGGCGAACCGGCCGTGGCGGTGTTCTGGGTGGCCACCGAGGACCATGACTATGCCGAGGTGGCGAGCGCCACGGTGCTCACCGCCGCAGGGCCGCGCAGCTTCGACCTGGGCCCGGACACCCAGCCGCTGCACCCCGTCGGCATGCGCGCGCTGTCGCCGGCGGTGACCGGGGTGCTGCGAGCCATGGCCGAGGCGGTGCCGGGCGAACAGTACGCCGAATGGCTCCGCACCCTGGCCCTCTGGCACCAGCCGGACGCGCGCTTCGGCGAGGCGTTCTGCCGCGTCATGGCGCGCATGCTCGGGCCGCGCTGCCCGTTGCTGCTCGACGCCATGCATCCGGCGCTCAAGGCGGCCGAGCGCCCCTGGCTGGCGCGCCTGATCGAGCGTCGCGACCAGCTGGCCGAGGCCCTGGCGCGTCACGACGAGGGGGTGCGCGGGCGCGGCTACGAGCTGCGCGTCACCCCGCAGCCCGGCGCCAGCCCGCTCTTCCTGCTGCGCAACGGCGAGCGCCGCCGCATCGAGTGGCGCGGCGCCGGCGACTTCGCCCTGCGCGGCGATGCGGCCGCCGGCGGTCCGGCAGGCAGACGCCGGGCCGCTGCCGCCGGCACCGCCGGTGTCACCGAGCTGCTGCGCATCGTCGACGAGAACCCCGCGATGGTCAGCCCCGGCGTCCTCGCCCGCCCGGCGATCGCCGACGCCGTCCTCGGCACCACGCTGCAGGTCCTCGGTCCGGGGGAGCTCTCCTACATGCCGCAAGCGGCGGCGGTCTACCCGGTGCTCGAGCTCGAGGCGCCTTGGGTGGCCCTGCGGCCGCAGACCCTGGTGCTCGACGCCGCCAAGGCGGAGCGCCTCGCCGAGTCCGGACTGACGCTCGCCGAGGTGCTCGGCGACCGCTCGCGCCTCGACCGGGCGCTGGCCGAGCGCTCCGGCGGCGATTTCGTGGCGCCGGTGCGCGCCCGGCTGGCGGCGGCGCTCGACGAGCTGCGCGACCCGGCCCTCGCCGTGGATCCCAACCTCGAGCGGCCGCTCGCCAAGACCCGGTACCAGGCGCTGCGCGCGCTCGACCGCTTCGCCGACAAGGCGATGCCGGCGCTGGCGCGGCGCGACCAGGTGCTGAGCCGGCGCGTCGAAGGGCTGCGCCAGACCTGCCTGCCTGGCGGCAAGCCGCAGGAGCGGGTCATCTGCGCCGCGCATTTCCAAGGCAAGTACGGCGACCGCCTGGCTGCCGCCTTCTGGGAGCAGCTCGACCTCGATCCAGCCCGGCTGGCGGTGATCCAGCCATGAGCAAGCTGGACGTGCTGGCCATCGGCCCCCATCCGGACGACGTCGAACTCGGCTGCGGCGGCACGCTGGCGCTGGCCGCACGGCAGGGCCGCCGGGTGGGCATCCTGCACCTGACCCGGGGCGAGCGCGGCACCCGCGGCACCCCCGAGCAGCGGCTCGTCGAAGCGGAGCAGGCGGCCGCCGCCCTGGGAGCGGTGGAGCTCGCGTTCCTGGATTGCGGCGATGGCGGGCTGCGCCGCGGCGACGCGGAGGAGGACGCGGTGATCGAGGTGCTGCGGACCTGGCGGCCGGAGCTGGTGCTGGGGCCGCCGCCGCACGACCGCCACCCCGACCACGAGCGCGGTCACCGCCTGGTGGCCGCCGCCGCCTTCTACTCCGGGCTGGCGGCGCGCGGCAACCGCGCGATGGCCGCGCACCGCCCGGCGGCGGTCTTCTCCTACATGCAGCATCACTCCTTCGAGCCGACCTTCGTGGTGGACGTGACGGCGGTCTGGGAGGCGAAGATGGCGGCGCTCGCGGCCTATCGCAGCCAGCTCTATCAGCCCGCCGGCGGCGACCGCGCGGCCGCCGGCATTGCGCCGGAGGCCGGCGCCGGTGCCGGAAGCGCGGATGAAGGGCCGCCCACCAAGGTGTCCTCGCGCGAGTTCCGCCTGGCGGTCGAGGGTCGCGCGCGCCACTTCGGCCAGCTGATCGGCGCCGAGCTCGGCGAGCCCTTCTCGAGCCCGCTGCCGCTCGCCGTCGCGGACCTGCTGGCGCTGCTTCCCGGAGGCCGGCGATGAGGATCGGTATCAGCTGCTACCCCACCTACGGCGGCTCCGGCGTGGTGGCCACGGAGCTGGCGATGGCGCTTGCCGATCGCGGCGACGAGGTGCACGTCATCAGCTATGCGCTGCCGTCGCGCCTGTCGCTCGCCAACACCCGCCTCGTCTTCCACGAGGTGGTGACGCCGCGCTATCCGCTGTTCGACGACTATCCGCCCTACTCGCTCGCCCTCACCACCAAGATGGTGGAGGTGGCGCGGCACGCGAAGATCGACGTCATGCACGTCCACTACGCGATCCCCAACGCCGCCTCGGCGGTGATGGCGCGGCAGATCGTGGCGCCGCAGCCGCTGCCGGTGGTGACCACGCTGCACGGCACCGACGTCACCCTGGTGGGCAACGATCCCAACTACCTCGAGACCACCCGTTGGAGCATCCAGCAGAGCGACGCCGTCACCGCCGTCTCGGAGTCGCTCCGCCGCACCTCGATCGAGCAGCTCGGCACCCACGACCGGATCGACGTGATCCCCAACTTCATCGATCCCCGGCGCTACGAGCTGGCCCGCGACAACCCCGGGGCGCGCCGCTGGGCCAAGCCGGGCGAGAGCGTGCTGATCCACATCTCGAACTTCCGCCCGGTCAAACGGGTGCTCGACGTCATCCGGGTCTTCGAGCGCGTGCTGCGGCAGCTCCCCTGCCGGCTGCTGATGGTCGGCGACGGCCCCGACCGCGGCAAGGTCGAGCAGTACTGCCGCGAGCACGGCATCTGCCATGCCATCAGCTTCATCGGCAGCCTGCCGCTGATCGAGGAGGTGCTGGTCGGCGCCGACCTGTTCCTGCTGCCGTCCGAGAGCGAGTCCTTCGGCCTCGCGGCGCTCGAGGCCTTGTCGTGCGAGGTGCCGGTGATCGCCACCAGCGCCGGCGGCCTGCCCGAGGTGGTGGCCGACGGCGAGTGCGGCTTCCTGTTCCCGGTGGGCGACGTCGAGGGCATGGCCAAGGCCGCCAGCCTGCTGCTCGCGGATCCCGATCGCCGCCGGGCGATGGGCGCGGCGGGCCGGCGGCGGGCGGTCGAGAGCTTCGGCCAGGCCGCGGTCGTCGACCGCTACCGGGCCATCTACGAGCGCGTCACCGGCCGCGCCTGATGCCGCCCGGTCCGGATCCCGGCGTCCTTGTGGCTCGCCGCCGGCTTGTATAGACTCCGGCTTAGTTCCCCGGCTGGTGCGATTGCCAAAGTCCAAAGGAGACGACCGCGATGAGTGAGCCCAGCGTTCCGCCGCCACCGCCGTACTACACGCCGCCGCCGCCGCCCACCGGCCCCACCTCGGGCGCGGTCAGCCCCAATCGCGGCATCATGATCGTCCTTTCCTATCTCTGGCTCCTCGCCCTCATCCCGCTGCTCACCGAAAAGGATGACAAAGAGGTCCAATGGCATGCCAAGCACGGCCTGGTGCTGCTGGGCGCCGAGGTCATCGTGTGGGTCGCCTTCCTGTTCCTGCACATGGTCCTGATCGCCATCCACATCGGCTTCCTGGGCTGCTTCCTGTCGATCATTCAGCTGGTGCTCTGGCTCGGCATCCTGGTGCTGCACATCGTCTGCATCATCAAGGGCACCAAGGGCGAGCGCTTCCTGATCCCCGGCATCAGCCAGTACGCGGACCGGTTCTGAGGCCCTGACCGAAGGGACCGAGAGGTCGCCGCGCCGCCGCCGCTCGCCGCCGGCGCGCCCGGCGGCGGCGACCTCCCCGGCCCTCGGCCCCCCCGGGACATCACACCGCAGCACCCGCCCTTGGAGGGCCATCTCATGAGCCAGCCCATCGCCACGCCGCCACCGCCGCCCCCCCTGCCGCCGCCGGGCGTCGCGGCGCCTGCCAGTAGCCGGGCGGTCACCGCGCTGGTGCTGGGTATTCTCGGTCTCTGCTGCTGCGGCCTGGTGGCGCCTGTCGCCTGGTACCTGGGGACGGTGGAAGGCCGCGCCATCCTGGCGGGACAGTCGCCTGCCTCCGGCCAGGTGATGGCCACGGCCGCCAAGATCCTCGGCATCATCGGCACGATCCTGATGGGATTCGCCATCCTCTGGATCCTGTTCTGGGGCGGCTTCGCCGTGCTCCAGAGCCTCGCGAACCGGTGAGGCCCCGGCACGCCGGAAACGCCGGAAACGCCGGAAGATACCGCTGGGGCGGTATCGAAAGCTGGGCGCTTGCCGGAGCCGCCGGCCTGGCGGCGTTCCTGGTCCTCCGCGTGTGGGTGCCGCCGGAGGGCGCCGCCTTCGCCATCTGCCCATTGCGCCGCTTCACCGGCCTGCCCTGCCCCGGCTGCGGCATGACGCGAGCCTTCGCCCATCTCGCCAAGGGAGAGTGGACTGCCGCCCTTCGCGATCATCCGCTGGCGCCGCTGTTTGCCGCCGAGCTGACCCTGCTGTGGGCGGCCTGGGGCGGCGCGGCATCGGGCCTGGTGCGCCTCCCCGTCGTGGCGAAGCCGGAGCTCGCGGCGCTCGGCCATCTCGCCGTCCTGGCGGCCGTATGGCTGGGGCGCCTGGCGACCGGCACGCTGCCGTGGTGAGCGCGGCGACGGCGCTCCGCGCTACTCTTGAGCACGATGGCCGCACCGCTGAACGCCCATTCCACCACCACCGCGATCGTTCCGGACAGTGCGGAGAAGCGGCCGCCGCCGCCGCGCCGGCGCCTGCGCCGGGCGGTGGTGCTGGCGCTGCTGCTCTGCCTGCTCGCCGTCGACCTGGCTCGGCCTCCGGCCAGCCAGGCCAGCGCTCGCCTGTTGCTGGGCGGCATTCATCTCTACCAGGCGACGCTGTCGCCGCGGCTGGGCGCTCTCGGCGTGCAATGCCGCTTCCGGCCGACGTGCAGCCACTACGCCGCCGGCGCGATCGCCCGGTACGGCGCGCTGTCCGGCAGCCTCCGCGCCGCCTGGCGCATCGTCCGCTGCGGGCCATGGACGCCCCTGGGCACCTACGATCCTCCGTAGGGTGGATTGCGAGCTGGGTGGTGGCCTAACCAAGGACACCACCACGAGCTGCCGCGAGTTGACAAAGTGCCACGGCGGCAGCAAGCTCGTCTGAGGTTGAGACCTTCCGGCGGGAGCGCCTCTTGAGCAGCGACGGCATCGATTACCAGAGCTTCGTCGAGGACGCCTTGCGGGCCGCGGTGAGCCGGCTGCTGGCCGAGGTCGCGGCGCAGGGCCTGCCCGGCGAGCATCACTTCTACATCGGCTTTCATACCGGCCATCCCGAGGTGACGATGCCGCGCTCGCTGCGCGACCTCTACCCGGATGAGATGACCATCATCCTGCAGCATCAGTACTGGAACCTCGTGGTCGAGCCCGAGGCCTTCTCGGTCGAGCTCAGCTTCAACGGCAGCCGTCTGCGCCTTGGCGTCCCCTTCGCGGCGCTGACCATGTTCGCGGATCCCTCGGCGGAGTTCGCCCTGCGCTTCCGCCCGCGGCTGCCGGGCGGCGCCGCTGCCCTGCCGGCGCCGGCGTCCACGACCGAAGCGGCGGCGCCGGCGACGCCGGCGACGCCGGCGATCACCGGCCGGCGCCCCGGGCCGGGAGAGGTCATCCGCTTCGATCCGTCGCGCCGCAAGTGAACGCCATGCCTCGGCCCGCGCGCCGGGCCGGCCGCGTTGGGCCGTCCCTTGCAGGCGGCACCGCCGACTCGCAAAATGGACGCGGTAGGAGCCGATCGCCCAGCGCGGCTCGGCAAGCTTCCGGCGGCTGGCCGTACCGCTTCGCCGGCACGGTTGCGGCACCTGCTTTGCACTTCTCGGTGGAGCCATGCCGCACTTGATCCGATCCCCATTGCGCAACTTCCAGCCGCTCCCTGCCGCGCTCGCGGTGCTGATCTGCCTGGGGAGCCTCTGGACGATGGCTTGCTCCCGCGGCGGCGAGACGCCCCAGGAGCGAACCCTGGCCGCCAGCGCGTCCCAGGCTCGGCCGCTGCCGCCGCCAGCGCCGCCGCCGCAGACCGCGCCCGCCGGCGAGCCGCCGACCAATGAGCTGCGGCCGGTGCCGCAGAGCTTCGAGCTGGGCACCGCGCCCCCGGCGCCGGCCGCGGTCCGCGACCAGCGCCGCGACGAGAGCGAGCTGGCGGCTCGGGAGCGCCGCCTCGCGGATCGCCAGGCGGCGATCGAGGCCCGCGAGCAGCAGCTGCGGCGCCGCGAGCAGGCGCAAGCCGCGGCCGTTCCAGGCCCGCCGGTGGCGAGCGGCGCCGGCGGCCAGGATGGTATCGGTGGCGCGCCGGCAGCTCCGGCCGCCGGCACGGAGGAGCAGACGGCAGGCACGGCGCCAGGGGGCCTCCCCGGCGCGCCGGAGCCGCCGGCCGCTGCCGTCGAGTCCGACGAGCGTCAACCGCAGACGCCGGTCACGGTCCCGGCCGGCATCTCGTTCGAAGTCGAGCTCACCAAGGGGCTGGCCAGCAACACCAGCTCGGTCGGGGAGACCTTCCGCTCCCGCCTGGTCTCCGACCTGCGCCAGGGCGGCGCGCTCGCCATCCCCGCGGGCTCCGAGGTGCTGGGGGTGGTCACCGACGCGGTGGCGGCACGCCGGATCGGCGGCCGTGCCAAGCTGACCGTCAAGTTCACCGACCTGGTGCTGCCTACCGGCGTGACGGTGCCGATGCGCGTCTCCTTCCTCCAGGAGGGCAAGAGCAAAGCCGGACGTGACGCGGCGACGATCGGCGGCTCCACCGCCGGCGGCGCCCTGCTGGGTAGGATCCTCGGCAACGGCAGCCGCACCGGCGGCACGATCCTGGGGGCCCTGGTGGGTGCCGCCGTCGGCACCGCCATCGCCGCCAAGACCGCCGGCGAGGAGGTGGTCATTCCCGAGGGTTCGGTGATCTCGCTCAAGCTCGACGAGCCGCTCACCATCGAGGCCCGGCGCCCGGACCGCTAGCGTCCCACACTGAACGCTAGCGCTGGTTGAAGCCCGGCGGCATGGGCCGCCGCGCGTCCGCGGCGGCACGGCGCACCGCCGAATAATTTCCCGCCAGCCGCTGTTAGGTCCTTCTGGTCATGGCCAACCTGGATTCAGCCGCGCCGCCTTCGGCCCGCACCGGCCTGTTCGGTGGCCGCGTCTCCTCGCGGCCGCGCCAGGTTTCGAGCGAAGAGGCGGAGGCGGCGAAGAAGCGCACGCCGATCAAGTTTCGGACGGTCCTCGACGACGCGCTGGACCTGATCAAGGCGCGCAAGGGGCGCCTGGCTGTGGGCCTGGCGATCATGGCCGTCAACCGCCTCGCCGGGCTGGTCCTGCCGGGCGTCAGCAAGTTCCTGATGGACAACGTGATCCTCGCCAAGAGCCTGGACATGGCGCTGCGCATGCGGCGGCTCGAGCTGCTGGTGCTCGCCGGCGCCGCGGCGACGGTGGTGCAGGCGATCAGCTCCTTCAGCCTGTCGCAGCTGCTCGGCATCGCCGCCCAGCGGTCGATCACCGAGATGCGCCGGCGGGTGCAGCGGCACGTCGGCAGGCTGACGGTCGCCTACTTCGACCAGACCAAGACCGGCGCGCTGCTGTCACGGGTGATGAACGACGCCGAGGGCCTGCGCAACCTCGTCGGCACCGGCCTCGTCGAGGTGGCGGGCGGCGTGATGACCGCCGTCCTGGCGCTCGGCATCCTCTTCTACATCAACGCCCGGCTGACCTGGATCGCGCTTGCCGTGCTGTCGCTGTTCGGCTTCGTCATGCTCTACGCGTTCAAGACGCTGCGGCCGCTGTTCCGCGAGCGCTCGAAGATCAACGCCGAGCTCTCCGGCCGGCTGAGCGAGTCCTTCTCCGGCGTGCGGGTGGTGAAGGCCTACGGTGCCGAAGGGCGCGAGTCGCTGGTGTTCACCAAGGCGGCCCACCGGTTGTTCCGCAACGTCGCCGGCACCATGACCGGCCTGTCGGCGGTGGGGGCGGCCTCGACCCTGCTGGTCGGCGGCATGACCCTGGTGCTGATGGCAATCGGCGGCCGCGACATCCTGCTCGGTCAGATGACGGTGGGCTCCTTCTTCTCGTTCACGCTCTATCTCGGCATGATGGTCGGTCCGGTGGTGCAGATCGTCAACATCGGCAGCCAGATCACCGAGGCGTTCGCCGGCCTCGAGCGCATCCGCGAGATCCGCAACGAGACCAGCGAGGATGCCGGCGACGCCACACGCCTGCCGGTCGCCAGCGTGCGCGGCACGATCGAGCTCCGCGACATCCACTTCGAATACCAGCCAGGGGTACCGGTGCTGCGCGGCATCTCCTTCCGCGCCGCGCCCGGCACCTCGACGGCGCTGGTCGGCCCCTCCGGCTCCGGCAAGAGCACCTTGATCGGGCTGGTCGCCGCGTTCCATCGCCCGACGTCGGGCCAGATCCTGGTCGACGGTCAGGACCTGGCCGAGCTGCGGCTCCACGACTATCGCTCGCACCTCGGCGTCGTGTTCCAGGACAACTTCCTGTTCGACGGCACGGTGCGCGAGAACATCGCCTACGCCGCTCCCGACGCCACCCCGGCCGAGATCCTGCGCGCCGCCGAGATCGCGCACTGCGACGACTTCGTGCGGCGGCTGCCCAAGGGCTACGACACCGTGGTCGGCGAGCGCGGGGTCAAGCTGTCGGGTGGCGAGCGTCAGCGGGTGGCGATCGCCCGGGCGATTCTCGCCGATCCCCGGATCCTCATCCTGGACGAGGCCACCTCGTCGCTGGACAGCGAGAGCGAGGCGTTGATCCAGGAGGGGCTGGCCGAGCTGATGCGGGGCCGCACCTCGTTCGTGATCGCCCACCGGCTGTCCACCATCCGGCGGGCCGACACGATCCTGGTGATGGAAGGCGGCAAGATCGTCGAGCAGGGGCGCCACCAGGAGCTGCTGGCGCTGGGCGGCCTCTACCACAGCCTCTACACCAGGCAGTACGACCTCGAGTCCAACCTCTTCCGCAACCCCGGCGAGTCCGAGCCCGAGGAGGAGAAGCCCCGGCCGCAGGCGCAGGGCGATGCCTCGGTGGCGCGCCTGCCGCTGCTGCCGGTCTAGTGCCAGCACCGGCGGCGGGCCGCTTCAGTGGAGGAGCTGCTCGAAGCCCTTGCGGCGGGTCAACTTCAGCGGGTTGTCCTTGGTGCCGAGGACTCCCTCGTGGCCGGAGAGGTCGGTGGCCACGACCCAGAGATCGACCGTCCCGTTCTGATGGACGCTGGCCGGGATCTCCACGTCCCAGCCGAACCCTGATTTCTGCAGCGGCAGCTCGCGCTTGCTGCCCGACTCGAAGCGGGCGAAGAGCTTGACGCTCTTGACCTGGTAGTCGTCGGTGACGCGAAAGCTCAGCGTGACCGTGGTGCCCCGCGAATAATCGAGCACGTATCCAGGCCGCAGTGTGACCTGCGGCGGCTCCGCGTCCAGCTGGGCCAGCTCGGTCTGGAGCCGCTGCCGGGCTTCCGCGATGCGCTGCGCGAGGTGGGGAGTGGGCTGCAGCGGACCCAGCAGGTCGAGGGCGTCGCTCGGCCGGCGGCGGCTCTCGTAGGCCGGCACGCTGTCGAGGATCGCCTGCTGGCGCAGCTCGTTGGCGGCAGCGGTCTGGTAGCTCTTGACCAGATCCTTGACGCCGGCGCGTTCGGGCCAGCTGCGGACGATGGGATCGAGGCGGGAGACGGCCTGATCGTAGTTGCCGTCGCGGGCCAGTCCCGCGGCGTCGGTCTCGATCGCCCGCGCCGCCTGGTCGCGCAGGTCGAGCGGATCGTGCAGCGTCCGCGCCAGACCCGCCATGGCGCGGCAGCGCTCGAGCACCTCGGCCGGGTCGCCGCGGGTGGCGGCGGCGCGCGCCAGCCGGTACTGCTCGACCAGGTTCCTGGCCCGCGCCAGGTCGCTCTGCTGGTTTGGCGGCAGGTCGCCGGGGGAGGCCACCTCGACGACGCTCTCGAGGACGCCGAGGTCGCCGTTGCGCAGGCCGGTGGCGAGATCCTGCTGCACGGTCTCGAGCCCACTGACCGCCAGCATCTGCTGGATCGCCGTCAGCTGCTGGCAGGCCTCCGGACCGAGCTCCGCCTGATCGGCGAAGGTCAGCTCGTGCAAGGCCTGGCGCACCCTGCCGTCGGACTCCTTGCCGAAGATCAGATAGCTCTTGGCGTCGTCGAACTTGGCGGCGGCGGAGCGCCCTGGCCGTTGCGGCGACGAGGCCGCCGCGTCGCCGCCGCTCTCCGGCGCCCCGGCCGCTCCCGTCCCGCTCGGCGGGGCGTGCCGCCAGCCATGCCCGACCAGCACCCAGGCGGCCAGCCCAGCCGCCAGCAGCAGTCCGCCGCCCGTCGCCAGCAGCGCGGGTCGGGGAAGCTCGCGCAGCGGCCCCGGCAGGCGCCATCCAGCGGGTCGGGCGCCGGCGGCAGCCGCCACCGGCTCGTCACCGCGCCGAGCGGCCGGGGCCGGCGCCGTGGTCTTGGCTCCCTTGGCTCCAAAACCGGCTCCGAGCCCGCCGCGCTGCGCCGGCGGCGGTGGGGTCAGCGCCGGCGGCGGCGGCGGCAGCGAGCTGAGCAGATCGTCCACCGCCGACAGCATCTCGCCTGGCGGTTCGGCGCCGGTGGGTTTGGGCGCCAGGCCGCCGCTCGGCGCCTTGGCCCCCCCCGGTCCCGGGCGGGGCGTCGGGGCCGCACCTGCTGCCGCCTTGCCGGCGCCGGCAAGACCCGCGGCGACGGCCGCGCCGGCGAGATAGCCGCCGACCGATGTGGCCGGGGACACGGGACCGCCTGCCCGGGGTGCGGCGGTGCGACCGGCTGGCCCCGCGGACGTCGTCGCGGCGGCAGTCCAAGCCCCTGCTGGCGCCGCGGGCGGCGGTGCGCTGGCCGTTGCAAGGGCAGGCGGCTCGGCGGCCGCCCAGCCGTCGTCACCCGCCGCGGGTGCCGCCGCGGACAGTGCCGGCTCGTCCGCCTCGGCAAGGGTGGGAAGCAGGTCCGGCACGTCGAAGAGGTCGAAGAACGGATCGGCGTCCTCGCCACCCGCCGTCGGCGAGGGTTGTGCGGTGACCGAAAGATGTGCAGGGTATTCAGGGTGTTCGGGGTGCGCCGCTGGTCCCGGTTCCCCCGATCGTCTGGTTGCTACCTGTCCGACCGGGTTGGCCGGCGCTACCGGTTCCGCCGGCGCCTCCGGCTGCGCCCACCGGTCCTGCTGCCACGGTTGCCGGCGAGGATCCGGGTGCTCACGGTGCTCCTCGGGTCCGGTGTCGGCGCCGGGCGCGAAAAAGCCGGCGAAGGCTGATTCCTCCCGCTGGCGTGGCGCCGCCATGGGCTGCGAGAGCGGCTCGAGCAGCCCCGCGGGGAAGGCCGTCCCGCCGAGCGCCAAGCCGAAGGCGTCGCGGATGGCGCCGTGCGCGGGTCGCTCGCCGGGCGACTGCCGCAGGCAGCGCTCCAGGATCTGGCGGAGAGCCTCGTCGTTGGCCAGCTCGAAGCGCAGCGCCAGCGGCATCTGCACCGTCTGCACCAGCTTGCCGCCGTCTTCGCCGATGGCCACGGTCGCACCCAGCGCATAGCAGGCGGTCAACGCCAGCGAGTAGATGTCGGCACGCCAATCCAGCGTCGCCGTCGAGGCTGCCGCCGGCGACGCCAGCTCGGGAGCGCGGAAGCGAGCGCCTTCGGCATCGGGCCACGCCTCGCCGAGGTGGAACAGCGGCGTGCCGAGCCCGAGCAGCTTGACGGTCGCAGGCTGCGCCGCCGGCGTGCCGGCGTCCGCCGGCACGGAGTCGGCGCCGGCACCCACCGCGGTGTCCTGGGCCAGCGGAGCCGGCGGGACCAGCGGGGCCAGCGGGACCAGGAACAGGTTCTCCGGGCAGAGGTTCAGGTGCGCCAGACCGTGACGGGCCAGCTCCTCCAGGCCGGCCAGCGCCTGCGAGAGCAGGGGCAGGATGCGGTCGGGAGCGGCGCCGCCGGAGCCCGGCGCCGGCGGGGACGCGGCCTCGGCCTCGAAGTCGGTCCCGTCGAGCATCTCCATCACCAGGAAAGCGCTGCCGTCGGAGGTCATTCCCGCATCCAGGACGGCGGGGAGGTTCGGGTGCCTGAGGCCGGCGAGCGCGGCAACGTAAGCGTCGAAGCGCGCGGCGAGCCTGGCGGCCAGGGAAGGATCCGCCGGCGCCGCCAGGTTGATCAGCTTGATGACGACGGTCTGTCCGGTGGCGATGGCGCTGGCGCGCAGGATGCTCCCGCCGCGGCTCGAGCCGAGGATCCTGTCGAGTCGATAGTCGTCGGTGAGCTCGCGCGGCGGTGACATCTGGATCCTCCCGACAGGACCTGCGGGCGCAGGCGGCAGGGTCTCGACCCCCCGGGTACATCGCCTGAGCAGACGAGCGTATGCAAACCGGGCTATTATAGGGGATGGTGTATGGCGAATCCCATAGCGCTCCCGGGATCTGATCGCCCCTTTACCGGCGGCCCCGGCGCCGCCTTCCGGACGATCTGCAGGCCGCGGTTCCCGCGTGCGGCGGCGCTGGTGCAGGCCGCCTTGCTGGCGGTGGTGCTCGTCGCTCTCCCGCCCGCGGCCGGGGCGTCGCCCTACGGGGTCAACATCCACGCCCCGCAGGGCTCCCAGCTGGGCTTCGTCCTCGACAACGTCCAGGCGGCCGGGATCGGTTGGGCACGGATCGATTTCGTGTGGTCCAACGTCGAGACCGCGCCCGGCGTCTTCGACTGGAGCGTCTACGACGCCCTCGTCCAGGCGGCGGCGGCGCGCGGCGTCTCCATCTATGCCACGCTGGCCTACACCCCCGCCTGGGCGACCCATGGACCGCCGATCACCGGCGTTCCCGACGATCCGGGCACCTGGACGGATTTCTGCGCCCGCGCGGCGCAGCGCTATGCCTCGTCGATCCAGTACTGGGGCCTGTGGAACGAGCCGAACCTGGCGCAGTTCTGGTCGGGAACGCGCCAGGAGTACATCGACGACATCCTGATCCCCGGAGCGGTCGCCATCCACGGCGCCAACCCGGCGGCGAAAGTCGGCGGTCCCGAGCTGGCGCACATCTCTAGCAGCCAGTGGTACTACTGGCTGCAAGCCGTGCTACAGCAGGCAGCCGGCAACCTCGATTTCGTCACCCATCACGTCTACGACAGCGATGGCAACGGCGCGGTCACCAACCGGTTGAACGCAAATACGCCGTTCGGCGGCGAACCCGGACTCTGGACGATCATCGATCCGTCGGTCAAGGAGGTGCTGCAGTCGACCGGCTGGTGGGGCAGGCCGTTCTGGCTGACCGAGACCGGCTGGGAATCCGCGGCGGTCTCCGAGGCGGTCCAGGCCGACGACTACACCGGGCTGTTGAACGACTGGTTCACCGCCAACTCCGGCCAGAGCTGGATCTCCCAGATCTTCTTCTACGAGATCGAGGACCCGCCCGGCAGCCCGACCACCTGGGGCATCCTGCGCGCCGACGGCAGTACCAAGCCGGCCTATGTCGCCTATGAGAACTTCATCACCGCTCACACCTTCGAGCCCATGGACGACGCGAAGCTGGTCGCGAGCAACCTGCCGACCACCATGGAGACCGGACAGACCATCAGCGTGCGCCTGACCTTCGAGAACACCGGCATCTCCACCTGGACGGAGGCCGCCGAGTACCGCCTGGGCGCCGCGAACGACAAGGATTCGTTCGCCGGTCCCCGGCAGTTCCTGGCCGCTGGGGAAGCGGTGGCGCCGGGCCAGCAGGCGACTTTCACCTTCGATTTCATCGCTCCCGCCAGCCCCGGCAGCTACCACAGCCAGTGGCAGATGCTGAAGGAGGGGGTGGCGCGTTTCGGCGACATCGCCAGCCAGCAGGTCGTGGTGTCGGCGGCGCCGCCGCTCGCCCAGCGCCAGTTGCTGCTCGATTCGGGCCGCTTCGCCGTCGAGGTGAGCTGGCACGATCCGGGCAGCGGCAACGCCGGTTTCGGGCGCCAGGTCGGCGACTCCGACCAGACCGGGTTCTTCTGGTTCTTCGACGCCTCCAACCTCGAGCTGATGACCAAGATGCTCGATGCCCGAGCGGTGAACGGCCACTTCTGGTTCTTCTACGGCGCCCTGTCCAACGTCGAGTACTGGATCACGGTGACCGACCACCACTCCGGTTCCGTGCGCCAGTATTACAACCCCCCCGGCAACATCTGCGGCGGCGCGGACAGCGCCGCCTTTCCGCTACCGTCCGGCGCCGCGCCGCCGCCCGCCGGCGAACCGGCGGCGGTCACATTAGCGGCAGCCCGGGCGCCGGCACCGCCACCGGCGGTATCGGCGCCAATGGCGGCGGCCCTGATGGCAGGGGCGCCGGCCTGGACGGCGCGGCCCTTCCCTGCCGGCGGCGCCCCCCTCCCCGCCGACAGCGCGACCGGCTCCTGCACGCCGGGACCGCAGACGCTCTGCCTGCTCGGCGACCGCTTTGCGGTGACGGCGCGCTGGAACCTGCCCGGCGGCGGCGGCGTCGGGACGGCGGTGACCGAGAGCGACCAGACCGGCGCCTTCTGGTTCTTCGATCCCGACAACCTCGAGCTGCTGGTCAAGATGATCGACGGCCGGAGCCTCACCGGCTCCTTCTGGGTCTTCTACGGCGCCCTCTCCAACGTCGAGTACTGGGTCACGGTGACCGATACCGCGAATGGCGCCATGAAGACCTACCACAACCCGGCGGGCAACATCTGCGGCGTCGGCGACACCAGCGCCCTCGACTGAACCATTCACCCATCGCCGCGGGGCCGGGCCCTGTGATATCCTCCCGCGTTCTGTAAAGCCCGCACCATGCCGGGCTGTCGCCGCGCGCTCGGGGCGCCCCGGGGCCCGGAAGCGGCGGCGAAGAGCCGGCTAGCCCGCGCTCGCTCACCTGATCTCCCTGGATCTGGAGGAATGTCCATGTCGCCAAAGTCAAGCGTCATCGGGGCCGCTCCGGCCCGCAGCAAGCGCCGCCTGCTCGGCGGCCTGGCGGCGCTCGCCGCCGCGCTCACCGCCGTGCTCACCGCCTCGCCGGCGGCCGCCAGCGAGGCCGATCTCCGGCTGCCCGACCTGGCCAGCGTTTCTTTCCTGGGCATCGACGGCCACAACCTGCTGCTGTTCGGGCTGCTGTTCTGCATCGCCGGCATGCTGTTCGGGCTGGTGAACTACGTCCAGCTCAAGAACCTGCCGGTGCACCGCTCGATGCGCGAGATCTCGGAGCTGATCTTCGAGACCTGCAAGACCTACCTGGTCACCCAGGGCAAGTTCATCATGGTGCTCTGGGCCTTCATCGGCGCGGTGATGATCTTCTATTTCGGCTGGCTGTCGCATTTCTCCGCCGCCAAGGTCGCCACCATCCTGGTGTTCAGCCTGATCGGCATCGGCGGCAGTTATGGCGTCGCCTGGTTCGGCATCCGCGTCAACACTTTCGCCAACTCGCGCTCGGCCTTCGCCAGCTTGCGCGGCAAGCCGTTCCCGACCTACGCCATCCCGCTCAAGGCAGGCATCTCGATCGGCATGCTGCTGATCTCGATCGAGCTGGTGATGATGCTGGCCATCCTGCTGTTCGTGCCGCGCGACTACGCCGGCCCCTGCTTCATCGGCTTCGCCATCGGCGAATCGCTGGGCGCCGCGGCGCTGCGCATCGCCGGCGGCATCTTCACCAAGATCGCCGACATCGGCTCCGACCTGATGAAGATCGTCTTCAACATCAAGGAGGACGACGTCCGCAACCCCGGCGTGATCGCCGACTGCACCGGCGACAACGCCGGCGACTCGGTGGGGCCGACCGCCGACGGTTTCGAGACCTACGGCGTCACCGGCGTCGCGTTGATCACCTTCATCCTGCTGGCGGTCAAGGATCCGATGGTGCAGGTGCAGCTGCTGGTGTGGATCTTCGTGATGCGCGTGCTGATGATCGTCACCAGCGCCGTCTCCTACCTGCTCAACGAGGTGGTGGCCCGCGCGCGCTTCGGTCAGGCCGACGACATGAACTTCGAGACGCCGCTCACCTCGCTGGTCTGGCTCACCTCCGGCCTGTCGATGGTGGTGACCTTCGCCATCTCCTACCTGCTGGTGCCCAGCCTCGGCGGCGACACCTCGCTGTGGTGGAAGCTGTCGGCGATCATCAGCTGCGGCACGCTGGCCGGGGCGCTGATCCCGGAGCTGGTCAAGGTCTTCACCTCCATGGAATCGGCGCACGTGAAAGAGGTGGTGACCGCTTCGCGCGAAGGCGGCGCGTCGCTCAACATCCTCTCCGGCCTGATCGCCGGCGACTTCAGCGCCTTCTGGATGGGGCTTGCCATCGTGGCGCTGATGGCGGTCGGCTACGGGGTGAGCACTCTCGGGCTGGGCGCGCTGATGATCGCGCCCGCGGTGTTCGCCTTCGGCCTGGTCGCCTTCGGCTTCCTCGGCATGGGGCCGGTGACCATCGCCGTCGACTCCTACGGCCCGGTGACCGACAACGCGCAATCGGTCTACGAGCTGTCGACCATCGAGACCCTGCCCGGCATCGAGCAGGAGCTGCAGAAGGATTTCGGCTTCACGCCCGATTTCGAGCGCGCCAAGCATCACCTGGAGGCCAACGACGGCGCCGGCAACACGTTCAAGGCGACCGCCAAGCCGGTGCTCATCGGCACCGCGGTGGTGGGCGCCACGACCCTGATCTTTTCGATCATCATGGTGCTGACCAAGGGGTTGCAGCCGGATCTGGTCTTCAAGCTATCGCTCCTGCATCCGCCGTTCCTGCTCGGCCTGGTGACCGGCGGCGCCGTCATCTTCTGGTTCACCGGCGCATCCTGCCAGGCGGTGACCACCGGCGCTTACCGCGCCGTCGAGTTCATCAAGAGCAACATCCGGCTCGACTCCGCCGCCGAGAAAGCCTCGATCGCCGACAGCAAGAAGGTGGTCGAGATCTGCACCACGTATGCGCAGAAGGGGATGTTCAACATCTTCCTGACCATCTTCTTCATCACCCTGGCGTTCGCCTGCCTGGAGCCCTACTTCTTCATCGGCTACCTGATCTCGATCGCCATCTTCGGTCTTTATCAGGCCATCTTCATGGCCGACGCCGGCGGCGCCTGGGACAATGCCAAGAAGGTCGTCGAGGTGGAGCTCAAGGAGAAGGGCACCGCGCTGCATGCCGCCACCGTGGTCGGCGACACCGTGGGCGATCCGTTCAAGGACACCTCGTCGGTGGCGATGAACCCGGTGATCAAGTTCACCACCCTGTTCGGTCTGCTGGCGGTCGAGCTGGCGATCACCCTGCCGCGCTCGACCAGCGCCATCCTGGCGGTGGTGTTCTTCCTGGTCGCGGCGGTCTTCGTCTGGCGCTCGTTCTACGCCATGCGCATCGGCGCGGTGCGCTAGTCAGGGCAAGGAGCGCTTTCCTCCGGCAGGTCGAGGCCGACCTGCCGGAGCAGCTCATTGTGCCCAGATCTTGGCGGGCTCCCGCTCGAAGGGGTAGACGTGCACCATCCAGCCGAGTACGACCGGGTGGAAGATGCCGCCGCTCGCGGCGCATGCCTTCGCGTCGGCGATCGAGCCCGCCAGGCCAAATCGGTGCCAGTCCGCGGTGGCCAGGGCGGTGAGGCGCGGCATGCAGAAGTTGACGTGCTGGTGCCACGACGCGACCGAGAGGGGCACGCGCCGGTCCAGCTGGTCCTCAGCGAAGCGCCGGGGCGCGGTGTACATGGCGCCCACCAGCTCGAAGCCACCGCCCGGGGTGGGGCGGTAAAGCAGTGAGGTGGGACGCGCCGGATCGAAGCTCACCTCCGCCAGCAGCGCATTGCGGCGGCTGGTGAAGTGGTAGATCGGCTGCTTGATCCGTGGCAGGAACTGGATGTAGCCGCTGGCGACCGCCAGGTCGACGTCGCGATAACGGGCGATCGCGGCGCGCAGGGTGTGGGCCAGGGCGTCGGCCCGGCGCTCGTCGTCGGCGGTGCGCGGACGCTGGGCTGTCATCCGCATGTGCGGACCCATCGCCATGTGCGAGTGGGCCATGGCGCCGTCGGCGGCGGCGCCGGTGCCGGGACCGGCGCCCGCGGTGTCATGGGCGGTGCCCGGAGATCCTGACATGCCCGGCATCCCAGGCATCCCAGGCATCCCTCCAGGCATCTCCGGAGTCGCCTGCGTGGCGGGCACACCCGCCTTGCTCTGCGCGGCTGCCGCTGCCGGCGTACTCTGCCGCGACGCGAGCGCCGCCGCGGCCGCGAGGGCGGCGCCAAGAACGAAGACGAGATGGCGGTGCCTGGTCATGCAGCGGCTCCTCCTACCCATTCAACGATCGCAGGTGCAGGGTCTTACCCGCCTTCCTCTCGTTCTCGACCGACTCCAGCTGGCGGCCTGAGGCGCGAATACGTCAGCGAACTCATGACCCAGAGTACTCAGTTCTCCACGCCGACGTCGGGGTCGTGGGGGAAATCGAGGCCGACCTGCCGGAGCAGCTCCAGCGCGTTGGTGGTGGTCGCCGGACCCGGGCGCAGGCGGTAGTCGAAGGTCATGCGCGGGCGGCCTTCGGCGCCGGGGGTGCCGCTGGCTCCGAAGCCGCCGGGGATCAGCGTCTCGCGGAAATGCACCAGGCGAGCGCTCCGGTCGAGGCCGGCGCCGGCGGCCAGCTCGAGGTCGTGGGTCGAGACCGCGCCGAGGGCGCCGCGGGCCAGCAGGTGACGCAGCACCCGGCGTACGGCGATCTGCCGCTCGACGCTGTTGGTGCCGCGCAGCACCTCGTCCAGCAGGTAGAGCAGCCCGGCGTTCTCCCTGGCCGCCGCGCCGTCGGCCACCAGGTCGGCGGCCGCCACCACCTGTTGGATCCGCAGCAGCTCGGCGAGGAAGAAGGAGACGCCCCCCACCAGCGAGTCTTCCACCAGGATGCTGGTGGCGAGACGCAACGGCGGCAGGCGCAGCGCCGCGGCGCAGGCCGGGCCGCCGGCCTGCGCGAGCACGACGTTGCAGCCGATGGCGCGCAGCAGGGTGCTCTTGCCCGACATGTTCGAGCCGGTGACCAGCAGGAAGGTGCCGGCCGGGCCGACGGTGACGTCGTTGCCGACGCGGCCCGCCGGCGGCAGCAGCGGGTGCGCGAGGTCGCGCGCCGCCAGCTCCGGCAGGCCGGCGGCCACCTCCGGCAGGCACCAATCGGGGTTCTCGAAGCGCAGCGTCGCCAGCGCCGCCAGCGCCTCGATCTCGCCCAGGGCCGTCAGCCAGCGGCGGGCCTGGCGCCCGGCGTCGCGCTGCCAGGCTTCGAGCAGCGCCAGGGTGTGGAAGTCCCACAGCGTCAACACCTGCAGCAGGAAGTGGAGCGACGCCGAATGGCGCGCGTCGGCCCACCCCAGGCGAGATTCGAGCAGGTCCAGCCAGCCGGCGGCGGACCGCGCCTGGCGCCGGCGCTTGCCCGTGGGGGCCGGCGCGGCGGCAGGCGCCGTTGGCGATGCGGCGGGCAGAGTCGGCGCCGCCATCCTGGCGGGCACCACAGACGATACGGCTGGTGTGGTCGGTGCTGCCGCGGTGGGAGTCACGGTCGTCGTTGCCGCGGCCGGCACCGTCTCCGCAGCCGGCTCCGGCGCACCACTCGCGAGAGTTTGCCCGTGCGCCGCCGCTGCCGTGGGCGCCGTCTGCAACGCCGCCGCCAGCGCGCGCAGGCGCCGGCAATCGAATTGGCGCGAGGTAGCATGCCGGAGCGCCGCGGCGTAGCGCATCATCTCGTCGCGGCTGGCGGAGACGCGTTCCAACCGCGAGCCGACCGCGCGCTGGCAGGCGCGGCTCAGGCCCAGATTGAGGATCGCCATGATCAGCAGCGGCGACAGGCCCCAGCGCGGGACGGCGGCGACGGTGGCGAGGGTCACCAGGGCCGCCGCGCGCGCCGCCCACAGCAGCGCCGGCCGCGCCAGCAGCCAGGGATCCTCCTCGGCCCAGCGGAGGAACGGCTCGCAGTCCGGTGCCGCGGCTGGCTCGGCAGCGGTGCCCCACGGCGCCGATGCGCCGGCGGCGTTTCGCACCCACCTGGCAACACCGGCCGTGCGCGCGGCTACGCCGGCCGTGCGCGCGGTTACGCCGGCCGTGCCCGCGGTACCGCCAAGCGTGCCCGCGGCGGCGCTGGCGGTGCCCACAGCAGCGGCGCCGGCCATGTCCGCCGCGGCGCCGGCCGTGCCCGCCGCGGTGCCGGCCGTGCCCGCCGCGGAGGCGGCCATGTCCGCTGCGGCGCCGGCCGCGCTCGCCGCTCTCCCGGCCGCGCCGCCCGAGCCTGCGGGGGCCGCGCCCGCCCGCCGCCGGGGCGCGCCGGGCTCCATCCCCCGCAACGCCAGCTCGAGGAGCTGCCGGAAGTCGAGCTGCGCCGCCAGCTCCGCCACCGCCCCCTGCCGCTCCCGCACCTCCGCCGGCGGCGCCGCACCCTCCAGCCAGTCGCGCAGCAGCGCCTTGGCTGCCGGCGTGTGCGCGGTCCCCAGCAGGTGGAAGAGCGAGGCACGGCCGTACAGATCCAGGTCCCTGGCCAGCGGCAGCCCGCGGTCGCGCGGCGGCTCGGCCGGCAGCGGCAGCCGGTCCCAGTTGCGCTCGAGCCGCGCCAGCCCCTCCTCGGCGATGTGCCGCAGCTCCTCGGCGCGGCGCAGCCGGCGCAGGCAGCGCCCGTGAAGCACCGCCAGGATGGCGAAGGCGGCAACCGCCGTTCCGGCCGCCGAGAGCGGCAGCGCCATCGGCCCGCCCGCGACGGCCAGCAGCAGGCAGCCGAGGATGGCGGCAAAGGTGACCCCGCGGGCGACCGAGAACCGCAGCGAGACGGCACCCAACCGCCGCTGGTCGGCCAGGTGGCGGTCGTGGCGCTCGGCGTAGGTCGCACCAGGCGAGCGCCCGCTGGCGGCTACCGAACTGCCGGCATCCGGCGGCCCAGGACCAGGGCCACGCGTCTCCGGTGCCGGAGCGCCATCTGCCGCAGACTGGCTCTGCCCACCGGTGGGCTCGGACGTTTTCGCCGGCCCGCCATGCCCGCCGGCGGGCTCCGAGGTCTCCGTCGGCGCGTCGCGCACTACTCGACCGTGACGCTCTTCGCCAGGTTGCGCGGCTGGTCGACGTCGCAGCCGCGGCGGAGACCGATGTAGTAGGCGAGCAGCTGCAATGGGATGACGTTGACCACCGGCTGCAACAGCGGCGACACCGTCGGCACCGAGATCAGCTCGTCGCAGATGCCGCCCAGCTCCTCGGCGGCGCGGTCGCTGAGCGCGATGACCACGCCGTCGCGCGCCTTGACCTCCTGCAGGTTGCCCTTGATCTTCTCGAAAACCTGGTCGCCGGTGGCCAGGGCGACCACCGGCATGCTCTCGTCGATCAGCGCGATCGGGCCGTGCTTCATCTCGCCGGCGGGGTAGCCCTCGGCATGGATGTAGGAGATCTCCTTGAGCTTCAGCGCGCCTTCGAGCGCGATCGGATAGTTGATGCCGCGGCCCAGGTACAGGAAGCTGCCGGAACGGAAGTAGCGGCGGGCGAGGTCCTCCATCGGCTCGGCCTGGCGCCGCAGCACCTCGTCGACCGCCTGCGGCAGGTGAGCGAGAGCGTCGATCGCCGCCCGCAGCTCGCGCGGAGAGCCCACGGCGCGCTCCTGCCGCAGGTATAGGGCCAGCAGGTAGAGCGCCACCAGCTGGGTGGTGAAGGCCTTGGTGGAGGCGACGCCGATCTCCGGCCCGGCGTGGGTGTAGATCACCCCGGTGCTGAGGCGCGTCGCCTGGCTGCCCTCGACGTTGCAGACGCAGAACAGGTGGGCGCCGAGATCGCGCGCCGTCTCCATCGCCGAGACCGTGTCGGCGGTCTCTCCCGACTGCGAGATGCCGACCGCGAGCACCCGGTCGTCGACGATCGGGTGGCGATAGCGGTACTCGGAGCCGTAGTCGACCTCGACCGGTATGCGGGCGAGCTCCTCGATCATGAACTTGCCGATCAGCGCCGCGTGCCAGGAGGTGCCGCAGGCCAGCAGGTGGATGCGTTCGAGCCGGCGCAACGCTCCTTCCGGCAGCCGCACGCCGTCGAGCAGGACGCGGCCGAGCTCGAAGTCCACGCGCGCCCCCAGGGTGTCCTGGACGGCCTGGGTCTGCTCGTGGATCTCCTTGAGCATGAAGTGCTTGAAGCCGCCCTTCTCAGCCTGCACCGGATCCCAGGTCAGGTGCTGCACCGGCCGCTCGACCGGCCTGCCGCCGCGGTCCCAGATGCGGACGCCGCCGGGGCGCAGACTGGCCAGGTCGCCGTTCTCGAGGAAGATGACGTCGCGGGTGTGGGCCAGCAGAGCGGTGGGATCGGACGACAGGTACTGTTCCCCCTGGCCAAGGCCGATCACCAGCGGCGGCCCCTGGCGGGTCGCCACGATCTCCTGCTCGCCAGTGTCACCGGCATCGCCGGCAGTGCCGGCGGCCACCACGGCGAAGGCGTACCGCCCCTCGAGCTCGGCACAGGCGCGGGCCACCGCCTCGGGCAGACTGCCGTCGAGGTAGGAGGAGATGAGGTTTGCGACCACCTCGGTGTCGGTGTCGGAGCTGAACGTCCAGCCCTCGGCGAGCAGCCGCTTCTTGAGCGCCAGGAAGTTCTCGATGATGCCGTTGTGGATCAGCGCCAGGCGATGCCGCGAGTCGAGCATGGGATGGGCGTTGCGTTCGCTGGGCGGCCCATGCGTCGCCCAGCGGGTATGTCCCAACCCATAATGGCCGGGCAGTGGCTGGCGCGCCAGCTTCTCGCGCAGGCGTTCGAGCTTGCCCTCCGCCCGCAGCGTCCGCAGCTCGCCGCCGTCGACCGCCACCACGCCGGCCGAGTCGTATCCCCGGTACTCCAGCCGGCGGAGCCCGTCCATCAGCAGCGGCACCACCTCGCGCTGGCCGACGTATCCGACGATTCCGCACATCCGCTCGTCCCCTGTTTCGTCTAAGCGCCCGAGGACCCGGCGGGTCCTGCGCCCGCGGCCGTGCCGTTCGCGCTATCGACACCATCCGTGCCGTCGTCGGCGCGGCCGCTCGGCGCTTCTCCGGACCCTCCGGCAAGTCCGGAGGCTGCGGGAAGCAAGCGCGGTGCCGGAGCGAGGCGGGCGCCGGCGCCGACGCGGCAGCCGCTGCCGATCACGGCGCCGTCGAGCAGGCCGTAGGGCTCGATCGTCACCTGGTCGCCGAGCCGGCTGTCGCGCACCCAGGCCCCCTGGTGCAGGACGCAGCCGCTACCGACCGAGGTGCGGCCGAGCAAGGACACTCCCGGGTGCAGGATCGTGTCCGGACCGACACACACCGTCGGCTCGACCACGGTGCGGCGCGGCTCGAGCACGGTGACGCCGGAGCTCATCAAAGCGTCGAGGTGCCGGTCGAGCAGGCTGCGGTGGACCGCGGCGAGCTCGCGCCGATCGTTGACTCCTTGGGCCTCCCGCGGATCTTCCAGGCGCACCAGCTCGATGCGGCGACCCGCGGCGGCGGCGGCGGTGAGCGCGTCGGTCAGGTAGATCTCGCCCTGGGCGTTGGCCGGCGTGAGCGCGGCAAGGTAGGAGAAGACGTCGGGCGCCGGCAGCGCGTACAGGCCGGCGTTGACCGTCCGCAGTTCCAGCTCGGCCGGCGTGGCGTCGGCCGCCTCCACGATGCGCTCCAGCAGCTCGTCGCCGGCGCCGCGCCGCTCCCTGTCCCAGCCCGTCGCCGCGCCCGGTCGCCCGGAGGCGCCGGTGCCGTCACCGGCCATTCCCGCCGCCGTGCCCGGTCGCCCGGAGGCGCCGGTGCCGTCACCGGCCATTCCCGCCGCCGTGCCCGCTCTCCTGGCGGCGCCGTCCCCTTCCTTTCCCGCTGCCGTGCCCGGCCGGCCGGCGGCGCTGACGCCGTCGCCATCGCCGGCCCTGGCGACCACCCGGCCGAGACCGCCCGGCTGTCGCAGGTCGGCGACCGCCATCGCGCCCCAGCCGCGGCCGGCGGCGGCCAGCAACCGCTCGAGGGTGGCGGCGCTCAGCAGCGGCACGTCGCCCGACAGCACCAGCAGCCGAGCCGGCCCGCCGCCCAGGCGGTCCGCGACCTGGGCCAGGGCGTGGCCGGTGCCGCGCTGCTCCGCCTGCACCACCCAGGTCAGGTCGTCGCCGACGATCGCGGCGCGCACCTGCTCGGCGCCATGGCCGACGACGACCAGCAGGCGCCCGCAGCCGGCGGCGCGGGCGGCGTCCAGCACCCAGGCGAGCAGTGGCCGGCCGGCGGCGCGATGGAGGACCTTGGGCAGCCGCGAGCGCATGCGGGTGCCCTTGCCGGCGGCGAGCACCACCGCCACCCGCTCGCCGCCGGGCCGCTCCCTGTCGGGCTGCTCGCCGCCGGGCTCCGTGGCCTCCCCGCGTCCGGCGGCGGGGCCGACCGCCGGCATCAGGTCCCGACCTTCGTCGGGCGCGCTGGCCGCGGGCGGCGCGGCGCGAGCAGGCCGAGCACCGCCTGCGACAGCTTCTCCGGATCGTGCCGGATCAGGTCGCCCTCGGCGAGCAGGTCGGCGGCGGCCAGCTCCACTCCGGAGCGCGCCATCGCCGCCGCCTCGACCGCCACCGGCTGCGAGCCGGTCTCGGCGTAGTGGGCCAGCAGCGGGGCCGGGATCGGCGTCGAGCTGTAGAGCACGGTGTGGATGAGGCCGGACCCGATGTGGCGCTCGATGGCGTGCAGGTGAGCGGCCCCCATCATGCCGTCGGTCTCGCCGGGCTGGGTCATCAGGTTGAGCAGCAGGATGACGCGGGCGCGGCTCTTGGCGACCGCCTGCCGGATGCCCGGAATGAGCAGGTTGGGAATGATCGAGGTGTACAGCGAGCCCGGTCCGAGCAGGATGGCGCCGGCGCCCTCGAGCGCCGCGACCGCCGGCGGAAAGGCGGGCGGCGCCGGCGGGTCGAGCTCGATGGCGGCGAGCTCCTCGCCCGACAGGCCCACCGCGCTCTCGCCTTCGTAGACCGCACCGGAGACGCCGCGGCCACGCAACCGCACGTCGACCAGCGTCGCCGGGTAGACCTTGCCGCGCACCGACAGCACCGACTCGGCGGTCAGGATCGCCTGGTGGAAGTCGCCGGTGATGCCGGTCAGCGCGGTCAGGAAGAGGTTGCCGAAGGAGTGGCCGAGGAGGCCGCCGCCGTTCGGGAAGCGGTACTGGAACAGGCGGGCGAGCAGGTCCTCGTCGTCCGCCAGGGCGACGATGCAGTTGCGGATGTCGCCTGGCGGCAGCACCCCGAACTCCCGCCGCAGCCGGCCCGAGGAACCGCCGTCGTCGGTGACGGTGACGACGCCGGTGAGGCAGCCGAGGCGCGCCGAGCCGACGTGATGCTTCAAGCCGCGCAGCAGCGCCGACAGGCCGGTGCCGCCGCCGATCGCCACCAGGGAGTTGCCGCCCGTCGCCTGCGGGCCGGGGCCTGCCATGGGCGCCACGGGCTAACGCTTTTTGAGCTCGATGAGGATCTGCTTGGCGACCGACTTCAGGGTGTCGAACACTCCGAGGCCGGTGGTGGCGATGGCTTCGAAGGTCGGCTCCCGCTTGTAGTTCAGGGTGCGGTACATCTCTTCGGCCGGCGCGACGTTCGCAAGATCCCGCTTGTTGAATTGCAGGGCATAGGGAATGGTGTCCAGGTCGAAGCCATGCTCCTTCAAGTTCTGTTCCAGGTTGCGGATCGACTCGATGTTGGCTTCCATCCGCTCCTCCTGGCTGTCGGCGACGAACACCACTCCGTCGACCCCCTTCAAGATCAGCTTGCGGCTGGCGTCGTAGAACACCTGACCGGGCACCGTGTAGAGGTGGAAGCGGGTGGTGAAGCCGCGGATGCTGCCGAGGTCCAGGGGCAGGAAATCGAAGAACAGCGTGCGGTCGGCCTCGGTGGCCAGCGAGATCATCTTGCCCTTCGAGTCGGGCGAGGTCTTGTTATAAATGTATTGCAGATTGGTGGTCTTGCCGCACAGCCCGGGACCGTAGTAGACGATCTTGCAGTTGATCTCCTTGCTGGCGTAGTTGATGAAGGTCATCCGCTTGCCTCACTCCGCGCCCCGCATTGCCGGGCACCGGGCACCGGGCACCGGGGAGAGGGGGGGATTCCGCCGCCGGTCCCAAGGACCGTCCGGCCCCGGCCGGAGCCGGTCGATGCCAGGCGCCCGCGGCTACTCCCCGAATAGCGCGTCGATGTCGTCGTCGGTGATCTCGGCGAAAGGGCTCGAGTGCGAAGGTCCCTGGGCGTCCCGCTCGCCCTTTTGTAACATGACCTCGAAGATCTTCTCGAGGTCGCCGTTGGCACGCTTGACCCGCAGCCGCACCAGGCCGAGCGAAGAGCGGTCGTCGAAGATCACGACCAGGATCGCGCGCTTGGCGACGATCGAGATATGGATGTGGTCCTGCTGCCCTTCATGGAAGAGCACCGAGAACTCACGCTCGCCGATGAGCTTGGCCAAGCCGTCGGTGGCGGCGACGTTGCCGGCGGTGAGCGAGGCCAGCGAGGTGGTGTCGAACTGCTCGATCTCGCCCGCGGCCGCGATCTGCTGGCCGTTCTTGTCGATCAGGAAGACAGCCTTGCCATTGGCCTCCTGGCGCAGGCGGCGCAATGCCTCCTCCAGATGCTTGAACTCTTCTTCGTAGAGCACGAAGTCGGCAGCGCCCATGGCCTATCCTTTCCAGACCGGGCGACGATACACCATCCCGAGTGGGTCCGTCAAAGCTTTGATTTCAAGGCAGTTGCCATTGGGTTGCCGGTTCCGGGGCGGCCCGGCGGCGGCGGCGAAGCTAATGGAAGAGCCGCCAGCCGGTCAGGATGTCGGCTTGCGCGATCAGCAGATCGCCGCCGGCGAGCTGGAACCGCACCGGCACCGGTTTGCAGCCGCCGCCGCCCGCGTTGACCTCGGCGAGGCGGAAGGACTTGTCGCACTTGTTGCACACCACCCACTCGCCCTCGTGCCGGAAGCCGCGCTTGGACTTGGCGCAGACCTCCGAGGCGTCGAAGGCGACCTGCACCTGCCCCGAGGCGTCACGGCCGACGAAGAACCAGATTTCCTGGTTGGCGGGATTGAGGAAGTGAAAGAAGCGCACCTGCTGCGGCCCGAGGCCGGCGAGGCTGACCCTCACCGAGCCATCCGGCTCGGCCGCGACCCGCTCGTAGGGCGCCCTCCCGAACCGGCCGTCGAGCGCCAGGTCGGCCACCACCACGGTGCCGGTGAACAGCACCACGGCAAGGACCCCATGAACGGGTTTGAATCGCATGATCAACCATTGTGTCCTACCCGCGCCGGCTGGGCAACACCTCCGCGGCCCGGCGGCAGGACTTCCTTGCAGAGCCAATCGCCGATCAGGGCGGCGGCGGCGGCGTGGCCGCTCTCGTTCCAGTGGCCCTCTCCCGGGGTGGTGTTGGAGAAGCCGTGGAGGAAGACGTGGTTGCGGACCGCGAGGTCCTGCAGCGGTGGGGCGAGGTCGAGGACCGGAATGCCGGCGGCGCTGCCGAAGGCGGCCAGGCGGCGGCCGGGGTAGAAGAGGTCGGCGACTCCCAGCTTGCCCATGAAGACGGCGCGCACCGCGGGATCGGGATGCACCTGGATACCGGTGGTGAGCGTCACCAGGGCGAACGGCACGCGGTGCGCGGCGGCGTCGTCGCGCATGGCGGCGACCATCGCCTCGGTGACCCGCCAGGCGTCGCGCCAGTCCTGGTCGCGCGGCGGCGAGTAGACGGCGTTGTCGAGGCCCAACTCCTGCAGCGCTTCGCCCTCTTCCTTGCTGCGCGCCTTGGCGGCGCCGATCCAGCCGTCCACCACGCTCTTGCCTTGCTTGGCGAGCTGCAGCAGGCGCAGATGGTCGTAGGCGCCATACGCCAGCCTGGCGGCGGTGGTCTGGCGCAGGCGGTAGCCGGCGGCGGTGCGGAAGGAGTCGTCCAGCGCCAGGCGGCCGCCCGCGCCGAGGGTGAAATACGGGCGCAGCGGGTCCTGCTCGAGCGTCCGGGCGTTGTTGCGCACGTCGTTGCCGGGGTAGAAAGCGAGCAGCACCAGATCCGGCTGGAAGCGCCAGACCTGCGTCCGGAGCGTCACCAGCTCCTGGGCGGTGCCGTAGCCGGCGACGCCGAAGTCGAGCGCCTCGACCGTGCGGCCGGCGGCTGCCGGGCAGGCGGCCAGCCGCCGCTCGAGCAGTTTCCAGAACGTCCGCTCGACCGGCACCTGCAGCGCCTCGGCGCAGGAATCGCCGAGCACCGCGATGCGCAGGCGTCCCGCTGGCTTCGCCGTTGCGTGCTCGACGTCGCGCAGGCCGGCGCTGCTGATCTGCACCCAGGCCAGCCCCTCCTTGCGCCACCAGCCTTCGGCGCCCGGCCGCAGCGCCCACCCGCGGTCGGGATCGGGCCGGTAGAAGTTGGGGTACGAAATGCCGGCGATGCGCAACGCCGCCTCGCCCACCAGCAGCGCCAGCGCGGCAGCGGCGGCCGCCAGCGCCAGCTTGGCCGTTCTCGAGGCGGAAGCAGCCACTAGAGCATCGCCGGGCGGCGGCCGGAACCGGCCAGGACAGCGCCAACCAAGAGGGACCGGAGCGCCCCGGCTAGAACAACGTATAGATGAACGGCGCGGCGGCCTGGCTGGTCACCACCAGCACGATGACCAGCGCCAGGATGAGCACGAAGGGCACGATCCAGTAGACCTTGTGCTGGCGGGCGAACTGGAAGATCTCGCCCATCACCGAGCCGACGTAACGGAGCTTGCGCATGACGATCTTTCTCCTCGGTGCCGGCGCCTCACGGGAGCGCCGGCGAGCTGCCGCGATTCTATCCTCGTGCGATCAATCCAGCTGATAGTCCTGCCGCCAGTTGCCGCGGTCGGCGAACGCCGGCTGGATCCGCTTGTCGAGCAGGAAGGGACCCAGCACCAGGTAGTCCATCTCGGTGCGCATGAAGCAGCGATAGGCGTCCTCCGGCGTGCAGACGATCGGCTCGCCGCGCACGTTGAAGCTGGTGTTGACGATCACGCCGTAGCCGGTCTCGCGCTCGAACTCGGCGAGCAGCGCGTGATAGCGGGGGTTGTCCTCGCGCGAGACGGTCTGGATGCGGGCCGAATAGTCGACGTGAGTGATCGCCGGGATGTCCGAGCGCGGCCGGTTGACCCATTCGACCAGCGGCAGGCCCTCCTCGTCGCCCTGGCGCGGCACCCGGCGCGAGCCCACCACGTCGGCCACCAGCAGCATGTAGGGCGAGGGCCGGTCGAGCTCGAAGTAGTCCCCGACCCGCTCCTCGAGCACGCTGGGGGCGAAGGGCCGGAAGCTCTCCCGGTACTTGATCTTGAGGTTCATGATCGACTGCATCCGCGCCGAGCGGGCGTCGCCGACGATCGAGCGGTTGCCGAGCGCCCGCGGGCCGAACTCCATGCGGCCGTGGCAGAGACCGACGACGTTCTCTGCCGCGATCAGGCGGGCGATCCGCGGCGCCCAGTCGGCGTCGGCCAGCTCCTCGTAGGGCAGCCCCAGGTGCTCGAGGTACTCGCGGATCGGCTCGGCCCCGAACTCCGGACCCAACAGGGCGCCCTGCATCAGGTCCCGGCGCTTGCCGGTGTTAACACCGTTGCCGGTGCTGCCGGCGCTGCCGCCGTTGCCGGTGGCGGTGGCGGTGACGCGCGGCTTGCCCATGGCGTTGTGCCAGACGGCAAGCGGGGCGCCGAGCGCGCCGCCGGCGTCGCCGGCCGCCGGCTGGATCCACAGGTCGTCGAAGATGCCGGCGCGCAGCAGGATGCCGTTGGCCACGCAGTTGAGCGCCACGCCGCCGGCCAGGCAGAGGTTGCGCTTACCGGTGAGCTCGCGGGCGTGCCGCGCCAGCTTCAGCACCACCTCCTCTGTCACCTCCTGGATGGAGCGGGCGAGATCCATCTCGCGGACGCCGATCGGCGACTCCGGCTGCCGAGGCGGCCCGCCGAACAGGGCGGCGAAGCGCTGGTTGGTCATCTCCAGGCCGTCCAGATAGCCGAAGTACTCCATGTTCAGGCGGAACGAGCCGTCGTCCTTGACGTCGATCAGCTCCCGCTTGATCAGGTCGGCGTAGCGGCCGGTGCCATAGGGGGCCAGCCCCATCAGCTTGTACTCGCCCGAGTTGACCTTGAAGCCGGTGAAGTAGGTGAACGCCGAGTAGAGCAGCCCCAGCGAGTGCGGGAAGCGGATCTCGCGGACCAGCCGCAGTCGATGGCCCTCGCCGACGCCGATGGTGGTGGTGGCCCACTCGCCGACGCCGTCCAGGGTCAGCACCGCCGCCTCGTCGAACGGCGACGGATAGAAGGCGCTCGCGGCATGCGCCTCGTGATGCGCGGTGAAATAGATCGGCGGGCGGCTGCCGGCGGCGGCGCCGCCAGCAGTGCCGCGCAGCTCGTCGAGCGCCTCCTCGATGCGTGGTGGGATCCAGAGCTTCTCGCGCAGCCATAGCGGCAGTGCCTGCACGTACGAGCGCAGCCCGCGCGGCGCCACCGCGAGATAGGTCTCGAGGATGCGGTGGAACTTGAGCAGCGGCTTGTCGTAGAAGACGACGCCGTCGAGGCTGGCGGGCTTGCCGTCGCCGTTGCCGGCCTGTGCCAGGCAATAGCGCACCGCATGCGCCGGAAAGGCGCTGTCGTGCTTGATGCGGGTGAAGCGCTCCTCCTGCGCCGCGGCCACGATGCGGCCGGAGTCGATCAGGCAGGCCGCCGAATCGTGGTAGTAGCAGCTGATGCCGAGCAGCTTCACGTCAGAACTGCTTGCGGTAGGACTCGCCGGCGGGAACGCCGCCGTCGGTCGGCGTCCAGTAGCTGGCGAGCGCCGGATCGGCGAAGCGGGTGAGGTCCAGCTTGCCGGTGGCGCGCATCAGCAGGCCGACCGGCAGGAAGAGCAGATAGAACAGCAGCGTCAGCAGCACCCAGGTGACGCCGGTGCCGACCCAGTGACCGAACCGCTCGAGCCCGCCGCGCAGGCGGCGGTAGAGGGTGAGCGGCGCCGCCTGCGCCAGCAGGGCGACCGCCACCGCCACCGCGGCGACGACCACTGCCGTCCCGGCACGGTGCAGCAGAAAGGCGAGCGCCGCCGCCACCGCCAGGCCCACGGCGCCGCCGATCGCCCCTTCGCGCCGCGCCGCCGCGGCGGCCGCCGCCGCGGGCGGGCCGCCGGGCCTGCCCGTGTCCGCTGCCGTGCGCCAGGTCCACCCCGGCGACGACGGCTGCCATTGGATCTCTCCCATCGACTCCTCCGGGGCCGCAATCGTCGCCAGCCCCTGCTTGCCGGCCCAATAGGGTAGTCGCGATCGGGGCGGGCTGCAACCTCGAGCCGCCGGCGGCGCGGGCGCGGGCAGCCCGGGTTGCACAATTTTGGTTGCATAGAGCCATGGCTTCCTCTACAATCTCTGCAATATCGCTCCCTGGCGCACGCCGCCAAACGACGCTGGACGACCGCTGGTCGGGTCGATACGCAACCGCATCAGGAGGTCCGGTCTTGAACAGGATGAGAGCCTCGATCCCGCTCCCGCCAGCCGTGCTCGGCGCCCTGGCGCTGGCCGCCCTGCTGCCCGCTCCCGCCCTGGCGGGGATCGTCTTCGTGCCGCTGGCCAGTCAGCTCTCGATCGGCGGCGCCAGCTACACCACCAAGGTGTGGGTTTCCAATCCTGACCAAACGACGCACCACTTCGTCACCATGTTCATCCCGCAGGGCGTCGACGGCACCTCCCTGCAGTCGCCGAGCGGCAGCATCAACGTGGCGCCCAGCGCCACCACGGTGCTGGACGGCGTGGCGCCTGCCGGGCAGAGCGGTCTCCTGGAAGTCAGCGGCGGGCCGCAGCTGGTGGTGGGCGCCAGCCTGGAGGTGACGGACGCCAACGGCAACCTGCTGGGAGCCGCCGCCATCCCGGCGATCAGCCAGGCCAATGCGCTTGCGGCCGGCGGCTTCGTCGAGCTGCAGGGCCTGCAGCGCAACACCGGCGGCATGCTCACCGACTTCTCGCTGGTCAACCTCGATGGCGCGGCGGCGCAATGCACCGTCGCGGCCTTCGCTACGACCGGCCCGGCGCTGGCGGCGCCGACGACGCTGTCGATGTCGCCGCTGTCGCGGCGCGATTTCGCGGACGTGCTGGCGATCCTGGGCAGCGAGACGATCGCCGATGCGCGCATCGTCGCCACCTGCGATCACACCTTCTTCGCCTTCGCCACCGTCTATCAGCCCGGCGGCGCCGGCTTCCAGTTCGTCGGCCCGTCGCCGGCGCTGACCGGCACCCTCGGTCCCGGGATCCCGACCGGCAGCGGCGGCGGCCCCGGCACCGCGCCGGGCACCGTGACCTTCACCGCTCCCGGCATCTTCCTCAATGCCACCAACGCCGACTCCGAGGCGGACTTCAACATGCCGGTGCCGACCGGAGTGCCGTTCAAGCGCGCGACGTTCGATTGGGACATGCGCATCGGCACCTTCCCGACCGGCCTGTTCACCGGCGTCATGGCCTTCCGGCGGCCGAACAGCTCGCGGGCGCTGCGCGAGCCCTTCTGCGCCGTCCAGATCGTCAACCGGAACTCCAAGACGCTGCTCGACCTCGGTCTCGAGACCGCTTTCGTGCGGACCACCGGTCCCTGGAAGCAGAACAGCGCCTACCACCTGGAGCTGACCTACGACCTGACGGTCAATCAGTGCTCGCTCGCCGTCTCGGTGGGCGGGTCGGTGATCTACACCATCGCCGGTCCGGCACAGTGGTTCGACATGAGCGCCAACAACAACCCGCTGCAGGTCGCTTTCGGCCAGACCGGCATCGGCGACGGCGCCTACTATCCGCCGATCGGCTGGTCCTTCTCGAACCTCAGCGTGGTGCTGGTGCCCAAGTAGGACAAGAGCGAGATCGGGGCCAGCTCCGATTGTTGCCACTCAGTTCACGAAGACCATCCTGGCGGCCAGCGCCAGGGTGAGCGCCGCCTCGCTCGCCAGCACCAGCGCCACCGCGGCGTCCCGGCGGGCTGCCGGCTTCTGCGCACCCGCGCCGTCCTTGGCAGCGCTGGCGGCGGCGCCGGCACTGCCAGCGCCTCCGGCACCGCTTGCGGCGGCGGCGGCGAACAGGCAGGCGAACGGCATCCAGATCAGCCAGATCCTTCCCGCTTCGCCGCGCACGCCGCCCGAGAGCAGCAGCAATACCAGCAGGGTGCACCAGGTCCAGGCCGCCAGGCGCTCCCGGGGCATCGCCAGCGCCGCCTTCAGCCGCGGGGTCGTCCGCGGTGGTCGCGATATCGTCGCGACGGCCAGGATCAGCACCGCCGGCGACAGCAGCAGGGCGAAGTCGTACGGGTTCCACAGCAGCCAGGTGAGGTAGGAGCGCGGCTCCACCGCGATGCGGTGGTGCAGCTCCAGGGCGGTCCGCAGCGCGTGCCAGGGATCGTGGCCGGCGCCCACCGCCAGCGCCAGGTAGGGGAGGGCGAACCCGGCCGCCAACGCGCTCCAGCGCAGCCAATCCGGGCTGGTTTCCGCCTCGCCGCCGGTCTCGTCGCCAGGTGCGTGCCGGGCGCCGCGCCCCGGGGCGGCCACGGCGCAGGCCGCCACCAGCGGCAACGCCGGCAGGCAGCCGTAGCTCAGGAAGCAGGCGGCAAAGAGCAGCAAGCCGGCCGCCGCCGCACGCAGGCGGCCGCCGGCGGCGGCGAGGCAGGCGGCGCCGACCAGCAGCGCCGGCAGCGCCTGGTCGAAGGATGGGGTGAACAGCGACCGCGCCGGCACCAGCAGCCAGAGGACGGCGGCCAGCATCGCCGTCTCCGGCCCCTGGCCCCAGATGCGGGCCAGCCGATAAAGCGGCCAGGCGGCGAGCGCCGACAGCGCCGGCAGCAATAAGGCGAGGACCGTCACCACCCACGGCCCAGGCGGCGGCTGCGGCACCGGCCGTCCATGGCTGCGGGCGCGCTGCAACTCGCGGTCGATGGCCGCGGTCGCCAAGGTCGGCAGGCTGCTGCAACCGCCCCCGCCCCCGCCATTGCGCCCGCCGCCGGTGGCCAAGGTCGCCGGAGGGCAGGGGGCGGGGGGCGGCAGCAGCCGGTCGAGCCAGCCAAGGGCGCGGACCGCCAGCAGCGGCCCCGGAGGATGGGTGAGCGAGTGCTGATTGAGGCCGGCGCTGGCCGCCGGATAGTCGGCCAGCAAGGCGCCGGTCGCCGGCGCGAGGGCCGCGTCCCAAACGTACCCGAAGCTGTTGCGCGACACCAGCGCCGCGGTCACTCTCGCGAGGCCCCCCGGCTGTGCAACGGCGAGGGCGAGAGTGAAGGCGGCGCCGCAGCCCACCGCGAACAGCGGCGCGCCGCGCCAGCCGGCCAGACGGCGATGACCCCACGCCAGCCCCAGGCCGCCAAGCGCGGTGGCCACGACGAGAGCCGCCGGACCGCGGAGGTCCAAGCCGCCGGCGGAATACTCCCAGCGCCACTCGGCGGGGCCGTTGGCCCACGGCTGCCGGGTCCACGCCGCCAGCGCCAGAGCGGCGTTGGCGGAGGCCAGCAGCACCAGAAAAATCCGGTGGCTCATCGCGGCATCCGGCGGGATAAGCCTAGACCGATAGCCGAGGGAGGGAGGGAGCACCGTCGCCCCTTCCGCCGCTCCGGTCGCGGCTCCGGTCGGCGGTCGCAACCTGGACGGGTCCGGTTTCATGCTTCGGGGTCGACGCGGGCGGTGAGACTAGGGATGCAGATCGCGGACGGCCGGCAGCAGCCCGAAGCCGTCCGCGGCGCGGACTCCGGCCAGGATCGCCGCCGTCACCGCGCGCTCGGCGAGCACCCCGATCTGGTGGACGTGCGCGGGCCGCTCGCCGGTCGCCAGGGTGACGACCAGATCGCCGTCGAACAGCGTGAGCGCCGGCGCCAGGGCGCGATAGAGGCCGCCGCAAGCCATCTGGCAGACCTTGAGCGCGGCGCGCTTCGAGAGCTCGGCGTCGGTCATCACCACCGCCAGCGTGGTGTTGCCCTCCCACGGGCTCGGCGCGGTGGGCACCAGCGCGGCCAGCACCCGCTCGGCGCCCACCAGCCGGCGCGAGTCGGGAGCGGCGCGGCAGCCGGCGACGAGCGCGCCGCCGTCGGGGTCGCGCACGTCGCCGAAGGCGTTCACCGCGACCAGCGCCGCGACCGTGGGGCCGCCGGGGACCGCCAGGCTGGCGAAGCCGATGCCTCCCTTCATCCCGCACTCGCGGCCGAGCGCCTTGCCCACGGTCGCCCCGGTGCCTGCCCCGACGCTGCCCATCGCCACCGGGCCGCCGCCGGCGCCCCGCAGCGCCTGTTCCACCAGCGCCCGGCCGGGCCGCGCCTGCGGATCGCCGAAGCCGAGGTCGAAGAGGATGGCGGTCGGCACCAGCGGCACCCTGGCGACGCCGGCGTCGAAGCCGCGGCCGTCGCGGGCCAAGGCCTCCACCACCGCGTCGGCGGCCGACAGGCCAAAGCCGCTGCCGCCCGCCAGCACCACGGCATGGGCGCGGGTCGCCAGGTGATGACTGCCGATCAGCGAATCGAACTGACGGGTGCCGGTCGCCGAACCCCTCAGCTCCGCCGCCGCCACCGCTCCCTCCGGGCAGAGCACCACGGTGACGCCGGTCATGCCGACCGTGTCCGAGCCGTGCCCGATGCTGAAACCGCGGATGGTCAGCTCGCCCGAAGGCGCCGGCAGAGGCGGTGCATCCACGCCGCGTATGCTAACCCGCATCGCGCGCCCAGCGGGTCCGCCAGCCCCCGCTCAGGGCGCCAGCAACGTGCGGTCCGGTTGCAGGGGGCGGCTGGTGTCGAGATGGCCTGAGAAGGTGATGCGCTGGGTGCCGTTCCACAGCAGCACCACGCGGTTCACCTCCGGCACGTTGAGCGCCAGCGAATCGACCACGCTGTAGACCCGCTGGATCTCCTCGGTCGATCCCGACTCGGGCGGATCCTCGTGGTCGGGCCAGCGCAGGTCGACGAAGGCGATGCCGTCGGCCGACAGCTCGACGCTGCCGAGCTTCACCTCGGGCGGGAAGGGCCGCACCAGCCCGCCGGCGGTCGCGGCGGTCGCGGCGCCCGCGGGCGCCGGCGGTGCCTGCGGGGTCGCCCCTCGGGCCGGTGCGGCCGGCTTGGCGCCAGCCGCTGCCGGCGGCGTGGGCGCCCCCGCCGTCGCCGGTGTGGGCGCCGTCGCCGTCGCGGGTCCGGCAAGCAGGGCCTCGAGCACCTTGCGGATGCGGTCCTTCGGCTGGTCGCTCACCGGCAGCTCGCGGCGTTCCGCCCGCAGCCCGCTGCCCGCCGGGAAGTAGAGCTCGAAGGCGTGGAGCTCCGTGCTCGCGGGACCGGCCGCTCCCGCGGTGGCGGCATGGCGTCCTGCCCGTCCGCCGCCGCGCCCGAACTGCCACCACCAGGCAAGGCCGCCGACGACCAGGCAGAGCGCCACGGCGAGGGTCCACCCTGCCGCGCGGCGGCTCATGGCGGCGCCGGCGAGCCGGGATTGGAGCGCACGGCCCCCTGAGGGGGTGGCAGCGGCGGCGTCGAGCGCCGGTCGCCTTGAGGCGCTTCGAGATAGCGGCCGATGGCTCGCACCAGCGCCTCGACGAGGTCGGCGCGGTAGGCCGGGTTCTGCAGCTTGGCTTCCTCCTCGGGGTTGCTGATGAATCCGAGCTCCACCAGCACCGCCGGCATGGCGGCACCCATCAGCACCCGGAACGGCGCCTGCTTGACGCCGCGGTCCTTGAGCTCCAGCGCCTGGTTGAGCTCGGCCTGCACCAGGCCGGCGAAGCGCTGGCTCTCGGCAAGATGATGGCTCTGCGCCAGGTCCCAGAGGATCATCTGCAAGTCCTGGGTCTCCTGGCCCGCATCTGCCGCCGCCGGCGCCGCGCCCGCGCCGGTCACGTTTTCGGCGGCGGCGGCGCTGGCCGCCCGGGGGTCGGTCGCCTGGGAGCTGAGGAAGTAGGTCTCGGCACCGTGCGCTCCCGATCCCAGGGAGGAGTTCAGGTGCAGCGAGACGAAGAGGTCCGCCTTGTTCTGGTTGGCGACGGCGGTGCGGCTGTCCAGGGGCAGCTTCGAGTCGTCGTTGCGGGTCAGCACCACGCGCACCTGCAGGCGCTGGGTCAGGCGCGCCTCGAGGTCGCGGGCGAGCACCAGCGTCAGCTCCTTTTCGGCGATGCCGCCAGGACCGATGGCGCCGGTCTCGGTGCCGCCGTGGCCCGGATCGATGACGATGGTGCGGGTGCTCGAGCGCAGGTCGGCGGCGGCGGCGCTCGGCCCGACGGGCACCTGCGCCGCCGACTTGCGATGGACGTCGAACACCAGGCGGAACGGGTTGTCGAGCAGGTAGCTCTCGACCTCCGCGTCGGGTGCCAGCTGGATGCGCACCTGCTGCGGCGCGAAGGTCACGTCCTGGACCAGGCTGTCCTCCACCTTCTTGCGCACCGGCAGCGCCAGGCGGTCGGCCAGCAGCTGCACCTCGACGACGCCCGGCTGCTGCTGGTTGAGGCGGTAGCGCGGAGTCTCGGGAAACTGCAACACCACGGTGGTCATCCCCTGCAGGTGGACGACGTCGAGCATCACCTTGATCTCGCGCGTCTCGCGACGGGAGATGAGCAGCCGTGATTCCTCGGGCCGCCAGTCGAAGGAGAAGCCGGTGGCCGCGCCCCACGTCTTGCGCAGGAAGTCCAGCGGCACCAGAGGGCCGCTCTCGCCGCGGACCGGCGGCTGCGACAGCGAGACGATCTCCTCGCCGACGGTGATGATGGCATTGCCGATCCCGGTCACCACCTCGGTGGCCTCGATCTTCAGGTTGTAGCTCTCGCCGGCGTCGTCGCTGGTGAGCTGGCCGCCCAGGTTGTCGACCAGCGGCTTGAGCGCGAACAGCGGGCCGCCGGGAGTGATGGTCACCGGCACCGCCAGCTCGCGCCCGTCGAGCACCACCGCCGGACCGCGTGGAGGAGCCTCCGGACGCCCGATCTGGGCGGCGACAAGAAGGGGAAGGGCTAGAAGGAGGGTCGCCAGGAGGATCAGGCGATGCAGCTCGGTCACCCGCGAAGGATAACACCTCCCGAGCAGCGGGTTGTCTTATGCTTGGCGGCGCGCATGGGGCGCCTTGGAGGGGAGACGACGATGGAGATCCGGCAGTTTCGGGTGGTGGTCCGCGCACGGAGCTTCGAGCGCACCTGCCGCTTCTATGGCGAGACGCTTTCCTTGCCGCGGCTGCAGAGCTGGGACCGGGAGGATGGGCGCGGAGCGATCTACCAGGCCGGGGCGGCGGCGATCGAGGTGCTGGGGCGACCGGCGGGCACTGCCGACCGGGATCGGGAGCGCGACGAGAGCTTCGACTACCAGGGCCCGCACCACAAGCTGGTGCTGGTGATGCTGGTGCCTTCCGCGGAAAAGACTTATCAGGAGCTGCTGCAGCGGGACAAGAACGTCCCCGGCGGTTTGCGGCAGGACGCCGACGGTTGCCTCATCTTCGACACTCACGATCCCGACGGCGTGCGGGTCGTTTTCAAGCAACTGGACGGCTGACGGCGCGCCAGCCGCCGCCGGGGCGCACCCTCCCCGGCTGCGGCGGCAGGCCGGCCCGCTTGTCCGTTTGTCCTCAAGGGAGCTGGTCGGGTGGCTCCTGGGACACCTCGCCCGACTGGCGGAGCGTGGGCGGGGTGCGCCAGTCGATGCGAAACGCGCGGTTGGCGGGGGCTGGCTCGGCGCCGGCAACTGCCGCCGGAGGCGATGACGGAGCCGCCGCCGCGGCGGCCCGGTTCTCGACCGGATCGACGGGGGGCGGACTGGTGAGCGCTTCGAGCAACGCTTCGGTGACCAGGATCTCGCCCGCGCCGCCGCCGGCGCAGAGCGCCGCGGCGCGGCCCACCGGCTTGCCGATGGCGGTGTACTCCAGCCGGCGCTCGCTGCCGATGCTGCCCGCGAAGACCTGGCCGAGGTCGATGCCGATGGCGACGTCGAGGCGAGGGCGCTGCTGGCGGCTCCACTCGCCGTTGAGGCGCTCGAGGCCGCGCTGCATGCCGACGGCGGCCTGCACCGCCTCGTCGGCGTCGTCCTTTTGGCTTAGCGGTGCGCCCCAGAACGCGGTCAGGCCGGTGCCGGTCACCTGGTCGAGGGTGCCGCCGTGCTCGAAGACCACGTCCAGCGCCTCGGCGAAGAAATCGCCCAGCTGGCGGGTGATCTCGGCGGGTTGCAGCTCCTCGGCCAGCTCGGCGGCGCCGCGGATCTCGCAGCACAGGAAAGCCACCTTGCGCCGGTCGCCGTCCAGCCGCACGCCGCCGCTCTCGCCGGCGATCTGGTCGGCGACGAACGGGGCGAAGTGGCGCTGGAAGCCGGCCTGCGTCACCGCCTCGTGGCGCGCCCGCTCCATCAGCGACAGGTTTTCGAGCGTCACCGCGACGACGCCGGCGAAGGCGGTGACGAACTCGAGGTCCTCGCGTCCCAGCGCCTCCTGTCCCGCCGCCACGTAGAGCAGGCCGACCGCCGTCGCCTGCATCCCGAGCATCGGCGCGCAGATTGCCGTGCCGAACCGCTCGGCGCCCGGTTCACCGTCGGGCGTGATGGCGGCCGTGCCGGCCACCGCCGCGACGGCGCCGCTGCCGGTCGCCGGACGGGATCCCGTCTCGCTCGCCACGGCGACTACGCCGGTGCCGCTGCGCACGGCACCGCTACCCGTGGCGTGCCGGGCTCCGCCGGTGCCGATCTCGCCGCCGGCCGGCTCGCCGCTGCCGGTCGCCGGCACCGCGGCGTCGGGGTCCGCCGCGGCACCGGCGCCGCCGGGGGCCGCCGCGGCATCGGCGGGCGCAGCGGTGGGGGCGGGGGCGCCGGGAGCGGGGAAGGAAACGACGCGGGCGATCGAGTCCGTGCCGGTCGCCGGCGCTCTTTCGGTAATCAGCACCGCGACCCGTTCGATGCCGGCCTTGCGCGCCGCCAGCCGCGGCACCCGGCCGCCGGCGCTGCCGCCGGGCCGCACCTTGCTCACCCGCGGCGTCATCTCGTCCTCGTCGCCGCGGGTGAGGATCTCGACGCGATCGACGCGCATCGCCTGCAGCAGCAGCCGCGCGGCCTTGTCGAGCAACCGCGCCGGCTCGCCCTGCTGTGAGAGCTCCTTGGCGGTCTCGAGCAGCACGGCGAGAGCGTTCGCCCGCCGCTCGGCGGGGGTCTCGCCGGTCACCCGCAGCGACCGTCCGGCCGCGGACGGCGACTCGGGCGCCAGCAGGGTGGACAGCTCGGTCGCGCTCTGGGCGCGTATCTGTTCGAGGATCTCGAGCTGGCCGGAGTCGCCCTCGCCGGCGGACTCGGCGATGCCGCCGGTCGCCCGCTCCGCCAGCACCTGGAAAACCACCTTGCCGAAGGCCACCCGCGCGCCTGGAGCGGCGACCCCCTCGCTGATCCGTGCGCCGTTGATGAAGGTGCCGTTGGTCGAGCCGAGGTCGCGCACCCGCAATCCGGCCGCGGCAGCCTCGAGCTCGCCATGATGGCGCGACACCGTCAGGTCGCGGATGGGCACGTCGCAGGCAGGCGAGCGGCCCACCACCAGCGTACGCCCCGCCGGCACCGTGACTGCCTGGCTGCCGTTGGCAGCGATCAGTTTCAAGCCCAGACGCAAAGCCCGCTCTCTCCATGCCGGTAGGCCGACTCAGCCCCCAGCCGACAAGAAATTACCGGGACACCGAAAGGATGTCACCGAACCGCGCCCGCCGCAACTGCCGACCCTTCCAGAGTCGCAACGTGCGAAACCGGATTACGTTCCCGCGGCATTCCCGCGGCCGGGCCGTGTCAGGCCTGTGACGCCGGTCATTTACTGACCCGGTACTGACCCGGCGCCCGGCTTCCCGTCTCGGTTGATGGCGAGATGCCCGCTATGTTACCGTTCGGCCTGTCTGGGACGCACGGCGCATTCGTCTAGGGGTCCAGGACGCCGGCCTCTCACGCCGGTAACACGGGTTCGAATCCCGTATGCGCTACCACCGCCAGACCTCCCGCAGTTGAGCACTGCAACGCCCGCCGCAAACAGCCCACCCTGGGCGCGGTCCAGATCCAGCATGGTGCCGCCCATCGCGTCGAAGATGCGCCGCATGGTGGAGAGGGTGGGCATCGAGCGGCCGGTTTCGTAGCGGCTGAGGTTCGATCGGCTCACCCCCACGCTTGTCAGATCGTCTCCACCGCGTGGCACGTCCGGCAGGACTTCGCGGCGCCAACGGCGCGCGCCGCGATCTCGAACGCCTGGTGCGGGAGCTCACACCACCACTGCGGCGGCTCCTACGGCTGAGCTTCGGGCTGGGTCTCGATGCGCGCGAGCTCGCGCACCAACTTGGCGGCGCCAAGCCGTAGTCGCCACGGCAGGCACGCCGGCGCGCCATCACGCGCTTGAGAGAGCTGACGGCAGTGGAGCGTCAGGGCAGGGTTGTCTTGTTTTGCCCGCCGCGGACAACTACATAGGTAAAAGTTGTGTTCACGCTCATGCTGAGAGCTGGATCTCAGGAGGCCCGACGGGCGCCTGTATCGTACCCGTAGCGTTGCACCGTTGATCTTCGACAAGGAGGCTCCATGCAGCAAAAACCCTCTCGACTCCGGGACTGCCTGCTGATCTCGATTTGGGCTGCCAGCTCGTTCCTGCTCTCGTCTGAGATCGCCGCCCAACAGGACGCCGCTCGACCGCAGGCGCCCCCGCCCCAGGATATCGGCGCTGCGCCAGGTCATCTCCCGAAGGTGCACTACGTCCCGAGCCGGGCACCGGAGATGACCTATCCGCTGTGGGTTGACCGCTCGCTGGTTCTCAACGCCGACGGGACGGTCAATACGGCGTTGATCCACCCCCAGGGCATTCGCGAGATCCAGGCTTTACGTAGGCTCCCACGAGAGGGCGGATGCACTCTTGTAGGCCCCACCCTTCAGGACATCATCAATCTCCCGCCACGAGACAACCTGGAGGAAGCAACTCAATCCTCTCAGCTGGTCATCCTGGGCAAGGTCACGGAGAAGGCCTTCGGAGTCATGGTGGACGAACCGGGTCAACTTCTTCGCGTCGAACCCGAGGAGATCCTCAAGGGTCACCCTCGGGAGGTCCCGGCATACTTCGTGTTCTTTCCGGTCGGCACCTTCAAGCTGGGTGACCTGACGATCTGCAAGACCGACAACCGCTACCCCGAACCGCCGGCGGTGGGCGACCAAGTGATCCTCTTTTCGCTCGAGTGGCAACCACTGGATCGACACGAGCCATATCTCGAGCTGGAAGACGGCGAAGGCATCGTAACGATCCACTCTAGCGGCGCGGTGAGCCTGCCGAGGCGCTTCCATGGCGAGACGACGACCTCCGTCTCGCCCAGCAAAGACGACGTCGTGGCGCGGGTGCGCGCCGCAGCCAAGGAGGGCCACTGACATGCCCGCCACGGCGATCCTCTGGATGGCCCTTGCCGCCTCGAATCAGCTTCCCGTGGAGCAGCCCGACACGGCAGGAGAGGTGGTGATTGAAGCGACCTCCTGTGTCGGCTCGCTTTCAAGCAACCCGCTCTATAGCCCGCCAGCTTGGCGGCTGGTGCCCGACAGCAATTTCCCGCCGGGAGTGGTCGGACCGGCAATGGAAGGCTGGGATAATTCGGGTTGTAACACCAACGGGTCGGCCTTTCCTCAGTTCACCTCGACTCCGACGGCAGGTTCCAAGCCGGTGCCGCTGCACTACGTCAACGGGTTGAACCAGAGCAACGTCCACTCGTGCGGCCAGACCAACGCCGGCGGAATCACCCTCTACTCCGAAGCGAAGATGCCCAACGGCACGACCACGAGCTGCGGTTCGATCGCCATCGAGATCCAGAACCTCGAGCATGAGCTGGGGCACCAGTTGGACCTGGCCGATAGCAAATGCCCAGGTTACATCATGTCTCCGGTCGCATTCCCGCCGCAGACGGGACCAATTCCACCACAGCCGAATCCGCGAGCGATCCAGCCGGCCGAGTGTGCCGAAGCGGACCAGTTCAATATCACGCCCGCCGAGCAGCCGCCGCCACTTCCGCCAAGTGTTTGCCCGCCGGACTGCCCGTGCCCGGCAACCTGCCAGAGCGGCTGCGACGCGAACGGCGTATGCCTGGATAATCCCTGTTTGACGGACCCGAACCTGGCCGAATGCGGCGGCGGCGAGTGCGGTCCCGAATGCGGCGGTGGACCTATTGGCGGCGGCGGCGGCGATTGCGGTCCAGACAATCCATGCGACGATGGCGGTGGCGGCGGCATCATCATCGTGCCGCCACCGTCCCCGCCACCTCCGCGACCTGGAGCGGCACTGACGCTTCGGGGGCTCGTCGTCGGCCAGCTGGCGGCTCGAGCGTGCAGCCAGCGGCCGCTGGCGCACTTCGTCGCGCGCACCAGAGAAGGGGCGTAACCACCAACCGGCTGGCGTGGCCTCGGGCCGTTCAGTCAGCGAGCCGCGCCGCCGGGTTGGAGAGCGCAGCGCCGGCCTGGTGGTAGCGGAGAGCCACAGCGGCGCCGCGGTGGCCGGAGAGAGCCATCGCGTCGCCGAGGCTGACGCCCTGGCGGCCGGCGGTGGTGACGAAGCCTGAGCGCAGGCTGTGGCCGCCAAACTCCCGCGCGTCGTAGCCGGCCAGGGCCGGCGCTCTTCAGAGCGCGGGCTTGCCGTCAGCCTTGACGTCCTTGACCGGCTTCCAACGAGCTGCCGCCAGGTCCTGGAGGGAGATCCGCCAAAGTCCATCCGCCGCAATCCGGCCGCCGAGCCAGAGCTCGTCGGCACCGAGCGCGGCCGTCATCGGACCGGACGAAACCGTCAGCCCATCAAGCAACACCCGCTCGAGGACGTTCTGCGAGGGATCGAAGCGATCGAGAGCGAGCCCGTCGACGGTCGAGACGACGAGATAGAGAACGCTCTCTCGCGGCCCACAGAGAAGCGCCCGCACGACCCCACGGGGAACCGTCCTCGGCGGGGATCCCTTCTTCTCGAGCTTCTGCCACTCCACTTCGCCACTGCCGACGACGATCTCTCGCTCCGGCTTCTCGGAGGCGGAGAGTTTTTGCAGCCGGTAGCTGTTCCAGGAGGCGAGCCAGATCGCGTCTTTCGGCCCGGTACAGATCAGGAAGTCGGTTTGGGCCTTGATCTGAGCCATCGCGACGAGATCACCCAATTCGACCCTGGCGGGCGTTGCTCCTTGACGAAGTCGCAAAGCCCGAGTTCGTCCGGTGAGCCCACGACCCATTTCGACCCACTAGGGTCCATGGCCGCGGCGTAGGCGGAATCGGTGGCGAGGGCGCAGGCCAGCTTGCCCAAACGGTGATCGAAGACTGCGCCCGCGCCCAGGCTAAAGACTTCCAGGGTATCCCCCCGCAGGAGGAAGGGATGCCCCTTGCTGTCGGCAGCGAGAAACTGAGTCGCGTTGGCGGCGGTAGCGGTCGCCTCGACCCGGGTTAGGCGAAGCTTCTCGTAGCCTGTGGCGCCGGCTGCTTGGGGCTCCGATCTGGCTCCGGACGGGAGCGCCAGAGACGTGCAGAGGAGGAGGGCCGCGTATCGCATGCGCATCCCTCTTGAGGCTTCGTTCTATCCGGGCAGCTTGACCGCGAGGATGTCGATCTTCTCGATGGACGGAGGCTGAGCGAGGAGCTCCGCCGCACTCGCCATCAGCGCCGCGGCGACGCGCCCGCCGAGATGGGCCTGGCGGCCCGCGTCGTCGGCGAAGGTGTCGAAGATGCCGAAGGTCGAGGGTCCAAGCTGAGTCGCATACCAGGTGATGGTCCCCGGCTCGTCTTCGACGATCGCCAGGCCGCCGCGAAGGAAGTTGGCGACGTCCTGCTCTTTCCCGGGTTTCGCTTCCAAACGGACCAGCAGCCCCACCTTGACCATGAGCTGATTCCTCCCTGTGTCGAGCTCTCTGCGAGGGCCTGGGCGGGACGGCGCCGCCACTCCCGCGGCAGGCCCGGAGACGCTAGGCCCGAGGCTATCACCTCTTGGGGCCGCGAGCAGGGACGCCGGCGGCGACGTAGCCCAGCGCCGCCAGCGCCGCGGTCGCTTCGTCGCCGAAAGCGGCGGCCGGCCCGAGGCGGTTCGGTGCGGCCGCCAGCTGTGCCTCCCGCCGCTGCTCGAGATAGGCGGCGACGTCCGCATGGCCAGCCGATACGTCCCGCGTCTCGCCGGGATCGCGGGCGAGATCGAAGAGGTGGCTGCGAATCAGCTTCCAGCGCCGGCTGCGGATGGCCGCCACGCCCCCGCCGTCGAGGTTGCTCACCGCCAGCCGTTCCGGCTCGGGCCGGCGCAGCGCCAGGGGCGTCAGGTCGAGACCCGCGAAGCCGCCGGGCGACGGCACGCCCAGCACCGCCAGCACGGTCGGTGCGACGTCGATGCCGCGCACCTGCTCCGGCACGGTCTCGCCGCCGTGCGCACCGCCCGGATACTTGATCAGCAGCGGCACGCGCAGCAGCTCGTCGTAGAGAGTGTGCGAGTGCCATCCCACCTGGCCGTGCTCGCCGAACTCCTCGCCGTGATCGGAGGTGAAGACGATCGCGGTCGAGTCGTACAGGCCATGTTGCCGGAGAAACGCGACCAGGCCGCCGAAATCGTCGTCCATGGCGCGGATCTGGGCGTCGTAGGTGGCCACCACGTGCCGCAGGTCGGCGGCGTCCAGACGCAGGAAGCCTTCGTTGATCCCGGCGAGCACCTCCAGCGGCGTTTGATCGGCCGGCAGCCGTCCGTGATAGCTCGCGCCTTCGATCATCGCCAGGTGCTGCCGGTCCGGGGTGTAGGGATGATGCACCTGGTAGGTGTGGAGGAACAGGAAAAACGGTGCGCCGGGGTGCCGCTGCAGCCAGAGGATCGCGGGCGCCACCTGGTTTGCCAGCCTCGCGGTGCCGGGGCCGACCTTGGCGGATCGGTAGCGCTCGAAGCCGCGTCCGAGCCCGAATTCCGGACCGATCTGGCCGCCCTCGTTGAACGAGAGCGTGCGGAAGCCATGAGCGAGCAGGACCTGGGCCAGCGTCTCCACGCCGGAAGCCAGCGCGGTGCCGCGCTTGTACGACGCGCCGTGCTGCGGCAGCAGCAGCGAGGTCAGCATCGAGGCGTGGGACGCCAGCGTCGAGGGCGCCTGGGCGATGGCCGTGGCGAAGAGCACCGCGTCGCGGCGAAAGCGATCCAGCTGGGGAGTGGTGGGGAAGCGGTAGCCGTAGCAGCCGAGGTGATCGGCGCGCAGCGTGTCGATCGAGATCAGGATGCAGCCGCGGGCCGCGGGCGTGGCCGGCGGCATGGGCAGGCCACCGGCAAGCAGGCTCGCCACGCCGCCGGCAAGCAGAGCGAGACCGAGCAGGGCGGCGCTCGCGTTGCGGGCGATGCCGACCGGCAAGCGTTGCCGGATCGCTCGCGCGCCACGCATCAGCACCACGGCTCGTCGGGCGCTCATCTCAGTTCAGCCACGGCCCGCGGGCGCCGTCTCCCTGTCCCTTGATCACGCGCAGGCCGCGCCGACGCTTGGCGCGGTCGAGCTTGCGCTGCAACCACCAGCGCTCGACGCGCAGGCGAGTCTGGCGCAGGCCGCGGCCGAAGCCGCCGTCGCGGACGTAGAGGTAGCTCAACCCCACGGCGGCGCAGATTCCGAGCAAGCCCCCCAGGTCGTGGGTGGCCAGGAAGGCGACGAACGCGAACAGGATCTCGAGCCCCAAGAAATAGCGCGCCTCGATCGGCAGCACGAAGAACAGCATGATGGTGGCGCGGCGGTTGGCGGTGGCGAAGGCGGCGACCAGGATGGCGAGCAGCACCCGCTGGCCCTGGAGCAGCGGGAAGTAGGCAGGCAGCGGCAGCAGGTTCGCACGGCCCTCCTGCAGCCCCTGCACCAGCAGGGCGACGGCGCCGGCCAGCGCCGAGGTGATCAGCAGCAGCCGCCAGAAATGCTTCCGCCCCAGGCCGCCGTAGACGTCGCGGCCGAACATGAAGAGGATCAGCAGCTCGAGGAGGAACCAGAGGTTGGGGCTGCCATAGCCGACGAACGGGTAGGTGAGCAGCTGCCAGACGAAGCCCAGGCGCCAGGCGAGCGGCGTCAGGCGGAGCAGCTCCGGCACGATCCGGGTGGCGTCGAAGAACTGCAAGGTGAAAGTGACGAAGAGCGTGACGAGGATGATCAGCAGATCGGGCGGCGGCGCGCCCCAGGGGCCGCCCAGCCCTCCCAGGGCGACGCGCCGGCCGTAGACGGGGTCTCTGGGGTTCATCGCCGGATCTCGATCTCAGGCATGGCGCACCCAGCGCCAGATCTCCTGCAGGGTCGGCTTCTTGCCATACATCAGGATGCCGACCCGGTAGACGCGGGCGCAGACCCAGATCATGACGGCGATGGCCGCCGCACACAGTCCGTAGGCCGCCAGCAGCTGCCAGAGCGGCGGCATGCGGGTGGCGATGCGCAGCATCATCACCAGCGGTGTGAGCGGCGGCACCAGCGACAGCCCGACCGACAGGGCGGAGTCCGGATCGTTGATGATCTGCACCATGAAGACCGCCGGCGCGACGACGAAGATCGCCGGCAGGCCGGCCAGCTGCTGCGCCTCCTGCAGGCTGTTGAAGGCGGCGCCGAGCATGGCGTAGAAGGTCGCGAAGAGGAAGAAGCCGCAGAGGAAGAGCAGGAAGAAGTTCAGCCACAGCGCCGGATGCAGCACCGGCAGCGCCAGCTCCGGCGGCATCGCCACCATCGCCGCCAGCAGCCCGGGAGCGGTCAGCACCGCCAGGGCCGCCGCCCAGATCGCCATCTGCGTCAGCGCCACCAGGCAGATGCCGCCGAGCTTGCCGAGCATCAGCTCGGTCGGCTTGACCGCCGCCGAGAGCACCTCGATGATGCGGGAGCCCTTCTCCTCGAGCACTCCCTGCATCACCTGATTGCCGTAGATCAGGATGCCCATGTAGAGCATGAAGAACAGCACGAAGGCCAGGAAGAAGCCGGCGGCGCCGCCTTCCGCCCGGCTGCCGGTGGCGGAGATGCGCACCGTCTGCACCGCGAGCGGGTGGACCAGCGCGTCGATCTTCGCCGCGTCGAGGCCGGCCTGGCGCAGCCGCCAGCGGCCCACCACCTCGGAGACCCGGCGCTCGAGCGCCTCCTGGGTGATGACGTTCGACAGGCTCTCGGCGTGATACTCGAAGCGGTTGGCGGCGAGGCCGTCGCGATCGAGCCGGATCCAGGCGCCGATCTCGCGCCGCTGCGCCATGGCGTCGAGCTCCCGGTGCCCGGCGGCGGTCCTGCCCGGTTCCTGCACCAGCAGGCGAACGCTGAAGTGAACGTGGCCCGCGCCGCCCCGCCGGCCCCCGCCGGCCGCGCCGCCGGTCCTGGCGCCGGGCTCGCCGGGGGCCGTCTTGGTGTCCGGCTGGGCGCCGGTCACATTGGCGCCGTGCTCGCCGCCGGTGTTCATGGCGCCCGGCTGGGCGCCGGGCGTGGCGGCAGCGGGTTCGCCGGCCTCGAGCGCGGCTTTCAGCTCGCGGCCGAGGCCGGTGCCGGTCGCGTCCACGATCGCCAGCCGCTGCTCGGTGCTGGTCTTCGACATCAGCAGCGACGGCCCCAGCACCAGCGCGCCGATGAACGCCGGGACGGCGACGGTGGCGATCCAGAAACCCTTGGTGCGGATGCGCGCCAGGTACTCGCGCTTGCCGATGATCACGGCGTAGTCAAGCCGCATCGCCCACCGCCTTGATGAAGATGTCCTCGAGGTCGGGCTCCTCGCTGCGGAACTCGCTCACCTCGAGGAACTCGACCAGCCGGCGCAGCAGCTGGGGGCCCGAGGCGCCGACTGCCAGCAGCAACCGCGCTCCGTCATCCCGCGGCAGCACGGCCTCGATGCCGGGCAGGGCCTTCACCCGCTCGAGGTCGGCGGGCGCGATCGGCGCCACCAGCCGGTAGGCGTTGCCGCTCGCCTGGCGCTTGATCTCCTTGAGCTCGCCATCCAGCACCAGGCGGCCGCGGGAGATCAGGCCGATGTGGTCGCACAGCTTCTCGGCCTGCGCCATGCCGTGGGTCGAGAAGAGGATGGTCCTACCCAGCCGGCGATACTCGAGCAGCAGGTCCTTGAACAGCCCCTGGTTGATCGGGTCGAGCCCCGAGAACGGCTCGTCGAGGATCAGGATCTCGGGCTGATGGAGCACGGTGCCGATGAGCTGCACTTTCTGCTGCATGCCCTTCGACAGCTCTTCGACCTTCTTCTGACCCCAATCGGCGAGCTCGACCCGCGCCAGCCACTCCTCGACGGCGGGCAGCGCCTGCCGGCGCTTCATGCCGTGGATCTCCGCCAGGAAGAGCAGCTGGTCGATCACCGTCATCTTGCGGTAGAGGCCGCGCTCCTCCGGCAGGTAGCCGATGCGGCGCAGGTCGGCGGGCCGGCGAGGTCGCCCGAACAGCAGCACCTCGCCCGCATCGGGGGCGAGGATGTCCATGATCATGCGCAGGGTGGTGGTCTTGCCCGCGCCGTTGGGCCCGAGCAGACCGAAGATCACGCCCGCCGGCACCGCCAGCGACAGCCGGGCGACGGCCACGAAGTCGCCATAGCGTTTCTCCACGTTGCGCAGCTCGAGGCTGGCGGCCATCCCTTCCTCCTCGGCACTCGTCAGGCACAGCTTACCAGGGCGCCCTCTGTCATACTGACGCAACTTTCTCCAGGATGCCGGCGTATGGGTGGTGAGACGCTGGCCAAGACTGCCTACCCGCAGGCCTGGAATCTCGACGATTACCAAACCAGGAGGACTGTCATGATCTCTCGCAAGACCCTCGCATTCGTGCTGCTCGGCGGCCTGGCCGCGGCGGCGCTCGCCGCCCAGACCGCCGACGAGCTGGTCGAGAAGGCCATCCAGGCCAAGGGCGGCCGGGAGCGGATCAAGGCGGTGAAGACGATCCGCTTCACCGCCAAGATGACCATGGGCCAGGGGATGGAAGCCCCGGTGGTCATGGAGCTGGTGCCGCCCGAGCACAAGCTGCGGATGGAGTTCACCCTGCAGGGCATGACCGGCATCCAGGCCTATGACGGCACCAACGGCTGGCAGATCATGCCGTTCATGGGCAAGACCGATCCCGAGGCGCTGAGCGGCGACGACCTCAAGGAGGCCAAGGAGAACGCCGACCTGCTGGAGGGGCCGCTGTTCAATTACAAGGACAAGGGCAACAAGGTCGAGTACCTGGGCAAGGGCGACCTCGAAGGGACGCCGGTGCAGAAGCTCAAGCTGACCGAGAAGGACGGCGACGTCACCACCATCTACCTCGACGCCGACAGCTTCCTCGAGCTCAAGGACGAGACCACGCGCAGCGTCCGCGGCAAGGCGACCGACATGGAGACCACCTTCGGCAACTACAAGCAGGTCGAGGGGCTGACCCTGGCGTACACCATCGAGACCAAGATCAAGGGTGCGCCCGCGCCGCAGCTGATCACCCTCGACAAGGTCGAGGTGAACCCTGCCATCGCGGCCGGCCGCTTCGACATGCCGAAGGTCGAGAAGAAGCAGGAGGCGGCCAAGGACGCCGCGCCGCCCAAGCCCTGACCCTGGCGCGGCCCCGGCCCCGATGCCACGCGCCGGGCCGGCCGGGATGGCACGCGCCGGGCCGGCCGCGATGCCGCCACTGCTGCACATGTCGTCGAGGTTTCCGATCGTGGACGGGTGGTCGCGCGCCGGCGCTGGCCGGCGGGCGGCGCCGCCCCGCCGTGGCGCTTGCCGCGGTTCGCAAGAAGGAGGGTTCGAGATGGATGCGTTCCTGAATGAGATCAAGCAACCCGCGACCTGCGGCGCCCGCCGCCGGCATGGTGCCCGCAGGGGCGGCGCTGTCCGCGGCGGCCGCGGCGCGCGCGGCCTGCTCGGAGCCGTTGCCGTCCTCGCCGTCCTTGCCGTTCTCGCCGGCACGGCGGCCGCCGTGCCGGCGCATGCGGCGCCGCCCACCGGCGCCGCTGCCGCGCCGGCCGCGAAACCGGCAACGGCCGCCGGTCCCACCACGCCCGCTACCGGTGTCGGCGCGGTGGGCGCGGTGGGCGCGGTGGAGATCGACTCCTACTCGTTCGGCGGCCTCGCGGCGCGAGCCATCGGCCCGGCGGCGACCGGCGGCCGCATCGCGGCGATCGAGGCCGTGGCGGACGAGCCGCTGACCGTCTACGTCGGCGCCGCCGGCGGCGGCGTCTGGCGGTCGCGGGACGGCGGCACCACCTTCCATCCCGTCTTCGACGATCACGTCCAGTCGATCGGCGCCATCACCGTCGATCCCGGCAACGCCAAGACCGTCTGGGTGGGCACCGGCGAATCCTGGACCCGCAACAGCGTCGGGGTGGGCGACGGCATCTACCGCTCGACCGACGACGGCGACCACTGGGAGCACATGGGCCTCGAAAACTCGGAGCGGATCGCCCGCATCCGGGTCGATCCCCATGACGGCAACGTCGTCTATGCCTGCGTCACCGGTCACCTGTGGGACGACAGCGAGGAGCGCGGCGTCTACAAGACCACCGACGGCGGCAAGACCTGGAAACGGAAGCTTTACGTCAACCCTGGCACCGGCTGCTCGGACCTGGCGATGGATCCTCAGGAGCCGCGCATCCTCTACGCCGGCATGTGGCAGTTCCGCCGCTATCCCTGGGCCTTTCGCTCCGGCGGCCCGGGCAGCGACCTGTACAAGAGCACCGACGGCGGCGAGACCTGGCGGCCGCTGACCCGCGGCCTGCCGGCCGGGCAGAAGGGACGCATCGCGGTGGCGATCGCGCCGTCGCGCTCGGCGGTGGTCTACGCCCTGGTCGAGAGCCGCAACACAGCGCTCTACCGGTCCGACGACACCGGCGAGACCTGGACCGAGGTCAACTCCTCGTTCAACGTCCAGGTGCGGCCGTTCTACTTCGCGCGGATCGTCGTCGATCCGGCCGATTTCAACACCGTCTACAAGCCCGGGCTGTTCCTGACCGTGAGCACCGACGGCGGCAAGTCGTTCAACTCGCCGTTCGCCGGCGGCGGCCCGGGCGGCCCGCACAGCGATCACCACGCCCTGTGGATCAACCCCAAGAACCCGCACCAGATGCTGCTGGGCACCGACGGCGGCGTCTACCTGTCGTTGGATCAGGCGCATACCTGGCGCTACCTCAAGGCCCTGCCGGTGTCGCAGTTCTACGAGGTGAGCTTCGACATGGCGCAGCCCTACGACGTCTATGGCGGGCTGCAGGACAACGGCTCGTGGACGGGGCCCTCGCGTGGGGCCGGCGGCGGCATCACCAACGACGAGTGGCACAACATCGGCGGCGGCGACGGCTTCTACGCGGTGAGCGACCCCGCCGATCCCGACGTCGTCTACGTCGAGTTCCAGGGCGGACACGCGTCCCGCATGTCGCTGGCGACGCGGACCAGCAAGGACATCCAGCCGCTGCCCGGCACCGGCGATCCCGAGCTGCGCTACAACTGGGACACCCCGATCGTGGTCAGCCCGACGCGGCCGGGCACGGTGTACATCGGCAGCCAGTTCCTGTTCCGCTCGCGCGACCGCGGCGACTCGTGGGAGCGCATCTCGCCCGATCTGACCACCAACGACCCGCACAAGCAGCAGCAGGGCACCTCGGGAGGCCTGAGCATCGACAACTCGAGCGCCGAGACCTACACCACGATCTTCGCCATCGCCGAGTCGCCCAAAGACGCCAACGTGATCTGGGTCGGGACCGACGACGGCAACCTGCAGCTGACCCGCGACGGCGGCGGTTCCTGGGCCAACGTCGGGCGTGCCATCCCGGGCCTGCCGCCGGGCACCTGGGTGTCGAAGATCGAGGCCAGCCGCCGCGACGCCGCGACCGCCTTCGCGACTTTCGACAACCATGCCAACGGCGACATGAAGACCTACGTCTACAAGACGGTGGACTTCGGTAAGACCTGGCAATCGCTGGCCGGGCCCGGCGTCGCCGGCTTCGCGCACGTGGTGCGCCAGGACCTCGACAACCCCGACCTGCTGTTCCTGGGGACCGAGGCCGGCCTGTTCATCTCGATCGATGGCGGCGGGCACTGGGCGCGTTTCACCGGCAACCTGCCGCCGGTTGCGGTGTGGGACGTGCAGATCCATCCCCGCGAATCGGACCTGATCATCGCCACCCACGGGCGGGGCATCTACATCCTCGACGACATCACGCCGCTGCGCAAGCTGACCCCGGAGGTCCTCGCCGCCGACCTGGCGTTGCTGCCCTCGAAGCCGGCATCGATGGTGTTGCCGGTCTTCCTGCAAGCGTTCCCCGGGGACGAAGAGTTCGTCGGCACCAACCCCGAGGAGGCGGCCTCGATCTGCTACTACCTCAAGAAGCGGCACATCCTGGGCGAGCTCAGGGTCGAGGTCTACGATGCCGACGGCAAGCTGCTATCGACCCTGCCGGGCGGCAAGCGTCGCGGCATCAACCGCGTCGCCTGGCCGATGCGGCTGAGCGGTCCCAACTTGCCGCCGGCGAATTCGCTGATCATCGATCAGCCGGCCCTGTTCATCGGACCGCGGGTGCTGCCGGGCACCTACTCGGTGAAGCTGATCGACGGCGACCGGACCTTCACCACCCAGGTCAGCCTCACGCCGGACCCGCGCTCGAAGGACACCGACGAGGATCGGGCGCTGCAGCACCGGACCGTGATGACCCTGTACGCCATGCTGGGGGACCTCACCTACACCGCCGACGCCCTGGTGGACGTGCGTGATCAGGCGCGGCAACGCGCCGCTGGCCTGGCGGCCGGCGCGCCGCTGCGTCGCGAGCTCACGCGCCTGGCGGATCAGCTCGACGCCCTGCACCAGCAGCTGGTGGCGACCCACGAGGGCGGCTGGCTCTCCGGCGAGGAGGAGCTGCGCGAGAAGATGGGCAGCCTCTACGGGTCGGTCAACGGTTTCGAGGGCCGGCCGACCCGCTCGCAGCTCGACCAGGTGAAGGTGGTCAAGGCGCGGCTCGACGACATCGCCGCCCGCGTCGACGCCGTCGAGAAGGGTCCGCTGGCCCAGGTCAACCGCGGTCTGGCGGCGGCGAAGCAGCCGCCGATCGTGGTGCTGGACCGCAAGGCATGGGACAAGAAGCAGGAAGCGGGCGGCGGCGCGGGCGGCAAGCTCGACCCGCGCGCGCTGGCAGCGATGCCGTGAGGCCTCGGACGGTTGTGGCAGGCGCTGGACGAGGCAGGCATGCCTCGGGTCCAGGAGGGTGCGGCAGGCGACTGAGACGAGTCTCCAACCAGAGGGGCCTGGGCGCCCCCTTCCCCCGGAGTGCCGCAGGGGGATGCGGGGGGCGATCCGATAGATACGAAAAGGGGGACCGACCGGTCCCCCTTTTTTTGGCTACGCCAGACCCTGACGGCGCTCTTCGGCCAGCTTGCGCAGGATCTTCTTGCGCGCCTGGACTGCCTTGCGCTTGCGCTTGACCGAGGGCTTCTCGAAGTGCTGCCGCTTCCTGAGCTCGGTCAATATCCCCGACTTCTCGACCTTGCGCTTGAACCGGCGGAGGGCGTTCTCGAAGCTCTCCTCCTCGCGCACGTGAACCACAGGCATTTCGCACTCACCTCTCTTCTGTGCCAGATTTGCTGCCGGCGGCCCAAACAGGGACACCGGGCCGCAATCATCGCTCAAGCGCTGAGTCGAGTCAAGCGGGAAGCGGCTTCTTGGCCAGCGTTTCGACGCGGCGGGCGAGGGCTTCGAGGCGGCCCGAAAGGCGGCCGAGGCCCTCGCCCGCGGCCTCGAGCCTCCCGCGCTCGGCGCGGATGAACCGCGTGTAGGGAGCGATCGCCTCGTCGATGCGGCGCAGGCTGCGCTCGAGCTCGCGGTCGAACTGGCCGGTGAGCGCCGCGATCAGTTGCTCGCGGAGGGCAGCGATCTGCGCGCGCAGGTCGCGCTTGGCGGCCTGCCGCCGACTGGGGATGATGAACAGGCCGAGCACCGCCACGGTGCCTGCCGCCAGCACGCCGGTGGCGTCGGCGGCGGCGCCGGCCAGGACATGAGCGAGGAGCGCGCCGAGGCCGATCGCTCCCACCTCCACCAGGGCGGTCGAGGCGACCGCTACCTGCACCGCCTCGGCCAGCCGGGTGGACTCGCCCTCCTGGTCGTAGCGCTCGACCGCGTCCTGCGCCGCCCGGCCGACGCTGTCGAGCAGCCGCGAGCGATCGAGCTCGAAGGCGCCGCCGACCTGGCCGACGATGCGCCCGGGGTGCAGCTGGCGCCGCTGGCCCACGTGCTCCATCACCGCCTGCCACTGGCGCAGGTCGGCGCTCACCATCCAATCGATCACCTCCTGGACGCGGCGGGCGATCACCTGGGGCGCGTCGGCGACCACCTGCGCGACGAACGCCGCCTTGACGCGCGGCTTGTTGAGCAGGTCGAAGACCCGCCCCAAGCGCAGGGTGTCGTCGAAGAACCGCATGCCGCGGGCTTCGAACTCCTGCAGCACGCCGGCGACGTCGGCCAGGCGGAACCGGAACTCGCGCGCCATGTCCTCGCGATACAGCGCCAGCTGGCGCTCGACGTCGTCGATGGCGGCGACGTCGCCGGCGAGCAGGGTCAGGCCGGTCGCCGCCGCTTCGCGATAGCGCGCCACCAGGCGGCCGGCGATGCCCAGCGGGTTGAGCAGCTTGAGGCGCAGGCGCTCGGTCTCGTCGAGGGTGTCGGCGACGTAGCGCTCGAGGTCGGCGAAGCGGCTGGCGGTGGCGAGCGCGGCGTCGCCCCCGGCCTTGGCGCGCAGCGCCTGGCGCGCCGAGATCGGGAAGACCTCGGGCGCGGCGCCGAGCAGCGCGGCGGCGTGCTCGGCGACGAAGGCGCGGACCTCGTCCACCGCCGCGGCGCCTTCCAGGATGTCGATCTTGTTGATCACCACCACGATCTTCTTGCCCCACTCGCGGATGGCCTGCAGGCAGGCGCGCTCGCTCTCGGTGAACGGGCGGTCGGCGGAGGTCACGAACAGCACCAGGTCCGAGCGCGGCACGAACTCGCGGCTGATCGCCTCGTGCTGGCGGTGGATGGCGTTGGTGCCGGGGGTGTCGACGATGTGGATCTCCCGCAGCAGGTCGAGCGGCGCGGTCACGACGTCGATGGCCGCGTCGCCTTGCAGGCCGCCGGCGGCAGCCGGCGAGGCGGGGCCGTAACGCAGCAGCTGGATGCGGGTGGTGGTAGGGGTGACCCCTTCGGCGAGGAGCGTGCTGCCCACCAGGGCGTTGATGAAGGCGCTCTTGCCGGCGTTGAACTCGCCTGCCACCACCAGCAGGAAGAGCTCGTCGAGCTGCAGCGCCGAGTGCCGCAACGTTTGCAGGTCCTCGGCCGTGGCATCGCAGGTCGCCAGCAGCTCGCTCAGCTCGGCCAGCAGCCGCCGCTCCTCGGCCAGCAACTCGTCCTGTGCGACGTCGAGGATACGCCTCAGCATGGCTGCTCGCACCCTCCCGCAAGCACGTTAGCACAGCCGGTCCGCGGTGCCCGGACGCCGCGGCGGCCGGATCGGCGGCGCGCTACTCGCCCGTCTCGTCGCTGTCCGCGACGGGTTTTTCCGGCTGCCGCGCCGGCGGTGTCGGCGATGCGGGCGGTGTCGGCGATATTGGCCGCTCTTGCCGGGTTGGCGGGGCGGGTGGCGCGGCCGTGGTGGCCGCGGCGGCGGCGCCGCCGCCGACGGCGTTCCAATCGCAGTAGTAGACGAGCAGCTGACCCTCGCGTTTCTCGAACCAGACCGCCGCCGCGGCGCCGCTCGCATCCTTGGGGTAGAACCAGCCGACCACGCCCTTGTCGGGGTAGCCCCGGATGTCGTTGGCGTTCGGCGGCCCGAGGGCGGCCCGGACCTGGTCGCCGGTCATGCCGGGCGACGCGAGAGCGAAGCGTTCGGCGGTGACATAGCGCGCCGCCCGGGCGCGGGCCAGCTCCTCGCGCAAGCGGGGGTTCTGAGGATCCGCGGCCAGCGCCGCCTCGTAGATCTCGCAGGCGCGCCGGTAATCGCCGGAGCGGGCGACGAACTGGTGCGCGACCACGATCTCCTCGTCGCTCTCCATCCGGATGGCGGCGAGCTGCCGCGCCGAGAGGGCCGCACCTTCGACCGGC
>Ga0210405_10000255_pt1 | contig 74898 bp, 79 predicted proteins | sample IncBWH11MmetaG_FD_155492 | JGI IMG/M metagenome (GOLD analysis project Ga0210405, IMG submission 155492) | Forest soil microbial communities from Barre Woods Harvard Forest LTER site, Petersham, Massachusetts, United States - Inc-BW-H-11-M | ecosystem: Environmental > Terrestrial > Soil >... | reverse complement strand
TCGGCGCTGGGTTACAGGCCGCCTGCCCCCGCGGCCTGTAACCCATGGGTGCCAAATCAAAATTCGCAGCCGATGGCTGTGATATAAACTCTCTCGATGAACCTGGTACAAAAACTCGGGCAGGTCACTCAGTTTGCCTCTATTTTGGTGTTGTCATTTCCCAAATGCTGCTTTTCTCCGCGATCACCGGGATTCAACGATCAACCAGCGACGACGTTGCCTTCGTGGTTCTGTTTTTTGAGAACCTTATTTCTATCGGATTATTGTTCTATCGATTGCGAAATCAATCGAATGTGGGCTGAGGCCTTTTCATATTTGCAGCTAACTGAACCGACAAAGCCGGACCTCAGGAAGGCCGGGTGCCCCTCGATAAGGACGAAGGCGTTGTCAAGGCACAAAACTCCGTTGCGGTAGTTTTCACTCCGTGTCGGAACAGAGATTAGGGTGGAGAACCGAAGCTCTCGATGTCTCGACTGTGATACCGTCTCTACGATTCATGGGTCAGCAGCTTCCCACTAAATCCCAACTTGACTCTAACCCACCCCTGAAAGGGGTTCCAAGTGGTTGTTTAGCGGCCACCCGACGGTGGAATCGGCCTTTGTGAGCGTGTTGCAGCTATCGCCAAAATGTGACCCCGTCAGACTTACGGCTCATTCCAGCGCGCGGGGAAACACCACGCCGTCTTTGGAGGCACGCGGGTCGTATGACATCCAAATGACCTTGCCGGTTTGGACAGATTTGTTCGATCGTAAGGCCGCTAGCCGAAATCGATAATCGCACCCCTTGCACTCCAGCCGAGCGGCTGATAGCCGCAGAAATGTCCTGGTGCCGTACCCAATGGCCCCAACTCGGTCGAGGTCGAACCTCTCGCCCGCTTCAGTGACAAGGTACCCTTCAATATGAAGTAGCGTGCCGTCGCCGAGATAGAGTTGGTTACCGATCTGACGAATCTGCTGACTCGGCATTTCAAGAAGGAGTTCGCTTAAAACGGATTTGGTCTGCAGATTGCCTTCGGGATGCACCTCTTGCCACTGGGGGCCGAGAGCAATCCCAGAAGACACCAGCACTTCTGACTTAGGTGAGTGCATCAACCAGACTATGATACATACGATGGCTGCGGATCCTATTATCAAAAGTGCAACCCATGGTTTCATCTGGTCTCCGGGCTACTTTGCTTTCGGGTACGAGTTTGTCTGGGTTACATATCCAAGCGTCGAAAGCAAGAACTTGAAATCTGCAGGCATGAGGGGAGGCTGCGACGCCATAGGAATTGAGAAGGGCCGCTCAGGTATCGCTTGCTGAAGCATGTCGCGGACCTTTCCCGCGCAGTTGTTATTCATTGCGTTCCAATCCTGTTTCTTTGCCATATCTCTTTGAATTGCGGCAAGGAGCGCAGCTTCTTGTTCTGGTGTCAAGTTCAAGACCTGACCAGTCGCGTCTCGGAAATCATTCCGTTTTAAGTAGTCGGTGGTCGGCAGGCGGGCCCATCCGTTCTCACCAAAGGAGTAAGTCGTCCCGTTGATATCGATAGCCGTATGTCCCATTGACGAGCGTCCGTATCCGGCTGGACTGAAGGTGAGTACTTGCGTATACCAGCCAAGCGGATCGGTGAAATTCACGGGGCTGTCGTTTGTGTACCGATAGAAGTTGACACCACCATAGAATCCGATTGGATCCTCTGAGACCAGTCTTCCCGCCTGCGAGTCGTAGTATCTGGCGCGGTAGTACGAATTTCTCGTTGCGGTCTCACACATCAGAAGACGTCCCGTCCCCTGCTTTATCTCTGCTTTATCTTAGGCGTAGATACCGGTTCCACTGGCGGACGACTTACAGATTCTATTGCCGAATGCATCGTACTTGAAGCTGGATCTAGCTCGACCGTAAGCTTTTTCAACGAATTCACTATCGCAAATCGCCAGATTGCAGATATGAGAACCCTGTGGAGGAGGGGGCTAATTGAATTTCCACTTTGTAATTCCAGTTCTTCTCCTTTGCACCAAACTCTGCGAGAGGGTAAGCCAAGTTCCGAAACTTATAAATGAGTGCCTTACCATAGGAAATGTTCAGAAGATGTGGCTGTTTCCAAACAAGCTTCTCGTCAAGCATATCGTCGGCGGAAAAGATGTCTCGTTCAAAATCGCTCGGCGCTGGCTCGCCCTTGGGTACGATGAAAACGGAGTATCCGTAAGAACAAGGGGCTCCACAATTGTCGCGGATCAACACCGCATCTACCACACCATCAGGTGAGGGCACTCTAGCAATTTCCTTTAGCGCGAGGGGGAAGACATGGTCCGCCGCATGGGAAATCAGTCGTGGCACAAGCACTGCGCACAAAATTCCAATCAGAAAGGAAAGCGCAAGGTAAAGGATGTAGCGGCGCCCGGATAGACTAATCATGTCCGATGCCTCCAACGGGGACGGGGCGCTTATTGGGCGCCGCCAAGGCACAGTTCATCATGAGAGAGGGCCATCCCATGGCTTGCCGAATGGCTGGATTTGCAGCGGTTGAGTGCAACCGTTTCTGTAATAGTCGATGCCGCGTTGAATCATGTCGTTTTTGTCCGGCTCGTTTCCGAATGGACCATTCCGGTCCCAAGGACGTCCATATGGGTCTGGTTGGTTTTTCTTTTGATTTTTGTACAATTTGTAAGCGCCGGCGCCTCGTAGGATGATGGATTCTGGGACGCCCATTGCGGCGAGTGTTGCCCCGTAGTTGAAGTTTCCGAAGTCATCGTAGCCGCGAGTCTTGTAGTCCCAGTCACCACCGTCGATGATACGGTGAAAGTACTTGGGATAATATGATGGGTCGAGCGTATGAAAATACGCATCCCAAATGTTGTTGTCTACATTTGCGTTGCCCGGATGCGGCGGAATTGGCGGGCATTTTTTGTCGCATTGTTGGCTGGGGCTAAACCCAGATGGGTCCACAAGCGAAATAGGGTCGTTCCCCGTATAAGCAAAGAAATTACCGCCACCCATGAATCCGATCGGGTCCTCCCTGGTAAACCTCCCGATGCCCGGATCGTAGTATCTGGCGCGGTAGTACGATGCGCCAGCATTCCGTCAAAAGGCCAAAAGAGCTTGCGAAGCCCCATAAACGAAGGGGCAGGCCTCTTGCCGGGGCGTTGGCATCCGCTGTTTCGCCATTGCCCAGATTTTACATTTCGGACGGAATATTTGCGGCCCGTATTTGCGAGTGATGTGTCCATACGTTCTCGCCCGATAATACGCCTTCACAGGGACTGGTCGCTCCGCGCACAGAAGTACTGGAAGGCTGAGAACTGGATGGGCGCACGCAGAGAAAACGCCAAGGTTGTGCGTCTGGGGTGAGGGCGATATGATTGGCCAAGAGGATGGTAATGACGACTGATCGGATTGAGATCAACCCGGCGATCATGATGGGGAAGCCCGTCATTCGGGGAACGCGAATCACGGTGGAGCTAATCCTGCGCAAACTCGCTGAGGGCGCGAGCGAGGGTGAACTGGTGGAAGACTACCCGCACCTCACGACAGAGGCTATCCGGGCGGCAGTGGCCTACGGCGCCGCCAGCGTAGCCCACGAAGAAGTGGTGCTGCTTCCCGGCACGCCGATTCCTGGCAAATCCTGAAACATGAACTTCTTGACCGACGAAAGCTGTGCGGGGCCGGTCATCCGGGCGCTGCGCGAAGCTGGTCATGATGTCGTTGCGATTTCTGAAGTCGCCAAAGGCGTAGCAGACGACCAGGTTCCGGAGCGCGCTCTGATTGAGAAGCGCGTACTCATCACCGAGGATCGCGACTTTGGCGAATTGGTTTATGCGCGAGGTCGGTCGTCGGCCGGGGTGATTCTGGTCAGGTTTCCTAGTAGCGCACGTCGCGCTAAGCCACCGACCGTGGTTGAGGCCGTGGTGAAGCTGGGCGCGCGGCTCTACGATTCGTTTACGGTGATAGAACCCGGAAGAGTTCGCGTCAGCAGTCGACCCTGAGCCTCTGGGACTGGGATTTCGAGACGAAGCTTGGACTAAACGTCATGAACAACGAACGCGAGACCACCGAAAGCTCCCCCTTTGAGTCGTCTAATTCCGAGACGCACACTTATTACTACCGCGCCAGATACTACGTTCCCTCTCCCGGCGCGTCTCCAGGAAAATAATTCAGGTTCAGTCCGGGTCGGATACACATAGCACATAGCCTCTTCTCCCATCAGCGCCCACCCCGGCGCCACGTACACCTTAGGGTCTTTACCTGAACCTATTTACAGCTTTCACCTCCTTGTCGTTTTTTCTGCGTCGCTTATCTTGGCTTCGGGCTGGGCACCGCTCCCCGGTTCGGTGGGTAGATTTTCCCGAGAGGGCAAATCACGGCCGGGGTGCGGTGAACAATTCGTTCAAGGAGAAGAAAAATTGTCGACAAGATTTCAATTCGGGTACAGCGGCGGGGAGGCGGCAGCCTTTGACGGCCGGGAATCCTTCCTCGCGCCGGTCGAGGATTGGCGAAATTCGTCCAACAATTCTTTCGACCCTGCCTCGACTGGCCAAACAGAAGTACTCAACGACGGCTCCATCTTCGTTGCCTCCAGCCCCGCCATGCTTGCCATCCGCCAGCAGATCGAGAAAATTGCCGAGTACGACATTCCTGTCCTGATTCTTGGCGAAAGCGGCACCGGCAAGGAAGTCGTCGCTCGGTATCTCCACACCCGCTCCGCAAACGCCCGCCAGCCTTTCCTGAAAGTGAACTGTGCCGCCCTCCCGGGTCCCCTCCTCGAAAGCGAGTTGTTCGGCTACGAGCGAGGTGCATTCACGGGAGCAGTCCGCAGCAACCCCGGTAAGTTTGAACTTTGCAAATCCGGCACCATCCTGCTCGACGAAATCGGGGAAATTTCTCCCGCCTTGCAGGCCAAGCTCCTCCACGTATTGCAGGACAAAACCGTTTGCCGTCTTGGCGGCAACGCCACCATTCGCGTGGAGGCCCGCGTCATCGCCGCCACCAACGTCGATATTTGCGAAGCTCTCGAATCCGGCGCCCTTCGGCAGGATCTTTACTACCGTCTCAATACTTTTGTTCTTCGCATCCCGCCGCTGCGATCGCGGCCCGAGGAAATTCCCCACCTGCTCGACCACTTCCTCCGGCGATTTTCAGGTCTGTATGGCTGCCCGCCGGTTCCAGCGTCCCAGCGGCTTCTAGCCGCCTGCATGGAGTATTCATGGCCCGGAAACATTCGAGAGTTGCAGAGCTTCACGCAGCGGTTTTTGATCCAGGAAGACGAGGAACGCTCGATCGCCGAACTTCGCGGTGTCGGCCGGGTGATGCCCGGTCACCCCGTCGCGCACGATTCCGAGGAGGAAACCTCGTTGACCGACCTGAAAAAGATCGGCCGCCAGGTGAAATCAAGTGCGGAAAAGCCCGCCATCGAAAAAATACTTCAGGAAACGCGCTTCAATCGCAAGGCCGCCGCCCGCCGGCTGCAGATCAGCTACAAGGGGCTGCTGCGAAAGCTACGGGAGTATGACCTGGATGGAAAGACAACCCGGTTGTCCGGCGGGAATCTCGAGTTTCACGGGTGATCCCCGTAAGGGAGAAGACCATGAACGCCAAGCCGCTCAAACTCTTGTTGCTCGAAGATGGCTGCAAAGATTCGCGTTTCCTGCAAAAAAGCATCAGCGATGGCGGCTCGTTCGATTGTGAACTTGTCAAGCTGGATGAGCTGGCGGAATCGATTTCCGCCGCCGGCCAAGAGTCACCCATTATCCTTCTGCGTTCGGGTGAATCAAGCGCTCAATTATCGTCGAATCTGAAGCGAGTCCGGGAAATTGCTTCCAACATGCCCGTCCTTGTGCTGCCCAAAAGCCAGCACGGCCTCTTTCCTCCTCCGGCGGCGGCGGGCGACACCGCAATAAACAATGACCACCTCCGCCTGAATCTTAAAAAACTTGCGCGCATCCTGCGCTGTGGCTTGCGCCGGCAACAGATTGAATCGGAGCTCTCCCATTTGGCGATCTCTGATGAGCTCACCGGCTTATACAATCGGCGCGGCTTTCTCCTGCTTGGCAGCGAACGCATGAAATTGGCCCACGGCATGAAGAAAAACGTGCTTCTGTTTTTCGCCGACCTGGATAACTTAAAACAAATCAACGATCAGTTCGGTCATTCCGAGGGCGATCAGGCCCTGCTAAAAACCGCGGAAGTTTTTAGAAACACTTTCCGGAATTCCGATATTACCGGGCGGTTCGGCGGTGATGAGTTCACCGCTATCGTTATTGAGGAATACGGCCAAACCGCGGACACCATCTCCAAACGATTGCAAGACAGCATGGCCGAACTCGCCGCCAACAACACGCAATATCCTCTCTCTCTGAGCGTTGGCATGACCCGCTACGCCGCGGAAATGCGTTCTTCCCTCAAAAAACTGTTGTCCCAGGCCGATCAGGCTCTCTACAAGCAAAAACAAGCCAGTCACGCGCCGGCCACCGGGAATCCCCCTGTGATGTTCCCAGGTTCGCGTCGAGGCTTCGCCCAGTATGGATTTCGCGCACCCGGAATTTCCGCGACCCGGCGATTGCCGCCGAAAGCCCGGAAATCTTCCACCAGCGCCCTGTAAAGATCCCTTGGCGTATTCCACTCAACTTGGGGCATGGGGGCAGTCGAAAGAATTTTGCAGGTTATCAACGACAGGAGGAGGTCGCTGCACCGATGGAAAGCGGACGCACTGAACGAAGGATTCTGATTGGAACTCTGGGGCAACTTGAGGTTCAAGCAAAACCACATGATTCGGAATGCGCCTGGATCGAAAACATCAGCGATCGCGGAGCGCGGGTAATCAGCCGGCGGCCGTGGCGGTCCGGCGAACGTCTGGTGATTTCTTCGAGATATCCACCGTTTCGTGCCGCCTCCGCGACCGTGGTCTATTGCCAAACGCTGCTGGACGGGCTCTACGCGATCGGATGCGAGTCCAGCGCAGGTGGCGTTCTTCAACTCCTCGAGCAGAAGGCCAAGTCCAGCTCCCGTGAGCTGCGAGCCTTGGAAAACCCAGTCGCTGCACCCGACTATTCCGTGCCCGCGAAATCCTGATCGCTCACATGACGCGAACTCCGCGCCGGGGCAAGAGCCGTCCCACTCGATCGTGCCTCTGACCCCGCGCCCGAAACCACCCCAATTCGCTTACGATGTCGACTCTCCCGGGGAATGTTCCATATAATCCCCAAGGTATTCGTATCCTCTCGGGACTTAGCCATACCAGTATCGGGGAGCAGACCGTATGAAGCTGAACTCCGCTGTGATTGGCCTGGGATTCGTCGGCAAGGCCCACGTCGAAGCCCTGCGGCGTCTGGGCATTCCCGTTCGCGGCGCGCTCGGAAGTTCCGGCGAGACCACGGCTGCGGCGTGCAAAGCCTTGAATTTGGATCACGCCTACTCCTCCCTCGACGAACTCGCCGCGGATCCCGCAGTTCATGTCGTCCACCTCTGCACTCCAAACTACCTCCACTTCGATCAAGCCAGTCGTCTCCTGCGCGCGGGTAAGCACGTCCTCTGTGAAAAGCCACTGACCATGGATTCCGCCGAGTCCGAACTCCTCGTCGCCTTGATCCGGGAGACGCAAAAAGTTGGCGGCGTTGCCTACAACCTGCGTTACTACCCGCTTTGTCAGGAAGCTCGCGCCCTCGTCGAAAAAGGCGCCATCGGCCAGCCCAAACTTGTGCATGGCAGTTTCTTGCAGGACTGGCTGCTTTACCCCACGGATTGGAATTGGCGCCTCGACCCCAAACTCGGCGGACAGCTCCGCGCCGTCTCCGATATCGGCACCCATTGGCTGGATCTGATTACTTGGATTACCGGCCGCAAGGTGACGGAGCTCTGCGCCGATCTGGTCACCGTCGTTCCCGTCCGCCAAAGGCCGCGCGGCCGTGTGGAGACTTTCCAAAAAGCCGATCCTTCGAACGTGGACCCCGTACCAATCGAAACCGACGATTACGCGTCGGTCTTGTTCCATCTGGAAGGAGACTTGACGGGCGTTATGACGGTCTCGCAGGTCAGCGCAGGTCGCCGCGCGCGCTTGTGGTTTGAAATTGACGGCACCGAAGGTTCGCTCGCGTGGAATTCCGAACAGCCGGGCACGCTGTGGATTGGCCGCCGCAACCGGGCAAACGAGGAACTCCCTAAGGATCCCGCGCTCTTAAGTCCCCAGGCGCGCCGCTATGCCGCTTATCCTGGCGGCCACGCGGAAGGATATCCCGATACGTTCGTACAACTGTTCCGCGATTTTTATGAGTACATCGAAGCCGGCGATCTGAAAGCTCCGCGCACTTTCCCAACTTTCGAAACCGGCAACGAAGAGATGGTTCTCTGCGAAGCGATCGAACAGAGTTCCAGATCGCGTGCCTGGGTTGCCGTAGGAAACTCCTAAGCGCAAATAAGATCCTGGCCTGCTAGCTTTTCCCGGAATCCTTCGCTGATGGCGCTCCAGGGGCTGAATCCCAGGTGTCGGTTGACTTGCTCTGGAAAAATCTCTTCAACTTCAAAAATGGTTTTTCCAGCAGATTCCACGAAGCGATGGCGAGCAGATAGGACGCCGCGACCGCCAGCCAGAACGCCGCCGTCGGGTGAGCGTCCTTCAGGTGTAGGCGTTTGAAGGCGTCATCGGGGATCTTGTGCAGCAGGTAGAGCCCGTAGCTGATCGTCCCGGTAAACGTCAGGAAACGGTTTGTCAGAAATGCCCGGAACCACGTGTTGCCGGAAAACAGCGCCAGAAAAACAAACGATGCCGAAGCCACTACCGCCATCGAAAATGCCAGCCACATCGCCTCGTACGCGGCTGTCAATACCGCCAGTCCCGCGGCCGCCATAAATAAAATCCACGCCGGCTTCACCAGTCGCTCCCGCTCGAACCCCGATTTTCGCACCAGGATTGCCAGCAGCGCTCCCGCCATCATCCCGTCCAGCCGGCAAAACGGGTTGGAGTAGATGATCCAATGCCGCGTTAGAAACAGTAAGCGAACGCCCGGAGAGAGAAGGAGCACCGTCCACGCAAGGAACTGCAACCGGCCGCTCGCGAGAAATCGCACACATAACGGCCAGGCCAGGTAGAAAAGTTCCTCAACCGCCAGCGACCACGATACTCCTAGCGGCCCTACGGCCAGCGCCGGCGCGCTAACCAGAAAATTCTGCAGAAAAAATGGATAAGACCACCACGGCGAGGATCGCTGAAAAAGTTCGCTTACGTCCTGCGGGCGCACCAGCGGCAGGATCACAAACATCAGGATCAGCACGGAATAATAAAGAGGCCAGATCCTTAGGCATCGGCGCGCATAGAAGTTCCGGAAATAACCCCCCGACGGCTTCAAGTCCAGCAGTATGCCGGTAATCAGGAATCCTGAGAGCACGAAGAACAGGTCCACGCCCATCCATCCGTAGTTCGAAAAAAGCGACAACGGCAGGGAAGAGAACCCGTGCAGGTTATGGGCGAGGACGACAAGAATGGCGATGCCGCGGACGGCGTCGAGTTGTGGAATCTTTTGTCGCACAGGCGGCGGCAGCGGCCCAACGCGCGAACTCTACTCAACGTTGCTCTGCTGGCCTATGTTTCTATCTTGCGCGGCGAAAAAGGTCAAATCGGGCTGGAACAGTTGCAGCCAAGGCATTCAATAGGCTAACTCCAGAATTGCGTTGCCTTCCAGATTGTAGAAAACGGCCAGGCTTTGCTGGCGCAGCAGTTCGTCGGCAAGGACGTCGGCAATGAATTCTATCCGCCGGAAAAGATTTGCCTTGGGGCTGGAGCACCCCTCGAAAAGCACTACCGTGCTTTTCGCCTCATTCCGGTCCGCTCCATACAGATACCAGAAGCACACCGAGACCGTTGGCGAAGTCCCCCCGCCGCGCTCCGCCGGATAAGGCAGTGGCCGATCCGCAAGCAGCAGGTGAAAAGTTCTTCCGTCGGATCGCGAGATCATCGGGATGCCCTCTGACAAGCGGAAGAGCAAGGCCTCCTCTCCGTTCCATTCGCAATGCGGGCAGAAGTTAAAATTCCGGAATACACCTTGGGAAGGTTCAAGAACTTGGTTCACAACACACACCTCGGGTGAGAGCGTCAAACGAACTGCGGGCGCTCTGGGCGGAGTGCACGCAAGGGCTAGTAGCCGGAGTATCTTATTAAGAGAGTTATGTCGTCAAGAGGAAAGTCAATTACTTAGTATCGTGCTTCGATCAGCTAGCCCCGCGGCACGCTTCCTTCATGGCCTCGGTTACTTCACCTTCCGAGTATCGAAGGTCGCGAAGAATACTCCCGCTGTGCTCGCCAAGCAGCGGTGGCGGCAACCGGTAAACGATGGGTTGCTCGCTCAAACGAATAGGGTTGGCGATGCTTCTCGCCACCCTCAGAGTGGGATGCTCTAACTCCACCACCAGGCCCCGCGCCAGGGTTTGAGCGTCTCCGAGGGCTTCTCCGACGGATTGGATCGGCGCCGCCGGGATATCGGCTTCCTTCAGCCGCGCCAGCCAGGCTTCGCTCGCGAAACCCTCGAAATAGCGCTGCAGCAGCGGGATCAAGTGCTCCCGATTCTCATTGCGCGCGGCGTTGTTCGCGAATCGCGTGTCGTTCCCAAGTTCCTCGGCTCCAAGAATCCGCACCAGCCGGCGCCACTGCTCCTGAGTTCCCACACCGACCACAAAATATCGCCCATCGCTCCCTTTAAAAAGCTGGTACGGCACAATGTTCGGGTGAGCGTTTCCCCAGCGATGCGGCGATACACCGGCGTTCAAATAACTGCTGCCCACGTTTGCCAGCCACGTCAGCTGTGAATCAAACAGCGCCATATCCAGGTAGTCGCCTTTTCCGTTGCGTTCTCGCGCGAAGAGAGACCCCAGGATACCCATGGCCGCGTACATCCCCGTGGTCATGTCCGCGATGGCGATTGGAAATCGCAACGGTCCGCCGCCCGGCTCACCCGTGAAGCTCATCACCCCCGCTTCAGCCTGGGCCAGGATGTCGTACCCCGGTTGCTCCGCTTTGGGACCCGTAAAGCCATATCCGGATATGCTGCAGTAGATGAGGCGCGGATATTTCGCCCGAAGCGTCTGCGGATCCAGTCCGCGGCGTTGTAGTGAAAGTATGGATGGTTGATTGCAAATAAAAACGTCTGCGGTGGAGAGCAAACGCTGTAAAATTTCTCCACCCAATGGATGGTCGTAATTGAGAGTAATGGATCTCTTATTGCGATTCGTGGCGAGATAATATGCGGATTCCGTCCCTACAAAGGGGGGCCCCCAGCCGCGCGATTGGTCGCCACCCGCATTGCGCTCGACCTTGATGACGTCAGCGCCAAGATCCCCCAGCAGCATCGCGCAATACGGCCCAGCTAAGGCTTCCGCCAGTTCAATGACTCGGATCCCATCGAGGACCATGCTCATGGAATAGAATTATAATGGACATTCGCCAAGTTCGCCGTCAACCGGCAGCTTGGAACGCTTCGTGATGTCCTTCCTTGCCTGAGAGGAGACCTTCCCGGACAATATGGCTACCGAAGAAAATACCGAACATGTGGCGGCGCAATTGAACGCGCCGGATGGAGATCCCGGAACGATGGCGAACGCGACGCAGCCCCCAAAACGATTTGTCGCCTATTTTTCGATGGAAATTGCCCTGGAAAATCAGATCCCCACCTACAGCGGGGGGCTCGGCGTTCTTGCAGGTGACACCATCCGCGCCGCCGCCGATATTCGGTTGCCCATGGTGGCCGTCTCGCTTCTCTACCGCAAAGGCTATTTTCGCCAACGCCTTTCCGAGGAAGGTGCGCAGACAGAAGAAGCCGTCGATTGGAACGTTGAGAAGCACCTGCAGGAGGAAGAGCCGCGCGTCTCGGTCACCCTCGAAGGGCGCAAAGTCGAACTCCGCGCCTGGCGCTACACCGTTAAGGGAGTTCGCGGTTACGAAGTGCCAGTCTACTTTCTGGATGCCGACCTGCCTTCGAATGACCAGCGCGATCGTGATTTAACCGGTCAACTGTATGGCGGCGATCCCTATTATCGCCTCTCCCAGGAAGTCCTGCTCGGAATCGGGGGTGTGCGCATGCTGCGCGCGCTGGGCCAAACGGAACTCATGCGCTACCACATGAACGAAGGCCACGCCGCGCTGCTCACTCTCGAGTTGCTGGGAGAAGAGGCCAACCGCGCCGGCCGCACATCCGTCAAGGGAGAAGACATCGAAAAGGTGCGTGCAAAGTGCGTTTTCACCACCCACACTCCCGTCCCCGCGGGGCACGACAAATTTCCGGTCGAGTACATGACCCGTTTGTTCCCCGACCAGAATCGTTTTTTCGACGTCAAAGACGCTTCTTCCGCCGATCTGGTCCGCAGCGTCTTGCAGGTCGAGCAGAATTATCCCGACATGGTGGAGGCCGCAAGGCGCGGCGCTTCTGTGAACATGACCTATCTCGCGCTCAGCCTCAGTAATTACATTAACGGCGTCGCCAAGTTGCACGGTGAGGTCTCGCGCAAAATGTTTCCCAACGTGCCGATCGAAGCCATCACCAACGGTGTCCACGCCGCCACCTGGGCCTCTCCGTCTTTTAGCGAACTCTTCGACCGCATGATTCCTTCCTGGCGTGAAGATAATTACAGTCTTCGCGGCGCCCTCGGCCTGCCCCCCGAAGAGGTCTGGGCCGCCCACCTTCTGGCCAAGCACGACCTCCTGGAGACGGTGCGCAAGAAAACTGGGATGAAACTCGACCCCGACGCTTTCACGATCGGATTCGCCCGCCGCGCCACCGGCTACAAGCGCGCGGACCTGATTCTCAGCGACCTCGATCGCCTTCGGCAAATCGCGAAAAACGTGGGCCCGTTTCAGATCGTGTATGCGGGCAAAGCTCACCCGCGCGATGGCGGGGGCAAAGAGATCATAAAGAAGATCTTCAAAGCCAAAAAGGCACTGAAAAAAGCCGTCACCATTGTTTTTCTGGACGACTACGATCTGGTCCTCGGCGGCAAGCTCACCGCCGGGGGAGATTTGTGGCTAAACACCCCGCAATATCCGCTCGAAGCATCCGGCACCAGTGGCATGAAAGCGGCTCTCAATGGCGTGCCCAGCCTCAGCATTCTCGACGGCTGGTGGGTGGAAGGAAACATCGAAGGCGTCACCGGCTGGTCCATCGGCGAAGCGCATCGCGGTGATCCCGGGCCGGAAACTCCAGTGGACAACGCCTATGACGCGGAAAGCCTTTATTCGAAACTCGAGGGCGTCATTCTTCCCCTGTATTACGGCAGCAGGGAGCGTTACCTCGACGTCATGCGCCACGCCATCGCCATCAACGGCTCTTTCTTCAACACTCAGCGCATGGTGCAGCAGTACATCACCGACGCTTACTTGCGCTAGCCCGCCGCGCCTGGACCACTTCCTCTGGCCGGACCTCCATCAGCATCACCCGCCGCGGCAGTTCGCGAAAGCCCGCCTTGCGGTAAAAATTTGCCGCCGCTTTGTTGCGCATCGGCAGCTGCAGCTGGAACGCCCGCATCCCGCGCTCCCGGCAATAATCCTCGATCTCGTAAAGCGCCAGCGACCCGATCCCCTGGTTGCGGAACCTCTTTTCCACAAATAAATCCCGCAGCACGCCCTCCGCGCCTCCGAACTCCAGCTCAAAGTTGTACGTCAGCAGCGCATACCCCACTGGCTTCTTGTGATTCTCCATCAGCCACATTTTTCCCTGTGACGGATTCCTCAGCAGCACATCCAGTCCCTGGCTAAGCGACTGGCGATGCACCGGGATCTTTTCAAATCGGTTGTATGCGATCACCAGCTTCAACAGCGCCGCATGATCCTTGGGCCCGCACGAACGGAACGATACCAGCATGATTCCTCACTTTTTCTGAGCGACTGGAATGCGCTTGGTGCCTTCAAGTTCCGCGCCCGCATCCAGAATATTCGAACGCGAAAAATCCTTAAAAAATTCCCAATTGCCGTATTTCTCCGTCAGCTCCGGCAGCACCGCGCCGACCAGCGCCTCGCCCTTCTTGTTGGCGTCCACACCCTTCTGCACCGCGCCGCGCAGCCACGTCAAGTATCCCTGAAACTCTTGCACGTCATCCGCATTGCCAACGTCGCCATGCCCCGGTACAAAAATCACCGCGCGCGGCAACGCCGAATTGGGCAAAGTATCCGATTTTTCTTCCGTGAACTCCGATAGCGTCGAAATCCATGTCGACGTCGTTGCGTCAACCAGATTCGGCAGTGTGTGCCGCCAGAAAAGGTCGCCGCAGAAAACAACGCCGGCATCGGGAATCGAAACCACCGAGTCGCCCCCTGTGTGGCCCTGCATGTACGTCACTTCAATCCGCCGCGTCCCCAGAAAAAGGGTCACGCCGGTATCGTAAGTGACCTCCGGCGCGAGCAGATTTTCAACCATCGTCTTTTCTTCCGGTTTGATTTTGTCTCCGAAAAATTTCAGGTTTTCCGTGTGGATCCACGCGCGTACGCTGTGATGTCCCACAACGACCGCTCCATGCTGCGCGAAAACACGGTTTCCCGCCACATGATCCAGGTGATAGTGCGTGTTGATCACGAATTTGATCGGCAGATGCGTAAGGCCGTGAATCTGGCCCAGCAGCGCCTTCGCTGCGGCCTCATTTTCAAACGTATCAATCACCGCCACGCCGTCGTCGCCCACCACGAAGCCGGAGTTTGCCCCGGCGTCACCCTTCGCGTCGTCAATCGCCGCCCAAATATTCGGGCCGATCAGCTTCAATTGAAAGGGAAGTGGCGCGTCCGCAGACTGGCCCAGCAGAATCGCCGCCGAAAAACAAAATAAAAAAGACACCCGTAAGAGGAATCGCATTGCAACTATCGTACTGCAAGCCAGCCACTATAAAAAGGATCGTCCCAGTAGCGGCCACCTTCAGGTGGCCCGGCATGCCGGTGTAGGGCCCGCCTTCTGAGGCGGGCCGCAGGTTTTTTGTATCGACGGCGCTGTAGGAGATTCGACTTACCGAACCCGGTTCTTATACAGCGCCATCCCCACAGCCGCATCCATGCCAATCTTTTCCAGCGCCCGTATCTCCCGCTGCGACGAAATCCCCCCGGCGGCAACGATCGGCAGCTTCGTCGCTGCTCGCAAATCGCGAAACCATTCCAAGTTCACTCCGCTCATCGTCCCCTCCCGGTCCACATCCGTGCAAAGAAATCCGCCGCAGAAAGGTTCCAGCTCCGCCATCACCTCCCACGGCGAAATCCGCAGCGATTTTCGCCATCCGTGCACCACGATCTTTCCTTTCGCCGTATCCAGCGCGATCAGCACCTGCCTTTTTTTCACCCGGCCCCGCAGCCTCCGCAGAAACGCCAGATTCGGACGCCCATCGCGCAACGCCGCGCTGCCAATAATGATCTGTGCCACTCCCAGCCGGACGAGCGCCTCCGCCGCGCTCACGGTTCGAATTCCCCCGCCGGCCCGCACCTTCATGCCATGCTCCCGTTTTGCACGCACGCAAAGTGCTTTCACCAGCCGCCGGTTGTGCCCTTTTCGCATCGCGGCGTCCAGATCGATCACATGCAGCCATTCGTGATGCCCGAACTTTTTTAGCAATCCGAAAACATCGGTAACGGCCAACTCGCGCCGCCGGCCGTGCACAAGCTGCACTGCTTGCCCGCCTTGCAGATCAATGCACGGAATCAGCACGGCAGGCGGACCTCCACGCCGCTACTCCGCAAAAATTCTTTCAGCGCCCGGATCGATTGCACCTGATCATGAAATATCGACGCAGCCAGCGCGGCATCCGCCGCTCCCAGCGTGAACACCTCCAGAAAATGCGCCGGCGTCTTCGCTCCGCCCGAAGCAATCACCGGCACGGAAACACTCTTGCTGATCGCAGCCGTCAATTCCGTATCAAAACCAGATTGGGTGCCGTCCCGATCCACGGATGTCAGTAAAATCTCTCCCGCTCCCATCTCAGCGCCGCGCCGCGCCCATTCCGCCGCATCCAGCGTTGTCGCTTGCCGCCCCCCGCGAACTCGAACTTGCCAGCTGCCTCCCTCTCTCTTCGCATCAATTGCCAGCACCACCGCTTGCGCCCCGAATTCCGCGGAAAGCTCGCTCAAAAGTTCCGGCCTCTCGACCGCCGCCGTGTTCACCGTGATTTTGTCCGCCCCGGCCCGCACCACCCCGCGCGCCGCTTCCAGCGAGCGAATTCCTCCGCCCGCGGTCAGCGGGATGGCCAAATGTTCTGCAACGCGGCGAATGGTTTCGAGAAACGTCGGGCGATTGTCGCGCGCCGCGGCGATGTCCAGCACCACCAGTTCATCCGCGCCTTCTGCGTTATAGCGCGCTGCAAGTTCCACGGGGTCGCCCGCGTCCCGCAATCCTTCAAAATGTACGCCCTTTACGACGCGCGCGCCGTCCGTATCCAGGCAGGGAATGATGCGCCGCGCCAGGCTCATGCCGCCGCTCGCAAGAAATTGCGAAGCACCTGCGCCCCTGCCTCGCCGCTCTTTTCCGGATGAAACTGCACAGCCCGGATATTTCCTATTTCCAGCACGGCGGTAAATTCACGTCCATGCTCGGATACGGCCGCGGTCTCATTCCCTGCGGCGGGCGCGGCAAACGAATGTGCAAAATAAAAATACGCGTCCGAAGAAACCGATTCCAGCAGGTGGCTCGCCCGAATGTTTCTTAACGTGTTCCATCCCATGTGCGGAAGTTTCACGTCGTTCGGAAGCCGCGTAACGCGCCCTGGCAGAAGTCCAAGGCCTCGCAAGGTCGGAGCCTCTTCGCTCGATTCATACAGCGCCTGCAAACCCAGGCAAATCCCCAGAAACGCCGCGCCTCGTCCGACTGCCTCGATCATTGGCTTCCGCAATTCATGCGCATCCAGTGCAGCGATCAGCGCCGCGCAGTGGCCCACGCCCGGCAGCACCATGCACCGCGCCGCCGCGATTTTCTCCGCAAGATTCGTCGCCTCCACCTGCGCGCCGAGCCGCCGCAACGCTCGCTCCACCGACGGCACGTTGCCCGCCCCGTAATCGATCAGCGTCACGTTCACAACAACTCCTTCGTGCTCGGCAGTACTTTCCGCAGTCGCTGGTCCCGCGATACTGCAAATCGCAACGCCCGCGCGAACGCCTTGAACAGCGCCTCCACCTGGTGATGCGTGGATCGCCCGTAAAAAACCCGAAGGTGAACGTTGGCGCGAGCGGCTTGCGCGAAGCCCTGAAAGAAATCCTCAACCAGCTCCGTCTGAAAATCCCCAACACGCGCTGCCGAAAATCGAGCTTTCACCACGCAGTGTGGTCGCCCTCCAAAATCGATCGCTGCCACGCCCAGCGTTTCGTCCATCGGCATCAGGAAATATCCCGCGCGGTTGATCCCCCGCTTGTTGCCGAGCGCGGAAATCACGGCCTCTCCCAGCGTAATGCCCACGTCTTCCACCGTGTGGTGCTGATCCACGTCCAGGTCGCCCGTCGCCTTGATCTTCAGATCGAAGCCTCCATGCCGCGTTACCAGGTCCAGCATGTGATTGAAAAAGGGAATCCCCGTGGAAATTTCCGATTTCCCGCGGCCGTCGAGATTCATCCGCAGTTCAATTTGGGTTTCCTTGGTATTGCGCCGAATTGTCGCGCTGCGCGCCATCGATTCACCCGTTCCCGCGATCCAGCGTCGCCAGAAATCTTCGCAGCTCTTTTTCGGTTCCAATTGTGATCCGCGCGAACCCCGGCCCAAGATCCTTGCTGCGCTCGCGAATCAGAATTCCGTTCCTCGTCAACCGGCGAAAAAAAACCGGGCCGCCCTCGCCAAAATCGGCCAGCAGAAAATTCCCGGCGCTGGAAAATACACGAACCTCGCGCTGCTTTAGTTCGCCTGCGAACCATTCCCGCAGCCGCTTCGTTTCCCGGATGTAGCGCTCGATCGTGCGCCGTTCGCGCACCGCGGCAACCCCGGCCGCAAGTGCCCCCGCGTTCACAGGGAAGGGAGGCAACGCGCGTCGCACCAGCGCAAGCGAGTCGCGGTGGGCTATCACCGCCCCTAATCGGAGCCCGGCCAGGCCCGCGGCCTTCGAAAATGTCTTCGCGATGAAAAGATTCGCGTACCGGCGAATCCACGGGACCCCCGTAACGCCGGAAAAATCCGCATAAGCTTCATCGAGAACCACAGCCGTATGCGACGCCGCCTCCAGTATTTTCTCGAGCGCAGCTTTGTCCACCAGTGTCCCGGTCGGATTGTTCGGGTTCGCCAGGAAGAAAACGCGCGGTTTTCCTGAAAGTGCGTGAAGCACGTCCGCCAACGGAAACTCCATTTCCTTCGAATAGCGCAACGCTTCAACGCGAGTCCCGGCAATCTCCGCATAGTAGCGATACATCGGGAAAGTCGGTTCGCAAATCAGGATGTGGCTGCCCGGCTCCACAAACGTGTCAAAGAAAACCCGCAGCGCATCATCCCCTCCATTGGTCAACACCAACTCCTCGGGCTTCACGCCGAAATACCGCGCCAGGCTTTTCGTCGGCGCCTCATACTCCGGATACATCGCCAGCTCTTTCCCGCTCAGCCGGCGCAGCGCCCTCAGAGCCGCTTCACTGCACCCCGTCGTGTTCTCGTTGAAATCCAGCCGTATTTTCCCCCTGCGCCCCTCGGCGGGCGCCTCATACGTCCGGCGATCAAGAATTGCTTTGCGAACCGGCAAGTGCACCTTCATCTCCGCACCTCAACGGCCCTCGCGTGCGCGGCCAATCCCTCGGCATTCGCAAGGCGTTCCACGTCATCAGCCACGCTGCTGAATCCCGCCCCGTCGATTTTCTGCACCGTGATGCATTTCACAAAGTCCCCTGTGGATAGCCCGCCGCGCCTTCGCGCCCATCCGCCCGTTGGCAACACGTGATTGCTCCCGCTCGCATAATCCCCGAACGGCTGTGCGCTAAGCGCGCCAAGAAAGATTGTCCCTGACGAGCGGATCTTGCCGAGCAAGCTTTTTCCATCCTCGGGTAAGCTCAAATGCTCCGGCGCGAACCGGTTCAGAAATTCGCAAGCATGCCCCATCGATCGCGCCACCAGAATCGCTCCCGTCTTCCGGATGGAACTCTGCGCCGGATTTGCCTTCGGCAGCGCCTTCAGTTGCGACATCACCTCAATCTGCACTTTCTGCGCGAACGCCGCCGACGAAGTCACTAGGTAACTCCCGGCATCCGGTGCGTGCTCCGCTTGCGCTAGCAAATCCGCCGCGATCCATCGGGCATTGCCGCTGTTCGCCAGCACCACGGCTTCCGTCGGCCCCGCCGGCATATCGATCGCACAATCCGCGCTCACGATTTGTTTCGCCGCGGTCACATACCGGTTGCCCGGCCCGCAAATCTTCTCCACCGCCGCAATCTTCCGCGTTCCATAAGCCATCGCCGCAATCGCCTGCGCCCCGCCGATTCTTGCGAACTCCGTGACGCCAAGCAGTTCCGCCGTCGCCAGCAGCGCATCATTCGGATGCGGACAAACCGCCACAATTCTCGCCACGCCCGCCACCTGCGCCGGCACCGCCGTCATCACCAGCGTCGAGAGCAGCGCATACCGTCCGCCGGGAATATAGCATCCGATGGAATCCAGCGGCCGAACGATCTGTCGGATGCTCACACCGGCTTCCACCTCCAGGCTCCAGTGGCGCGGCAGTTGCTGCTCGGCCCCCTTTCGAACATTCTTCGCGGCGTGCTCGACCGCCTTCAGGAATTGCCGTTCCACGCGTCGCCCTGCCGCCGCCATCTCTTTCTTCGAAATCCAAAGCCCCGACTCTGAAACATCCGTTCTGTCCAGTTTCTTCGTCCAATCTTCAACCGCACGATCGCCCCGCTTCCGCACATCCGAAACGATTCGCGAAGCCACGCGATACGCCTGCCGGTCGTGCGTTTGTCGAAGCCTCAGCAGGCCAGCCTCTGTTTTCTCGGTAAGTTTCAGTATCCGCATCACAGCACAATCTTGTTTAGGGGATATTCCACAATCCCCTGGGCCTTCGCCGCTTTCAATCGCGGCAGAATCTGCCTCACAACCGATTCCTCAATGATTGTGTTCACCGCCACCCAATCCGAATCGCTCAGCGAAGATATCGTCGGGTTTTTCAAGGCAGGCAGCGCCGCCAGCACCGCGTCCAGATTCTCCCGCCGCACGTTCAGCATCAGTCCCACTCGCGTGGCCGCCGCGATCGCTCCCTGCAGCATCAGCACCATATTTTCCGCTTTCTCTCGCTTCTCCGGATCAGCTGCCGCCTTGCGGTTCATGATAAACACTGTCGCCGATTCCAGCACCGTATCGAGAATCCTCAGCCGGTTCGCCCTCAGCGACGACCCAGTCTCCGTAACCTCCACGATCGCATCCGCAAGCTGCGGCACCTTCACTTCCGTCGCACCCCACGAAAATTCCACCCGCGCTTTCACGTCGTGCCTTTCCAGATATTTTTGCGTGATTCCCACCACCTCCGTGGCGATCACCTTGCCCTCCAGGTCTTTCGGCTCGCGAATTGCCGAATCTTCCGGCACCGCCAGCACCCACTTCACCCGTGCCAGCCGTTGCTTCGCGTAAATCAGTTCCGCCAGTTCCACCACATCCGCGTTCGTTTCCACCACCCAATCGTGCCCGGTAATCCCCGCCTCCAGCGCGCCGGATTCCACATACCGCGCCATCTCCTGCGCGCGCACCAGCAGGCAACTCACTTCCGGATCGTCAATCGTCGGCACGTAGCTCCGCGAACTCAGCGCGATCTTCCATCCCGCCCGCGACATCAGGTCAATTGTCGTCTCCTGCAAACTCCCTTTCGGAATACCAAGTTTCAACAGGCTCATTTTTCCCCCTGTCGCCCGTACAGTTGCTCGGTCGAAAACGTCTTTTCCGCCACGACCCGCGCCGATCCATCCGTGCTCAACTCCCGAAAAAAACAGCTGCGGTAGCCTTCGTGACACACTCCCGGCCCCACCGGTTCAACCAGCAGCACCAGCGCATCCGCATCGCAATCCACCAGCGCCCGCTTCAGTCGCAGCACGTGCCCGCTGGTCTCGCCCTTTTTCCAAAGCTTGTTCCGCGAACGGCTGAAAAAATGCACCTCGCCGCTTTTCCAGGTCTCTGCCAGCGCCTGCGGATTCACGTAAGCGAGCATCAGCACTTCCTTGCTCGCGTGATCCTGAAGAATCGCCGGAATCAGGCCGCCTTGTTTTTCAAATGCCAGTTCCACAAAAGCCTCCCCCAAAAACAAAAATCCCGCCTGGCGTTGGGCGCCGGCGGGGCATTTCCTGCTTTAGCATTGCTGAAACTCTAGGCAGGGCTCCACGGACGCGGCATGTGGCCGTGATGATGATGGTGTCGATGCGCCCGAAAAGTCATCTGTTTGGAAAAGTACAGGAACACGCTGGCGAGTGTCAATCGGAAGATTGCGGCCGCCCTATTCCAGAAGCCGATTCAATAAATCGATGCTAGCGGCGGGTGCTCGAGCTGGGGGGGCCACCCGCGCTGTAATTCACCGTCATCAATAAATGCAGCGCCACTCCATAGCGTTTATTGGGCAGTTCTTCCACCCGAACCACCTCCGCCACATATTCGCAGTTCATCGGATCGTGCTGCGAAGTAAAAGGAAAGGTCACGAACACGCGCATGCCCTTGTAATAGCCCTTCCGGCGCGTCTGAAAGAATATTCCATCCTTGGAAGCGTTCACGCTTACGGGCAAGTCCTCAAAGTGCTCATCACGCGGTTCTGATGGGCGCACGCGCAGCGGTTTGGCGATCTTGGCGCGCCGGGTACGGCGCTTGTCCGCGAACTGGGGCTCGGTCGGTTCTGGCATTCGAGTCCCCCATGGGCGAAGGGGTATTTTCATGATTAAGGCCACTGCGCGAAACGTCAAGCCGTTGCGCCGAATCTGATACTGATGGAGAGTGTATTAATATCGCTTAGCGAGGAAACATGCCCGAAAAAATCAATAAGCCCGAAAGTGAATGGCGGAAGCATCTCACTCCCAATCAATTTTATGTAACTCGCCAGAAAGGCACCGAGCCGCCGTTTACGGGGGAATACGAGTCCACCGAAACGCCGGGCACCTACAAATGCGTCTGCTGCGGCCATCCCTTGTTCCGCTCCGAATCAAAATTTCATTCCGGTTGCGGTTGGCCCAGCTTCACGGCTCCTCTCGAAACTCAGGCCGTCGACGAGGAAACCGACACCTCCCACGGCATGTCTCGCACTGAAGTGAAATGCAGCCGCTGCGATGCGCACCTCGGCCACGTCTTCGAAGACGGTCCCGGGCCCACACGCCTGCGCTATTGCATCAACTCGGTCTCACTCGCGCTCGATAAAGACAAGCGCTGACCGCGTTCGCGAGCAGCTTTCTAATTGTGAGGACTGGGGAGATTCGTTACGCGGCGGGGCAGGAGTACGCAACCATCTCGGCTACCGGGTCAAGGTCGCGTTGCCAGGCGGCCAATAGCAACACTTTATGTCCCGTGGGATACCGGAACACGTAATACACGTTCGCAACCCCATCGAGCTCGAAGAATCCGGGGCGGCGCGGGTCGGGGCGCCCGGGCATACCCGTATCCAGTAACATGCGAAGCTCCGCGATCTGTTCCTGCGAGTGAGCGCGAAGGTCCTCGATCAGCGGTGGTCTTTTGTTTCCGTTCAACATCATTCGGTCTGCCAGTGCTAAATGCATCATAATCCTTCTCCACTTAGTAAAGACGCAGTATTCGCCGAAATGTTTCGTGAATAGCACGTCAAATTTTCCTATCGTTGAGCCCGCAAACCGCCCGCGAAAGCCATTCTCGCCGTGCACCAGCCTCGCCCCAATGTTCTGGACACCCGCATCGCATTGCGATATGGTGCGCCTTAATCGGTATTTCTGCGGATTCAGGAGGAGCGAGTGCCCGAAATTGGCATCTCGATCAAGCGACTGCTCAAACTGGCGGCGCTGTCCTGCTCGTTCGTTTTCTTGCCGCTTTACGCCCAGGAAGTTTCAGAAACTCAGACTCAAAAGCAGTTGCTCTTGCAAATCAATCCAGGCGGGCAATTCGCGGAGCCAGGGCAAACGCCCAGCGCTCATGACGTTCGTATCAATTTGATGTCCGGCGGCGGGCAAGGTTACAACTTTCTCCGGCCCCGATCCGACTTTACGGCTTTCGACAAATCCATCTGGACCTCCTACCCCGGCACGATTCAGCGCATGGAGTCGGCCTTCTACTGCAACGACACGCCCTTTGTGGACCAGGTCCGTCTGCCCCTGGCAACTTTTTGGCGCGGCCGCGTCAAACTCGTCGGCTTCGAAAGCGACGTCACCACCGCCAACTTCGTCATGGGCCTTCCCGGCCAGGGCGCGCTGCACAACCTCAGCGCATTTGGCGGCAATGGCTTTCTCGCCGTTCACACCCCGCCTTCCGATCAACTCGCGGGAATCAACATGACTTTCACCTTGCACCCAGGTGCGCCGGACTCCGCCGACAGCAGCGCCCTTCGGGGCATCGTATATCTCGTCCATGCCAGCCGCGCGGTTTTTCCCTTCGGAAGCGGGCGGTCCGATTCGTTCTCCGCGGCGGTGCATTAGTCCCTTTCTCTAGGATTATAATTTCCGTGGCGTTCGCAGGCTGCACTTGCGAATCGTTATTATTCTTGCGATAGTGGCATTTACGATTACTTCCAATCAGAGGTGTCCGTGGCAAAAGCGTCGACTCCAGCGAAAGGCCCCCGGAAATCTGTCCGGGACGGAAAGTCGGAATTCGGAAAGGATCGCCGCCGAAAACATCATCATTTCCTGGTCACCGTCAATTACGCCGACGGGGAAACGTTTGGCCGGGTTTACACCAACAAGGAAAAAGCCACTCGCTTTGCCGAGCGCCAGCGCCGTTCGCCCATCGTCAAATCCGCGCGCGTCACTCAGGTTTCCTGATTCGCTGGGTCCTTCTCAACTTTTTGCGGGGCGCCTTGTCGACTCGGGGAGAAGCGTGCTATAAAAGTTATAGTTTAAGCGGCCTTAGTATAGTGGTAGTACGGAACCTTGCCAAGGTTCAGGTGTCGGTTCGATTCCGATAGGCCGCTCCATTCTCTCTTCGTATTTCCCCTCAAATCCGAGCGTACGTGTCCAACCTGACGGCACTAGTTGCGTCTTTTCTCGCGTTTTAATCGTTTACCACCATTACCAAGAATTCTCCTGCCGATCCGCCGTGTTGACGGAGGCCGCACCTTGTTGCCCCACTTCGCGCCTGCTACACTGGCCGCCTTGTTTCTAGAGATGCAGCGCACGCGGGCCGGCCCGCGCGAAAAAGTCTCACGCGCGGCCTGAACGGGCAATAACTGGCTGCATTTTGGAGGGGCGACTTGCCTCCCGAAATCACAAATCGCTCTCTCCGCATTCTCGAAGAGCGAGTTCCTGTTCAGGCGCCCGTTCAGACGATCGATCCCGATCTCTCAAACGCCCCCCTGATCTCCGCCGCCGAAGAAGTCTCCAACTCCTGGCACCGCTGCTTGGCGGACTATCACGTCAACCCCAAAGACCCGTCCGCCCCAAACGTCGTCACCCAAAGTGAACTGAGCGCCTCGAAAGAACCCGTCGCCGACATCATCGTCCATGCCAGGGAAGAGATCGATCGTCTCTACGCCATCGTTCGCCAGCAAGGCTACGTGGTCCTCTTGTGCAACAGTTCGGGTGTTGCGATTCATCATCGGGGCGATGAAACAAGGGCCGATGATTTCAAGCGTTGGGGCATCTGGCTGGGCGGCGTCTGGTCCGAGCAAATCGAGGGCACAAACGGCATCGGAACCTGCATCACGGAGCAGCGCCCTCTCCTGGTCCATTGCGGCCAGCATTTTCGCTCTCGCCACAGCAAACTCACCTGCGCCGGCGCACCGATCTTCGATCCCCTCGGCAATCTCGCGGGTGTGCTGGACGTCTCCGCCGTCGCGACCGATAGCCCCGATCGTCCCCAGCAGCTCGCTCTCGCCGCGACCATCGCCTCCGCCCGTGCCGTCGAAGAGCGCCTCTTCCGCGAACACTTCCGTCACGAATGGATCGTCGCCGCTTTGCGGTCAGACGAAACCGCCCCCGCGTTCCTGCTTGCCATCGACGAACACCAATGCATCCTCGGCGCCGACCGCGTCGCTCGCGGCGCGTTCGCCCTCGACAACAAAACCCTCGCCGCTGGCGTGCCGCTGTCTTCTTTCTTCGAGTACGGTCCTTCGCTTTTCCGCAGGCGCGGTGGACAGGACATTCCCGTGCTGCTCTCCGGCGCAGGGCGCAACGGTCATTGGCGGGCCTTGATCACTCCGCCCCTCGCGAAATCCAATCTGTCCCGCAACTGGCTGGAGGCCGTCGTTCACTCGCAGCCCAGATTGAGCATGCTCAGCTTCATGCCCATGCCCGAAACGCCCGATGCAAGCCGAGGCGGCCTCTCCCCCGCCATGAAGCACCGCGTCTGCGATTTCATCGAATCGCACATCGGCGAAAAGATCAGCCTCGACTCCCTGTCCACGATGGCCGGCCTCTCGCCGCACCATTTCGCCCGCGCCTTCCAGCAATCCCTTGGCATGCCGCCGCACCGGTATTTGCTTCGCCGCCGTTTGGAGCATGTCGAGCAGCTGCTGCGCAACACGCAACTCCCGCTGTCCCACATCGCCCTGGCCGTCGGATTCTCCGACCAGAGCCACCTCAACCGACACTTCCGCCGCCTCACCGGAATGTCCCCAAGCCTCGCCCGAGGCCTCGAGCGCTAAGCTCCGGACGATGTCCAGCCTAATCCACTCATTCTAATAGCGTTATCCTCAGGCTCCCTGGAAAGCCTGCTCCCTGATTCGCGCCTCGGCTCCCCAAAGCGGGAGCAAGATTGTACAAATCGGACCAAATTCGTCCAAGACGCCGCCAGCCTCCTCGGGGCAATATTCCCGCACGATTTCTCAGCACCCGAGGGATCTAAGATCGATTCAACCATGGAGGAACGAACATGTCACCCGAACCGGCAGGCATTCCACCATTGGCCCAGCGAATCCGGGGCTACTTCACTCAAAATGATCAGCACCCATCCACCCACGAACAGGCACTTCTCGCGGAAGAACGACGCCGCGAACGCGCTCGCATTGCCCGCGAACTCCACGACACGCTGCTCCAGCGGCTCCTCAGTGCCTCCATGCAGCTGCAAGTCGCCGAAGGCTGGCTGCCCCACGATTCTCCCGCGAAACCTCTGCTGAGCCGCGTGCGCAACCTGATGCGAAAGGGAATCGCCGAAGGCCGCGCCGCCTTGCAAGGGCTACGTTCCGCTGAAATCCCTTCCACGACGCTCGATGAAGCCCTTTCCGGTTTTCAGGATGAGTTAGCCCCGAACGACCGCGCCCGCCTGCGAATCGTAAAGAGGGGCCGGCCGAAACCCGTCGAACCCGCCGTCCTCCACCAAATCTATCTGATCGCGCGCGAAGCAATCCTCAACTCGCTGCGTCATTCCCAGGCAGAAAAGATCGAAGTCGAAATCCAGTATGCCCCGCGCAAATTGAGCGTCGTCGTCCGCGATAACGGCACCGGCATCGAGCCCCAACTCCTCCACTCCGGCCGCAAAGCCCACTGGGGCCTCGCCGTCATGCGCGAGCGCGCCGCCAACATCGGCGCCCGACTCCGCATCTGGACCAAGCTCTATGTCGGCACCGAACTCACACTCTCTCTGCCGCTCATCCACTCCGAACGCCTCCCCGGTTCGGCCCGTAAGTAGGGCACGCCGCGCTTCGATCCAATGCGCCGGAGACGCGACAGATTCTCCCGATCCTCACCTCTGCGCCAACTCAGCGCCTCTGCGTCCTTTTTGTCATCCCGACCGGAATGTCCGACTTATTCTTTCGTTCGCGCTGTCCGAACGTCGGCCATGCAGCGGAGGAACCGTTGCAATAGGAATAGTCCTACTCCACGCGATGCAACCCATCGCAACACCAACGGGAGATCCTTCCTCTCCCTACTGCTCGTAATTCTCCACAATCTTTACCGGACGCACCTTCGCCTTGTCCGGGTCTTCCCCAAACTCCCGCAAAGCCCGCCGCTGCCGCAGCAGATCCCAGCACTGATCCAGCGCCACCTTCACCTCCGCCAGCCGCGCCTGGTCCTCCTCCGTAAGCCCGTTCTTCGCGTACAACCGTTCCTCCTCTTTCACCAGCTCGTCAATGTGGCTCAATACAGATTGGTCATTCTTCTCGTTCGCCATGCAAAGTCACCTCTCGTTTCACAAGTCCGCAGTTGGATGCACAGGACCGCAAAAAGTAGACGAGCCGGTGCAGGCCCATTCCAGTGCCCACTCGTCCAGCAATCGCTTCGAGTCAGGTTGCCTCAGTGGCCGCCAAAACGAGATAATGAAAGGACCCCAGTCCTTTCCGAAGCCCTAAGTTGATGGTCGGGGCGGGTCTTGGCCTTGCCCGCGAATCCAGCCGACAATCCGGCGAAGCGGACCCAGCCGCTGTAGTTACGCTCAGGACAAGTTCCATTGTCAGCCCCAGCCGCAAATGTTCTCTAGAAGAAGAGAGCGCTTTCGTTTGCGGAGGCGTTCGACAAGAGGTCCGCGTGCGCAGGATGAAGCTCCAACGGGAATCGAGTGGCAGGCAGGGTTTTGCCCTTGCTCTTGGCCTGGTGTGCCTGATGGGGGCGGCGTCGGCATGGGCGCAAAACCCCGATCCACCGCAGGAAAAGCCGTCCGCTACGCGATTGTTGACGGTGGAAGAAGGACGCTCCATCGCAGATGCCGCACTAGATCAGCGGCAGCCGGCGCGCGGGACTCAGGATTGTTCGCACCTGATTCATGCGATTTACGGAAGCGCCGGATTTGAATACCCGTATGCCAGTTCGTTCGAGCTGTTTGCCGGGAGCGGGAATTTCGCGCGCGTGCGATTCCCGCACGCCGGAGATTTGATCGTCTGGCCGGGGCACGTTGGCATCGTCGTCGATCCGTCGCAACACAGTTTTTCCAGTCTGGTGAGCACGGGGTTCGATGTGCAGGATTATGAAGGAGCATATTGGAAGTCGCGAGGAAGACCCCGCTTTTACCGGTACAAAGTGCAAAATGCCGGCGTGCTGACCGCGGCAAAGACTCCTCCATCGCGACACATCGCGAATCCGAACCGGCCTCCAGGCGAAGGCAGGTTGATCGAAGAGCGATCCGCTGAAGAAAATTCCGCGTTAAGCCAGCCAAAGAAGGCGGCATCCGAACGCTCAGTGCTGATCTATGGACCGCCGGCTCCCGAGGAAGTGACCGAAGCCAGCGCGCCGTTTGAAATTCCAAGCAGCACGATTGTCGCGGCGGGCGGCAAGCCGCCAACCCGCGAGGAAGTGGCTGAGGGCATCTCGGAATTGAGTGACGCGGCCGGGAATTTGCTGCGCAAGGATGATCCGTTCAAAACGCGCTCCCCGGTGGTGATCGTCGAACAGTTCACCGTGGTGCAAGTGGAAATCAAGCGCGACCATGGCTGGGCCCGCCTGCAGGTTCAGTCCAGTGTTTCCATCGACGGCGGAACCATTCAACGGAAACCCCGGCGAGAGAACGTACGCTGGGAGTTGCGGCGTGTGCCAGCGGGTTGGGAGGTCGTTATTCCCCAGGATCGAACCTATGTACCGCATGACGTGGCGGTGAAGGATTTGGCGGCCCAGCTTGCGCAAATGACGCAGAGCGACGGCCCCACCGCTAATCGCGCGACGTCTGCCCAGCAGGAATCACACATCGCAAATCTCCTCAACGCCCTGCTGGTCCCATAATGCATCAACTTCTCCGGTAAGCGGCGGGCGGCCGGCAGCTTGACGGTGGGGAACGAACTTGGGTGCCGCACCGCTTCGTCCGGAGCCTGCCGAAGGGCCGTATGAGTTTCAGGGGTCCGGGTTTTGACTTTTCTTTTGTTCAGTCCCGCTTGCTTCCTGCTCACTGAGCGCTGATTTCTGTTACCAACTCGCCCCTCCCCGTTCGGAACTCCAAAGTGCCAGGTGCCAAAAGCCGGAACCCCGTGCCACCCCTCGCACCCCGTTTGCATCCAATTTTGCACGTTCATTGTAAAGCGCAAGGAGGCTGCTCATGCCTTTTCGAGTTTGCGCGTCCGGGGTGGTTCTGGTCTTGGCGTTGTCCGGCCTAGGTTGTCCCCAATCATCTTTCGGGCAGGACAAAAGCGCTGAGGGAAACGCCTTCCGAAGCCGGGTGGATCTGGTCTCCGTCTACTTCGCGGTGCGCGACGACAAGAAACGCCTGGTCAGCGATCTGGGGCAAACCAGTTTCAGCGTCTTCGAAGACGGCCAGCCCCAGTCCATTAAGTTCTTTGCCCATCACAGTGATGTAGTCCTCAACGTAGGCGTGCTCCTGGACACGGGATCGAATATGTCCTGGATTCTCGGCGAAGAGGCCCAGGCCTCGAAGATGTTCCTCAGGCGCGTAGTGCGCCCCACGGACCTCGGCTTCCTTGTGAGCTATGGCTCGCGCGTAGAAACCGTGCAGTTGCCGACCTCGGACCCCGGGCTCCTGAGGCAGGCCGCCGACTCCATTGGGAAGGGAGCGGCGATTGGACTGCCGGAGCGATCTCCGGCGGAGCCAGGTATCTGGACCGGCGGAACCGTGGGCATCAACGGGCGGCACCCGCTCGACCCGAACCGCGAATCCCACCTTTACGACGCCATCCGTGTCTCCACGCACCGCTACCTTGTGGGCGAGGTGGGACGCAAGGCCATCGTTGTCGTGGCCCTCTCCGGTGATGCCAAGAGCGAATCCACGATGGCAGACGCCCTGGAAGCTTTGCTAGAAAACGACGTGATCGCCTACGTCCTGCAGATTTACGATGGCTCACAGCGCGACAATTGCGACGTGCTCCACATCTATCAGAGGGATAGCAGCGGAGAGCCTCTGCTAAAAAAACTTGCCGAGGCTACCGGCGGGCGAATGCTGGAAGTCCGGGGTATTGATAAACTCGAAGACGCGCTGGATGAAATCTCCGACGAACTGCACCACCAGTACAGCCTGGGCTACTACCCCGAAAACAAGAATTGGGACGGCAAGTTTCGCAAGATCCAGATTTCCGCCGGCGAGAAGGGCTTTAAGGTCTATGCCCGCAAAGGCTATTACGCCAAACCGCCGGCAGCGAAAGTTGCGGCAACGCAGTAAGCAATCAGCCGCGTCGCCCACTCCCGCACAACTCACTCGCCGCAAATCCACCTGCTCGGTTACCGCGTTTGCCAGGACTTGACCTAACTCCTAACCAGAGGCGGGACCTATATCGGTAGCACGGGTGAGTCGGACCAACCTCAAACAGTTAAGCCTATGAGCACACCTGTACCTTCGGGCTATTCAGCGTTTGCGGAAAAAAACTCAGACTTAAGAACAGTCAGCCTTCGGCCACCGGCAAACTATTTGTAAGGAGAAAACAATGAAGAAGGCCTTTTTATTGGTGCCTATAGGCATCCTGTTCACCGTTTCAGGTTGCTCAGGAAATCCCCAGAATGACGTCTCGAAGAGCGCACCAACGGTGGTGCAGGCCTCGGTTGCGCCAGCAAGTAAATCTCCCGTTGCGGAGACAACCGCTGCGCTTCCCATCCCGTCGGTCGGGCAGGCGAATCAACATGCCTGGCACTCTGAAAATGTCGCAGACGGATTCGGCAAGGCCATTGCGCTGAAGGTGACGTCGTTAGACGGAAAATTTGATTTAGTTATCCTCGAAAGGGGAAAGTATTCTTTTCTGTCTTTCGCCAGACACGCACGTTGGAAGTCTGTTTCTCAGCAGCCAGCCCAAGGCAAGCTAATGTATCTCCGGATAAAATTTGAGGACGGGCAGGAGAAACACGTTGAGTGGGACGAACTGCGATTCGCAACGGAGAACCTGTACGGCGTCTTGTGGTCATACCCCGCTAAGGCGGACACTCCGATCGGTCCAGTGCTTGCTGGCGCGACAGGTGATTCTGTCGGGGGCGACCAGCTCCTTCTTCAAGATATGATGAAGCACAAAACCATGCTTTTAGAAGTCGCACCGGGGGTCACTACCCAGTTCGACATCACCGGGCTCGCGCACGAAATACAGAAAATTCGCGCTCCCGAATCGCAGCCAATCCTCGAAGCCAGCCAAACGGCCGAGTAGCCGCTGGCGCACGCTTAACGCAATAAAACCTTCTGGGTGGCCTTCCGATTCGGTTTTCGAATCGGTTGCCGCTCTTCGGGCCGGTGGCCCACACACTGACGGTGCGGACGAATTTGGGTGCCCCATCCTTGCCTGCCCTGAGCCCAGCCGAAGGGTGGTTTTCAGGGCTGCGGGTTTTGACTTTTCTTTTGTTCCACCCCGCATGCTACCTGACGGGTGGCCCAGGCATTAATCGATTCCTACTCAATCGCCGCAGTCGATCGAACGAATCAGCCTTCTCCTCATCCACTAAACAAAATAATGCTGAGGGTTCCCCATCCTTGCGGGGTTGGTTCATGCAAGGGTGGGTCTTCGGGTCCTCGGAAACTGTGAATAGACAGGACGTTTACAAGATTTTATTTTCTCTAGATATGAGAGGGAGAGGGGAGCGTTCTGTCTGTCCCCATTTTCCCTGGCTAGCTCGGAACATACGGTCCGTATACACTAACTCTCCACCATGCTCGAAGCTGCCAAAAACCTATTCCTCATTGTCAGTGCACTCTTCCCGATAGTGGATCCGGTTGGTGGCAGTCCCTTCTTTCTGGCTATGACCAATGATTACCTGCCGGAAGCACGGAGAGCACTATCATGGCGAATCGCACTGAATAGTTTTGTCCTGCTCGTTGCGTCGTACTTTGTCGGAACCTACATCCTCACCTTCTTCGGTATCTCGCTACCCATCGTGCAAGTAGGCGGCGGAATTGTTCTGGTTGCAATGGGATGGGCAATGCTGATGCAGCGAGACGAAGGCTGCGATTCCAGTAATCGCAGAAACATTCACCCCCAAGACGTCGTTCGTCAGGCGTTCTACCCTTTGACTCTGCCGCTAACGGTCGGCCCGGGCTCAATTTCTGTCGCGATTACTTTAGGTGCCAATGCTGCGCGCAGCCACGCGCTCCATCCATTAATGATTTTGGCTGCGCTCCTCGGCTCGGCGCTGGTCGCGTTGAGTATTTTTCTGTGCTACGCATTCGCCGACCGGCTGGCGCGGATTCTGGGCCAGACGGGGATGTCCGTGATGATAAAACTCTCGTCATTTCTTCTAGTCTGTATCGGCGCGCAGATCGTCTGGAACGGTATCAAAGCCCTCCTGGAGTCCGTGACGCTCCACATCGCTTCGTAGGCCGGTGGCCCGTGTAATCATCGAATGATTCCTAGTCACTCTTCGTCCGCCGAACGAGCGAGCTTTCCACAACCTCACAAATCATAATAACGCGGAGGGTTCCCCAGGTTCCGGTTTTTGGTACCTGGGTCTTGGGTTTTCCGCATCTTTCTGATCGCCGCCCAATTTAATCGCGCTTCCAGTCGAACGATTCCTTGGGCCGATTACCATTTGTTATCCAATAAGTTACTTATAGATACTATTTACTTGTACTATACTTTCCCCGTGACTCGCAAGCGACCTGAACATCCGACGAAGGATGTCCACCCTGAGCCCGCCGAAGGGCTCTTCTCTTATTTCCACTCGGGGACGCCGAGCACTTTCCGCCGATCCCCAAGGCCCCCACCGGAATTTCGTAGCCTCCATCCTGTACGACGACAATGACCAACCCACACCATGTTCGCCACACCAAAAAAGTCCGGCGGCCAAAGACATTTCGGAATGATTTCTCTCCCCTCCCCGCCGCCTCAGCGAGTCTATGCGTTCTCGGCGCCTCTGCGTTAGACTTTTTCTTTCCTCGCTTTGGGCTGCCTGCCTTAAGCTTGCCGAACGGGTCCGCTGTAGACTGCCAGCCAGTTCTTCTCCCCCAACTCCTTCAGTTCCCCCACTTGCGCGCCCCTCGCTTAACCCCTTTCTCTGCTATCTCTTTCCGCCCATCGGGGGGAGGGTCCCCCTGGTCCAACCACCGCCGTTCACTCTCAACTCTAGTCTGTTAACTCCCCACAGGACACGGATCATGGGCCACAGACCACGACTCTCTGCCCCACGGGTCACTGCTCACCAGCCACTGGCCACTTCTCCCATCTCCTTGTATTTCCCCTCCATACGAGCACCACCCTCGTATCTCTCTTGTTTCCCCTACATACGCAAAAACAGGGGGGTATACCCCCACCCAAAAATGTCGGCGCGCCGACATTTTTGATTTTTCCTCTGATATTTCGCACTTTTGTACTTCTTCCCTGCAACGTCGCCATTCGCCTCTCCTCTGCCTCTTCACTGGCCACCGGTCGCGGGTCACTGGCCACTTTCCCACGCCTTTTCCTCAGCCCACCCAAATTCGCCCCCAAACTCCCACCCATTTCCCAGTACACTTCGCTGACAGGGCTTCCATTTTCATGAGCGCATGCCGCATTGCCGTCGGGAGCACCCGCCGGCCCAAACTTCAGGCGGTTGAGGAAGCCACCGCCAGCTTTGCCGCCAAGCTTTCCCCGCGCGCGCCGCTCGAAATTCAGGGACACGAAGTCGAAAGCGGCGTCAGCCACACTCCCTCTTCCCGTGGAGAATTGATGCGGGGAGCGCGACAGCGAGCCGAAGCCCTGCACAAAATGCTGGCCGATTCCGGCCAGCCTACCGACTTCTGCGTCGGGCTCGAAGGCGGCCTCGACATCGCCATCGAAAATGGCGTTCGCCGAGTGTTCCTCGAAAGCTGGGCCTACGTCACCGACGGCGTGCGCGGGCATTTCGGCTGCTCCGGCAGCATCGAAATACCCGAAGCGCTGGCCGAAGAAGTTTTGTCCCGCGGCACGGAGCTTTCCATCGCGATCGATCGCTACGCCGGCGCGGTTGGCATCCGCGACGGACAGGGCGCATGGGGCGTGCTGAGCGATAATCTCGTTTCGCGGCAGGAGTCGTTCCGCTTGGCAGTGGTCGCGGCCTTCGCGCCGTTCTACAATGTGAGGATGTACCGCCCGGCGGCAGAGGCTGCGGGACAGCTTTTGTAGTGGCCGGTCTTTAGACCGGTCAGGGTAGCTGGGCCACCTAAAGGTGGCCGCTACGCGAGTAGGAAAAAGCAGATCCCTCACCCGCAAAAGACGCGGATTCGGGATGACACATTTGGGATTTCGCAGGGATTTGAAGGAGACGCGGCGTGGACATAGTCAAGGGCAACATGGGTTGGATCGAAGTCGTCGTCGGGCCGATGTTCTCCGGCAAGAGCGAAGAACTGATCCGGCGTCTCCGGCGCGCGGAAATCGCGCGGCAACGCGTGCAGATCTTCAAGCCGGCGATTGATTCACGCTACGCCGCCAACGAAATCGTTTCGCACAACGGCCTCGGCATTCCCTCCGACAACGTCACCAAAGCCTCCGAAATTGTCGAAAAGCTCCAGCCGCGCACCGAAGTCGTCGGCATCGACGAAGCCCAATTCCTTGGCGATGAAGTGGTGGACGTCTGCACCAAGCTGGCCAACCTCGGCAAGCGCGTAATCGTAGCCGGCCTGGACACCGATTTTCGTGGCCGTCCGTTTGAGCCGATGCCGCGCCTCCTGGCCATCGCCGAAGAGATCACCAAGCTTCTGGCGATTTGCGTGCGCTGCGGCAACCCCGCCGTCCACACCCAGCGACTCGTCGAAAGCGAAGAACTCATCGTCGTCGGGGCCGGCAGTGCGTATGAAGCCCGCTGCCGACGCTGCTTCGAGCCCAACCCCGCCTTGGCCGCGCGCGAAGCCGGCCCTCTACTTCTTCGCAACCGCGCCGCAAATGCCGGCGGCAAGTAAGCCGCGCTTCCGTTACTCTTACCAGTGCTCGGATTTGCCGGGCCACGGACAATCATGCGCATCGAATCGAAAGCTCCCACACGCGTCGACCTCGCCGGCGGCACACTGGACATCTGGCCGTTGTATCTCTTCCATCCCGGCGCGCTGACGCTGAACGCCGCGATCTCGCGTTACGCCCAATGCACCATCGAAACGCTTGGCCCGGGCGACCAACGCATCAAGCTCGTTTCGCTGGACACCAACCGTTCCGAATCTTTCCCCTCCTTCGCCGCGCTCCTCCGCGCAAAACGCTTTCGCCTGCCCCTGCTCGCCGAGATCGTGAAGTTTTTCCGCCCCGAAGGCGGCTTTACGTTAACCACCAATTCCGAAGCCCCCGCGGGCGCGGGCATCGGCGGCTCCAGCGCGATGGCCGTGGCCATTTGCGCTGCCCTCGATCGTTTCACCGGCGCGGGCAGGAGCACCGTGGATTGGATCCACATCAGCCGCGACGCCGAAGGCATCGTGATTCGCGTGCCCACCGGAACGCAGGACCACTACCCGCCCGCATTTGGAGGCGCCGCCGCGATTGAATTGCTCCCCGGAGGAGAACGCCGAATCGAGCTGCGCGTAAATCTCGATGAACTGGAACGGCGCCTCGTTGTTTGTTACACCGGGAAGCCGCGGCAATCGGGGATTAACAACTGGGAAGTGTTCAAGGCCCACATCGACGGCAAGAAGGCCGTGCGGAACAACATCGAGCACATTTCGCAGATCGCTCAGAAAATGCGCGTGGCTCTCGAAAGCGGCGACTGGAATGAGACCGGCCGGCTGATGCATGCGGAATGGGCGTTTCGCCGGCGCAACCTGCCAACCATCTCGACAAAAACGATCGACGCCATTATTAATGGTGCCAGGCGGCATGGTGCGCTGGCCGGAAAAGTTTGCGGGGCCGGCGGCGGTGGTTGCGTCGTGCTGCTGATCGAGCCTGAGGCGCGGGATCGCGTGGAGAAGGCAGTGGAAGAGAACGGCGGGGAATTGCTGCCGATGCGGATCGACCGCCAGGGCGTCACGGTGGTCTCCCAATAATTTTGAGCCGACCCACTACTCAAGGCGCTCGCCGCATCATAAAATAGCAAAGGTCCCGGGTGCGGTGTTGCGTGGCTCGCTATGTCCAATTGGCTTCCCATCTCGGTGCTCGTCCTCTCGTTCGCCGCTGCGGACTTGCCCAAGCTGCCTCTCTTACCCGCATCGGAACGGAGCGCTGGAGGAAATTTCACTGCGGGCGAGAGCATCCCGATCCTGCCTCTGCTCGAGGCGAACAACGAAGCACAAACGCCAAGTTCGTCACAACCCCCCCCAAAAAAGGGCGCGGAACTAACAGAGCCTTCCAAGCTTGCCCTGATCCGCTACGTTTCCGGCGAGTTCGCCAAAGTGCGCAAACCCATCCCGGGCGGTAAAGAGGGATACATTCTCTATACTGATAAGGCGCTCAACCAGGAAGATCTCGATCGCGTCATTTCAAAGCGCGGCGCGGCGGTCAATAGCGGCGACAACGCGCAGATCACCAAGCTGGAATTTCACGAACACACCATCATCGTGGACGTCAACGGTGGCGGGCGTCCGAAGCATAGTTGGCGCGACCATATTCAATTCGGAATGGGCGGGCCTTCCCAGGCCCCGCAAACCACCACCACCACGACGCAAGAGCAGGGACCCGCGGGCTTTCAGCCGGGAGCGGGCGGCACGCTGTACCTTCAATTCCCGAAAAACATTCCCGATCTCTCGCCCGACGATCTGAAGAGCATGCTTTCCCCCTTCCTCGATTTTGCGAAGGAACACTCCGCCGCCGTGCACTGGATCGACACGCTGCCTCCGGAAACGAAAAAGGCCATCACCGAACGCCACGCGATATTGGGAATGGACCGTGAGGAAGTTGTGGCCGCGATGGGGAAGCCCGATCGCAAGGTTCGCGAACGGGACGCGGAGGGCTACGACACGGAAGACTGGATTTACGGACACCCGCCGGACAAAACAGTGTTCGTGCATTTTCGGGGAGACAAAGTAAGCTCCATCAAGCAATACCCGGAGTAGCGCGGAGGCGCAAACCCCAGCCGTGGGTCGGAGTTCTTCCCAGCAATCAACTTACACCGTGAATCAATGGGCTGTTCATCCAGAGATGCAACAGCACCAGCGCGGCAATTCCCAACATCAACGTGAAATGGGTGCGGCGCAGCAAATTCGGTGCGCTCTGCCTGGTGGAACGCAGCAGCAGGCCCAATCCAAGTTGCGCCAGAATCAATCCCAGGGCGAGGGTGGCAAGCCAAAGACCGTAGTAATTCGTGCGTGGCATGTGGCGTGAAGCCATGGGAATCCACGCATGTACGAAGGACCCCACGGCCAACAGCGGCGCAAGCCAATAGTGAAAGGCCATGCGGCGAAACGGGAAGCGAAAGAAGCCGGATAAAGAAGGGGCGTTCCGTCCGGAACCAAGTGGCGGAAGATAGGGAAGCGCAATAACAATTCCTAGCAGGAAAACGGACAACCAGCCGATCGTGCGAGTGGAGTCAAAACTCAGCATTTCTAAGCGCCCCTTATGCATTCACGAGGCATTCATCTTGCCGTTTCTCGAGAATTGGGGCCACAAGAAATTTCTTTGGCAATCTGTGACGCAGGTGCATTGTCTTTCGTTGACTTTTCGCTACACTCCACCTAGCATTTTCTGTTCCACCCGCGGCGCCTTGCGTTCCTGATGTCTCGCCGCAATCCAGAAACCCGCACCGGAGGAAGCATGCCAATCAAGGTAGGAATCAACGGCTTCGGCCGCATCGGTCGCAATATTGTGCGCACCGCCATCGACGACAAGGACATTCAGTTCGTCGCCGTCAACGATATTACGGATGCCAAGACGCTCGCGCATCTGTTGAAATACGATTCCGTGCTCGGCAATCTGCCGCACCGTATCACCCACACCGACGACACGATCAGCATCGAAGGCAAGGCCATCAAGGTTTTCAAGGTCAAGGACCCGGCGGAAATCAACTGGGCCAGCGTCGGCGCGGATATCGTTGTCGAGTCCACCGGCCTCTTTACCAAGGGGCCCGAAGCGAAGAAGCATCTGCGGACGCCGGTGAAGAAAGTAATCATTTCGGCGCCGGCGGAAGATCCCGACGCCACGTTTGTGCTCGGCGTGAACGACAAGACCTACGACCCCGCGAAGCATCATGTGATTTCCAACGCTTCCTGCACCACGAACTGCCTCGCTCCGGTCGCCAAGGTATTGCATGAAACCTTCGGCATTCAGAGCGGTACGATGACCACCATCCACTCCTACACCAACGATCAGAAACTGCTCGATTTGCCGCACAAGGATTTGCGCCGGGCGCGAGCCGCGGCCATCAACATGATTCCAAGCTCGACGGGCGCGGCAAAGGCGCTGCACCTGGTGGTACCGGAATTGAAAGGCAAACTCGATGGTTACGCGATGCGCGTGCCGACGCCGAACGTCAGCGTGGTGGACCTGACCGTGTTCGTCGAGAAGCCCGCGACGAAAGATTCGGTGAACGCGGCGCTGAAAGCAGCTTCCAATGGCCCGTTGAGGGGAATTCTCGGCTATACGGAAGAAGAGCTCGTCTCCTGCGATTTCAAAGGGAACTCGCACTCTTCGATCGTGGACGCCGAGTACACCAAGGTGGTCGGCGACCGCTGCGTGAAAGTGCTGGCGTGGTACGACAACGAGTGGGGTTACTCCTGCCGTTGCCGCGATCTGATCAAGCTGCTCGCGTCGAAGTTTTGATGGGCGGCAACGAGGGTGCGGCAGCCAAACGGTTGCGAGTCTAGATTAGGGATAACAGCGATCAGATAACAGATAACAGAAACTTCTCGTCCAGCGCGAGAACAAGTGCGCCAGGCAGAGCCTCCTGTTATCTGATCGCTGATCGCTGTTATCCGATTACTGATTACCGATTACTGATTCCTGATTACACTCGACACGGACGAATTCATGACTAAACTCACGATTCAAGACCTCGACCTGCGCGGGAAGCGCGTTTTCGTCCGCGTGGATTTCAACGTGCCGCTGAAAGACGGCGTGGTTACAGACGACACCCGCATCCGCGAGACTCTGCCCACGCTGAAGCTTGCGATGGAAAAAGGCGGACGCCTGGTGCTTGCCTCGCATCTCGGCAGGCCCAAGGGCGGGCCCGATGCCAAGTATTCCTTGAAACCCGCGGCGAAAAAGCTGGAAGATCTATTGGACAAGCCGGTCGCGTTCGCAGCGGATTGTGTTGGCCCCGATGCGGAAGCGAAAAGCAAGGCGCTGAAGGACGGCGACGTGCTCGTGCTTGAAAATGTGCGCTTCCACCCTGAGGAAGAGAAAAACGACGAAGCTTTCTCGAAGCAACTGGCTGCGCTCTGCGATGACCTCTTCGTCTGCGACGCGTTCGGTTCCGCGCACCGGGCGCACGCCAGCGTGGTCGGGATCACCAGATTCGTGAAGCAGGCCGCCGCCGGCTTGCTGATGGAAAGAGAACTCGCCTACATCGGCAAAGCGATCAGCAACCCGACGCGTCCCTTCGTGGCCATCATCGGCGGCGCGAAAGTCAGCGACAAAATCGAAGTGGTTGAAAACCTGATGAAGATTGCCGACGCCATGCTCATCGGCGGAGGCATGGCATACACCTTTTTGAAAGCGCAGGGCGCCTGCATCGGCAAGTCCCTTGTTGAGGAAGACAAACTCGACCTCGCGCGGAAGATTCTTGCGGATGTGAAACAGCAAAATTTCAGGCTGCTGCTGCCGCTGGACAATGTCGTCACTCCGGAATTCAAAGCGGACGCACCCACAAAGGTTGTGGAAGTATCCGCGATTCCCCCCGATCAAATGGGACTCGACATCGGGCCAAAAACGATTGCCGCCTACTCCGCGGAAATTGCCAAGGCAAAAACCATTGTCTGGAACGGCCCAATGGGCGTGTTTGAGATGCCCGCGTTTGCCAAGGGCACTCTGGCCGTCGCTCATGCTGTGGCTAACGCCACCTCTTCCGGTGCGATATCCATTGTCGGCGGCGGCGATTCCGTGGCCGCTATTCACCAGTCGGGCCTCGCCGGAAAAATTTCGCATATTTCGACCGGCGGCGGCGCTTCGCTGGAATTTCTCGGCGGCCGCAAACTTCCGGGCGTGGAGGCCCTCACCAACAAATGACCCAATCCAAGCGGCGCCATGTGATTGCCGGTAACTGGAAGATGTTCAAGACGCAAGCGGAGACGCGCGCGTTCTTCGCGGCGTTCAATCCGCTGGTCGCGAGCGTCACGGACTGCGACATCGTGATCGCTCCTCCGTCGATTGACATCCCCTCCGCGGTCGAAACTACGAAAGGCACGCACATCGCGATCGGCTCCCAGAACGTTTACTGGGAAAAAGAAGGCGCGTTCACGGGAGAAATTTCCGCTGGGATGCTGGTGGAAGCGGGCTGTCGCTACGCCATCATCGGCCATTCCGAACGCCGCCACATCTTCGGCGAAACCAACGAAATGGTCTTCAAAAAGACCAAAGCCGCACTCGTCGCGGGCCTCACTCCTATCGTCTGCATTGGCGAAATGCTGGCCGATCGTCAGGCCGGGCGCACCGAAAATATCTGCAAGTGCCAATTCGAGGAGAGTGTGGGCGCGTTGACCCCCGAGGAATTCTCCCGTATTCTGGTAGCTTACGAACCGGTCTGGGCAATCGGCACGGGCCACACGGCCACGCCGGAAATTGCTGCGGCCGTACATCGGTTCGTTCGCCAGTGTGCGGCGGAAATGTTCAACGCCGGCCACGCGGCTGCCCTCAGGATTCTCTACGGCGGCAGCGTCAAGCCCGACAACATTCAGGGATTGATGGCGCAGGTGGAACTCGACGGCGTGCTGGTTGGCGGGGCAAGCCTCGATCCGAAGTCGTTCGCGAGCATCGTGAAGGACTGGAAGCGATAGGAACGCCGGGCGCAAGGCGCGGGCGGAACGAGATCTTATAAGTTTGAGGAGCGGGAAATGCCAGGCTGGATGAAATGGACGATCGCGCTGCTGATCGGCTTTGCGATCATTTATATAGGATTTCACTTTTCGTGGGGCGGTTACGTGCTTACGCCCTTCTTCGTGCTCAACTGCCTTGTGTTGATCATCGTGGTGCTGCTGCAGAGCGGCAAAGCGGCGGATCTTGCCGGCGCGTTCGGCGGCGCGGGCAGCCAGACGGCGTTTGGCCCGCGCGGGGCGGCGACGATCCTTTCACAGGCGACCACGTGGTGTGCAATCATGTTCATGATCTGCGCGCTGGCGATGGTGGTGAAGGTGGACCGCGGCCTGGGAACCGTGGGCGGCAGTTCGGTTCTCGAAAAGTATTCGAAGCCCGCGCCTGCGAAGACCGCCCCTGTTGTGCCGACCCCGGCGCCAGTAACGCCCGCACCCGCGGCGCCACAGTCTTCGGCCCCGGCGCAATCGCAACCGGCACCAGCAGCGCCGACCAAGCCTTAATATCGCCTCAGGCGATCGCTACGTTTTTGTAGGGACGGCCTTCTGAGGCCGTCCGTTCTGGCAAGCAGCAAGTAGTAGAAGTTTTGTAAAGTTGTAGCAAGTTCGCGCCTTGCCGGTTTTCTCTTGCGCGGCTACAATGTATTCCTTACCTCTGTGCGGTCGTGGCGGAACTGGCAGACGCACCAGCTTGAGGGGCTGGCGGTAGCAATACCGTGGTGGTTCGAATCCACTCGACCGCACCAAATCCTCCGCAGGAGGATTTGCCCTGAGCGAAGCCGAAGGGCTCTTCTCTTATTCTCTTCTTCCTCTTCTCTTCCTCTTCTCCTCATTACCAATCAATAATATTATCCTGAAGTTATGCAACCCACCTCCAAGCACACCCTGCTAGTAGCCAAGCTCTCCTCCTTAAACCTCCCACAAGGCTGGTCCACCTACCTCCTAATCTGCCAAGACGGCTCCTACTACATCGGCTCCACGGAGAATCTCCGAGAACGAATCCTAAATCACGCCGAAGGCAAAGGCGGCGCCCACACCAAAGAAAATCCCCCAGCAATCTTCGCCTGGCACGAACCCCACCCCCACGCCGAGTCCGCGAGGCAACGCGAACGCCAACTAAAAGGCTGGTCCCGTGCCAAAAAGAATTCCCTAGTCCGCGCAAGCTCCCCACAATTCTCCTTCGGCCTCCATCCCAATCTTCGCCTCCCGTAATCCACCTGCTATCATTTGAAAATGGCCCCGCAACTCTCCGAAATCGAAGCCCGTGTCCTCGGCGCACTGGTCGAAAAAGAAAGCACCACGCCCGAATACTATCCACTCTCCTTGAACGCGCTGGTCAACGCGTGCAACCAGAAATCCAACCGCGATCCGGTGATGACGCTGGACGAAGAGGCGGTGCGCCTTGCTCTGCGCTCGCTTTCCGATCAGGCGCTGGTCCGTTCCGCGGGCGGCGATTCGCGCGTCCCCAAATTCGAGCACCGGCTCAACGAACTCTACAATTTTCACCGGCACGAGATTGCGGTGCTCTGTGTTCTGCTGCTGCGCGGGCCGCAAACGCCGGGCGAACTTCGCACGCGCGCCGAGCGCATGTACGCCTTCGAGGATCTGGAGGCGGTGCATTCCGCGCTGCATCTCCTGATGCGCCGCGAACCTCCCCTTGCGAAGATTCTCCCCCGCCAGCCGGGGACCAAAGAGTCTCGCTACATCCATCTCTTCTCCGGCGACGCCGCGCCCGCGGAACACACGGCAACGGAGCACGCCGCTGAATCGCAAGCTCCGGCCAAGATTTCGCTGGATGGAGACCGAGTCGCCCAACTCGAAGCGGAAATAATGGAATTAAGAAGGGAACTGAACACCCTGCGCGAGCAATTCGCCACATTTCAAAAGCAATTTCAATAGGCTGCTTGCTGTTTCGATTAAGCTTCGGTTCCCGATTGCACGGCTCCCGAGGACCTGACAGCAAATCATCGCAAGAAATAAGTCAGTCCGGGGCAGGAGATCGCAGATGGTCAATAAGAAAACGAAGGCATATCTGCGCGAAACGGCAGCGGACGAGAGAAGACAGGTCCAAGAACTGGAAGCGGATCTCGAGCAACGCCTCCGAAAATGGAAACGTGGGACGGTGTGGCTCGGCATCGCGCTCGCCAGCAGTATTGTGGGAGTCGTCCCCTTTCTCTACGGCTACCCGCTCCACGACTATTGGGACGCAATTGGGAAAAAAATTCTAGTTTTGTCGATGTGCTTGCTCTCTCTCTTTATGTACTCGGTCGGGACCACGTATAACTTTTGGTCGTACCTCAGAACGACCAAGAATATTCATAGAAAGTTTGCACCACCGGATTCCAGGCCGTGATTAAAGCTGACCAACTACTGCGGTTTCCCGCCGCCTTGCAATTCTGCGGCTTAGCGCTAAGATACGAGCTTAGGTTCAGAGTGCCGCCGATGGCGGAACACAATAGAAGATGGTCACTTACGACGACGGCGCCAGCGCGCCCCAACCCACCCGTGCCCCTTTCCTTGCGCGGTACGTCTTTTCCACCCACCACAAAACCATTGGCCTGCAATATCTCTGGCTCGCGCTGGCCAGCGTCCTGGTAGGCGTCGTTCTTTCCACGCTGCTGCGCGTGCACAGCTCCTGGCCCGATACCGCGATTCCTTTTCTGAATGGGTTTGAAAATTCTCCAGAACGCTACGCCGCCGTTCGCTTGCTGCACGGCTCGTTGATGGTTTTCTTTGTGCTGACCGCCGCGCCGCAGCTTGGTTTCGGCAATTATCTGCTGCCGCTGCAGATCGGCGCTTCGGAGATGGCGTTCCCCACGCTGAATCTGCTCTCCTTCTGGCTGACCGTGACCTCCCTGGGCGGAATGACCGCTTCGTTTTTCTACTCCCCGCAAATTGGAATCAACGTGTGGTTGGCCAGCGCCGCAATCTTCTCGCTTGCTGCTTTGCTGAGCGCGCTGAATTTCACCGCGACCACCATCGATCTGCGCGCCGAGGGCATGACCCTGCCGCGGCTTCCCGTGACCGTCTGGGCTTGGTTTCTGAATTCCATTCTCAGCATGCTGATTTTCAGCGTGCTGCTGGCGGGCTGCACCGCGCTGCTTTCCGACCGGGTGCTCGGCTCGCAGTTTTTCAGCGACGCTTCGTTCCTGGCCGCGCAGCCGCAAAATCTGGTGCGCCAGGGGAGCCTGCCGATACTCTGGCAGCGATTGTTCTGGTATTTCGCGCAAGCCGAAGTCTACGTGGCAATGCTGCCGTGTTTCGGGATCATCACGCATCTGGTGGCGACATTTTCGCGCAAGCCGGTGTGGAAGGAACGCCTGGTGGTTCTCGCCCTTTGCGGCGTCGGCCTGATTGGCTTCTGCGTTTGGGGCTACCACATGTTCGCCACCGGCATGAATCCCTATGCTCCCCTGGTTTTTGCAGTGCTTGCATCTTCTCTCGGCGTGCCCGCCGCGTTTTTGCTGGCGAGTTGGCTCGGCACCCTCTGGGAAGCGCGCCTGCAGCTCACCACGGCGATGCTTTTTTCGATCGGCTTCATCTCGCTTTTTATCGCGGGGGGACTCTCTGGAATTTTCCTGGCGCGGCATGATTTGAGCACCGCGGCTGTGAGCGAAGATTTTGTGATCGGCCACTTTCACCTGGTGATGGGCGTTGCGGCCACATTTGCGATTCTTGCGGCGCTGTTTTTCTGGTTCCCGAAACTTTTTGGCCGTCGGCTGAGCGAGCCTTTGGGCAAAGTGCATTTCTGGATGACCTTTGCGGGCGTCTACCTGATCTTCATGCCGATGCACTGGCTCGGACTATTGACGCAGTCGAACTTGCTGGCGGATGAGCAGCGCGCCGCGCTTGCTTCGGCCGGCTCTTCGATTCGCACCGTGGTCACCGTGGCAACGATCTGCACGGTCTTTGCGCAGGTCTTATTTGTGATTAATTTCGTCCAGGCGCTCGTCCGGCGGAAAATTTCCCAGGAAGAAGATAACCCCTGGAGCGCCACGACACTCGAATGGAGTGTGGCTTCGCCGGCCCCGGAAAGCAATTTTGCTAACGCAAGGCCGACCGTTTATCGCGGGGCATACGAATTTCCCGAGGGCCTCGCCAGTGATTTTGCCCCACAGCACGTCGCGCCCGAGCTGCTTGCCCAGAGAGTGCTTTAGCGTAAGGAAAGGGATGCCATGCCGGGCTCAATCGCAACACCAGAAATCGAATTGATCATCGAGAAAAAGCCCGGCGGCGGGGGAGGGAATCCTCCGCCCACTGGCCGCAATGGCGGCGGCGACGATGGCAAGCGTCCGCACCACGAAAATTCTTCGCCCAAGCGCTACTACACGGGGATGGCGCTGGGCATCGTTTCGATTCTGATGTTTTTCATGGCACTGGCCAGCGCCTTCCTGCTTCGCCGGGAACATGGGGGCTGGGTTCCCGTACAAATCCCGACGTTGATGTGGTTCAACACCGCGTTGTTGCTCGCCAGCAGCGCCACACTCGAAATGGCGCGCCATCGCCTCTCGCAGGGGCGGAATTCCGCTTACCGGAATTTGTGGCTGGTTACCACGGTCCTGGGCATTGGCTTTCTGGTTGGGCAATTTGTAGCGTGGCGGCAGTTGGTAGCCGAAGGAATCTATCTGGCCAGCAATCCTGCCAGCAGCTTCTTTTATATTTTCACGGGGGCGCACGCGCTGCATCTCTTGGGCGGCGTAACGGCCCTGATTTTTGTCGCCAAGCGCAATTTCGATCAGGCGCAGGTGACCCGCTCGGTGGCGGCGGAAGTGACGTCCTACTATTGGCACTTCATGGACGCGCTGTGGCTGTTCCTGCTGGTCCTGCTTTTCCTTGGGAAATAATCTCCTCAACTGGCTGGACCAGCCCGCTCTGCATCTTTAGCCCGAGGCTAGATTCAACGCAAGCGGCCAGGCGGATCGGAACCTGGAGGCAGTTCCGGGACGCGCTTCCGATCAATAACGTTTGCCGCGACTTTTGCCGGTGCGGGATGCGGGATGCCGACCCCGGCGTTCCAGTCCAGATGGTCTTTCGCACAGCCGGGGCAATAACCCTTCCCGGTGTCTTCGTCGCGCAAGCTGGCCAGTTCATAGCAGCCGCAGACACAATCGCAATAGCCGGTTTCCGAAGCTGTTCTGATAGGAACGAGTGCCATTTTCGGTGCTCGAGCAAACGATAACACGCCCGATGCAAGCAGCAAAGGCGCACCACCGCGAGCGGCATTCCTAATTATTCAAATTTTTCAGATGTGCGAGGCGAAAAGGCGAGCCCAGATTTTCCCGCAATTCGGCCCAGTGCTGTTCGGGAATCGACAGAAACACTTCCACGACCTTGGGGTCGAACTGCGTCCCGGCGCACCGGCGTATCTCCTCCCGCGCATGAGACATCGGAAGGGCTTTGCGGTATGGCCGGTCGCTGATCATGGCATCCATTGCGTCGGCAAGGGAGAAGATTCGCGCCCCAAGCGGAATCTGCTCGCCGCGCAATCCCCGGGGATAACCGGTGCCGTCAAAAAATTCCTGGTGGGCAAGCACGATCTCCGCCGCATCGCGCAGGAACGGAATCTTGGTCAGCATGTTGTAGCCGATTTCGCAGTGGGTCCGCATGATGGTTCTTTCGTCGTTGTCCAGCGGGCCCGGCTTGCGGAGGATGGAATCGGGAATGGCCATTTTGCCGATGTCGTGAAGAAAAGCGGCGCGCGCCAGCACGGGTAGATAGGGAAGCGGCACCGGGACTGCTTTGGCGATGGAAATGGTGAATGCGGTCACGCGCTGGCAATGTCCTTCGGTTTCCGCATCCTTCAAGTCCAGGGCACTGCCGAGTGCTTCGAGCGTATCGTCGTAAGACTGTTCGAGTTGCGTGATCGCCACCGTGAGCTGCTGTGTTCGTTCGTCCACCTGCTGCTGCAGGTTTAACTGGTAGCTCTTGTTTTCCAGCACCAGCCTCCGGTGCTGCAAGGCACGGCCGACGCCCAGGAAGAGCTGATCTTTCTCAAAGGGCTTCAGGATGTAGTCGTAAGCGCCGCGCCGGATGGCCTCCAGCGCCGTGGAAATATCATGAATGGCGGTCACCATGATCACCGGCACCTCGGGGTCATGATTCCGCAGCCAGTCGAGCAGTTTGATGCCGTCCATTTCCGGCATGATCATGTCGCTCAGCACCAGGTCCGGCGTCTGCCTCCGCACGCACTCCTGCGCCGCCCGTCCATTGCTCACGGCGGTGCAACTGTAGCCGCGGGATTCCAGCATCGTCGAGACAACTTCGCGAATCGCTTCCTCGTCATCCACAACCAGGATGTGTTCCAAGTCCACGTTGGTATATCTCCCAAGCAGCATTATACGGGACGGCACAATGCCTTTGTGGTGCTATTGCCCAGTAAGAAAATAGCGTGTTAGCGTCAAGTCAGCATGGTGTCGTTGCTTCGTTTCCAGGAAGGAACACGGCACCTTTTCTCTTTCTCACCCAGCACTAACCCCGAGGAGGGGCCGCCGTGATCGCGACGCAGGGCATCCAAGGGATTGCTTTCTTTGAAGCCACGGCTTGCCTTACGCTGCTGGTCCTGTTCGTCCACTTGAAGCGCGATAATCCGGGCGTTTTCTATAAACTTTGGCTTTTTGGCTGGATTTGCCTCACGCTGGCTTCCTTCAGTGAGCTGGGCTATTTCTTTGGATACTCCGCATCGCTGCAAATCCTGGCAACGGCATCGGGAATTGCCGCGCTGGTGTTGTTCCTTGCTTCCATCGTGCAATTGACGCTGGGCCAGAACCGGTTCTTCTGGCCCCTGATCTGGCTCTCCGTCCTGATGGCCGTGACTTCCGGCTACTGTCAAGCCAAATCGGGTCCCTGGGGTCCGGCTCGCTGGGAGAGCACCATCCTGCAGAGCATGATCTGCCTGGCGTGCGGATGGCTGCTGTGGCGAACAGCAGGTTCGATTCGAGGCCACGGTACGAAACTTCTGGCCGGGGCATTCACCCTGCTGGCCCTCAACAACCTAAACCGGCCTCAATGGACCCTCGGAGAGATCCACCTGTTGCGCTTTGCGTTCGATCATTTTTTGAACGCCAGCCTGGGCATCGGGATGATCGTGCTATTGCTGGAGGCGGCGCGGACCCGCTCGCTCGAAATCAGCGAGAAAATGCGCCAGTTCACGCTGCTTACGGCCTCCAGCAGCCAATCGTTCGCGCTGCCTGTGCTACTGCAAAAAGTGCTCGGACAGATCACGGGCAGCCTGGGAGTCACCCACGGCATCATCCGATTGAAAGAGGGTGAGGCCGACGCCGCCGAATATGTCTGCCGGGCGTCGGTGGGATACACGGATTCCTACTTGAAGCAACTGGAACGCATGGCCGCTTCCTCGCCCGGATTACAGGCCATGATTCAAGAAGACTGCCGCGTCTCTAGATTTGAGGAGGAGAAAGATCCCAAAATCCGGCGATCGATGGCCGATGCAGGGATCACCCAGTTGATCAGCGTGCCGCTGCGAGGGAAAAAAGGCGTGGTGGGCGTGATGAACGTCGGGGCTCTTCCCGGAAAGCGCTTTCACGAAGACGAGTTGACGTACCTGGGAAACGTGGCGAGTTTCCTGGGCACCACCGTCGAAAACGTAAACTTGTTCGAACAGATCAAAAACGTGCAACAACAATGGGTATATACGTTCGACTCGATCGGCGACCCCATCCTGGTACACGACAGCGAAGGGCGTGTTGTGCGCGGGAATTTGCGCCTCGCGAATCTGCTCGGCCGGGAGTTCGCTTCGGTCGTAGGACGTTCCGTCAGCGAGCTGTTCAGCTCGCGTGCTGCCACATTCAAGGTGTGCCCTTACTGCGAAGGTTTTGCCGGCGACGCGGACGCGCCGGATCCCTGGTTGCAGGGCTATTTCCTCGCCTCCAATTCCGAGTTTGCCGATCCGGCAGGGCGCAAACTTGGCACGATTCACGTCTTGAAAGACATCACCGAACGGAAGCGGGCGGAGGAAAAATACCGCAACCTGGTGGCGAGCGTTCAGGAAGGCGTGTTCATATCGACTCTTCAAGGGCGTTTTCTGGATTTCAACGACGCCCTGATGCGAATTGTCGGCCACGAGAATCGTGACGAACTCCTGGGCGTCGAAATCGCCCCGTCGCTCTACGTCAATCCGCAGGATCGCGAACGGCTCAAACGGCTTCTCCAGGAACATACCTCCGTCAACAACTTCGAGTTTGAAATTCGCAGGAAAGATGGCGAGATTCGCATCGTCAGCGAGTCATCCACGGCCATTCGCGACGCCGCGGGAAACGTCACCGCCTATCAGGGATTCCTGCTGGATGTGACGGAGCGGCGGCGTGCGGAACAAGAGATTCGGCGCCGCAATCGCGAGTTGGTGGTGCTCAATTCGATCGCGGAAACCCTGGTGTCCTCTCTTGACCTCCACGATTCCCTGCAACGCACGCTCCGCCAGATTCTGGAACTGTTTGGTATTGATGCGGCTTCGCTTTACCTGTTCGAGCCCGACGGCCTGTCCATGCGGCGCGCCGCGGCGGTCGGGCATCGCTCGGAATTCGCGAAGAATTTTCCATTGCTGCCGGTGCCCCCGGAACTGATTCAGCAGATTCGCGCGGTGCGCGCCCCGTTTCTCTCCGCGCAGGGGTTGCCGCTTCCCGGCCTGGTCGCCGATCTCCGGAAAAAAGAACAAATCGAATCCGCATACATCGTCACCTTGTGGTCGAAGGACAAGATTGTGGGCGGGCTGGTGGTTGGCAGCAGGACTCCCCGGGAGTTTTCCGCGCCGGACATCAGTCTGTTGATCGCCGTTGGCAGCCAGCTTGCCAGCGCCGTGGAGCGGAGCCGGCTGTACGAGGAAACGCGCCAGGCGTACGAAAATCTGCGGCGAACGCAAGAACAGTTGCTGCACAGCGAGAAGCTTGCCGCCGTCGGGCAGCTGATTTCCGGCGTGGCCCATGAGCTGAACAATCCGCTGACGGCCATACTGGGGTACAGCCAATTATTGGAATCGAGCGGACAGGTCGGTCCGCTGGCCCTGAGCTACGCGGAAAAAATGTACAAGCAGGCACAGCGCACCCACCGCATCGTGCAAAACCTTCTGAGTTTCGCCCGCCAGCACAAGCCGGAGCGCGTCCCGGTCGCTGTCAACACGGTCCTGGAGGATACCCTCACGCTGCGGGATTACGATCTGCGGATGAACCAGATCGGCGTGCACCTCGATCTTTCCCGCGATCTTCCGCTGGTTCCCGCAGACCCGCACCAATTGCAACAGGTTTTTCTCAACCTGATCAACAACGCCGTCGATGCGATTCTGGAACATTCCAACCAGGGCGATCTCTGGGTCAATTCCAGCGTGGACGAGAAAAATATCATTGTGGAAATCACCGACAGCGGCCCGGGCGTGAAGGATCCCTCGCGGGTGTTTGATCCCTTCTATACCACGAAGCCGGTCGGCAAGGGCACCGGCCTGGGCCTCAGCATTTGCTATGGAATTATCACCGAGCATGGCGGCACGATTCGCGTCAAGAATTCGCTTCCGCGAGGCGCAAGTTTTCGGATCGAGCTGCCGTTGCAGTTCGTCGCGAAAACTCCCCCATTGACGGAAGCCAGCGTAACCAACTGACAAAAGGATTGCTCGAGGAAGGGAAGTGCCTCTCAGAAGCCGCTGATATTCTTGCGGCCTAGCGCGGATTGTTCGGCGCCTCGCACCGTGGCTTCGGCTATGCGGGTTGTCGCGTTCTCCAGTTGGCGGGTAATTTCCGTCGCCATGTTCGAAAGCAGGGTGAAACCCGAGGCGGGCTGAAGTCCCAGCCGGAGCCTCCACCGCAAGTAGGCGCAGTTGATCGCGAACGCCGCGCTTAACTTCCAGCGTTCCAGTTCCTGAATCCCGAGAACCTCCGGCGACATCACTGCCAACGCCCGCGAAATCTCCAGCAACATCTCAAATTCTTCCTGCAAATGACCCAGGTATATCAGCGCGATACGTCGGCGCTGCTGCCGAAGTTCCTGCACCAGGCCTGTGTGGCCGTTCTCCCGCAGATATTCGGTATCCTCGGGCCGCAAGGCTTGCTGGATCTGCGATAACCGCGAACAGTGCCGTGACTGCGATAGCGACTCGAAAACGTCTATCGAGGGACTGGGCGGATGTTTCGAGGACCGGGCGGCCAACAGGAGCAGCGCTAGCAGAACCAGCGCGAAGAAAAGGAAGAACAGGAGGGAGGCGCTCACGAATGTCGGTCCTCCGAGCGAAAGAGTTGGCTCAACTGCTTATTGAGATGGTAAAGGCGTAAATTCACCTCGGAAGAAAGCTTCCCGTGGAGTTCTTTTGGAATCGCCGGCGGCATCGCTTGGGTTGCCAATTTCGGGTAGAAACTGACCGCGTTAACCCAGATCAAAAGGGTGGCGAGGTACGTAATGACGTCCAGAAATCCCCAGAAAACGGCAAACTGCTGGACGTGCTTCTCCAGAAGTGTGTAATCCACCACGAAAAATGTGGAGTACAGGCATAAGCCGACTGCCAGAGCCAAATGCAACCGCTCAAGAGGGAGCCGATAATAGCGGGTGAAAAGCAATAAAGTTACGATGATTGCCGCCATGGAGAGTTCCAGGCCGCGGTCCACATTCACGGAGATCCAATACCAATCCCCTCTTGAAAACACCAGGCTGTTCGCCATCACAAGAACGCCCACTCCGAACAAGAGTCGCCAGGCGAGAGCCCAGATGCCGAGATACGCTCCGAGGATTTTTCGGATGAGTTCGACGACGGCTTGGAATCTGAAGCAAACCACAATCAGCTGGCTGCCCCAGACAATCTTCCACACCATCAATTGGGAAAGACTAGGGGTCCGGTAAATAAGCGCAACAACGAGGCTTTGAAGGATGGTAGAGGCCACATAACTACAGAACCAGGGATAATCCTCCAGGAATTTTCGGCGGACCAACTGCAGAAGCAGGGCACACTTTACGATTGTGGTGAAGGCCCACGCGAGATCTCGCAGTTGAAGGGGTTCAACCATTGGGCCGAAACTAACATAACTTAACTCGGCAGTAAATGGCCAAACCCCTTAAACCATTGTCCCATTCTGGGAATAATATTAGAGCTTTCTATCGGAAATCCTTCGGGGGCCTTCTTCCGTGCGCTCAGCCGTCGCCGGCTACCCCGCTAGATTTGTTAGAGCGGGTGGCTTTGTTGGTGGGGGTGGAAGGGGAACGCCATCCGCAACTTGAACCAAGTTCCCCGTTGGCGGCCGAGTCGGCGGCGGGGGCAATGGTACCCCGTCCGCAACATTGGTTATTCTAGTTCCAGCCTCGCCTGCGAGCTGATGGTTGACCGGAACGGCGATGGAAAGTACGATTATACTTACTAAAAGCGTAACTTTGAGGATAAGAGACTGGTCTTTCATTGGGACCCTCCTGGTTGCGCAGGGTGGCCCAAATCCGGACGGTTGCTTTACGCGCGATGAAGAAGTTCCGTCTGCGGAACGTTCCCGCACGCAGGAGGACGACATGCAGGAACAACTTCGCATCCACCGGCAGATTCTTTTCGACCTGGCACTCCACTACCTGGAGCCACTGAATGGGAGTTTTGCCAGGCTCGAGTACTTTGCCAGTTTGAAGGACCAGACGACCAAGGCCTATGCACACGAGCGGCTCTCAGCGTTGTACGGGGATGAGCCTGTCCGGGAAACGCTGGCCAAATGTCACGAGGAATTATTTGAACGCTTGCTGGAGATGCCTCTTGCGCAACAGGAAAAGGAACTGCGGCAGTTCATCGGCTCGCTGCCGCAAGCGGGAGCGGAAGGAGTCCGGTATTGTCAGGAACGGGTCGAAGACTGGATTCCTGCAGCGTCGCCAGACTATCTCAAGGAACTTTTTCGATCCAATCTGAATGCATTGCTGGGTTTGCTTCGCGAGCGCAATCCCAAGTCTCGTTCAAATAAGTGATCACCCCGACTACTTTTCCAACCACTTCGGCTTCCCCTGGAGTGCGCCAGGCTTCCGGGGCGCAATGGGAAAGCATGTGGGGCTGCATCACCAGTCTCGATTTCAATTTCAGAAACCAGCCGCAGCGGTAACCCCTTCTTGTTTCCACGAAATACAGTGGCCGGTCATACTCGGTGCTCCAGTCGTCCTCCTCAATGCTTCGCACCGCCGTATCCACTACTACCATGCTTCCCGGCCGGAGGATGGGCGCCATGCGCCGGTCCGACAGGCCGATATAGCCATAGCGAAACCTCACGGTTTCCTCCTGCTTCATCCCAGGAAAGTGGCGGACGTTTCCGGGCTGATTGGCCCACAGCCCCGTGCAATCAGGGCCCAACCGGGGGCCAATCTCCGCGCTCATTGCAAAACTGACGGGGAACTCATGCAGGTGGGTGTGTGGCGCGGGAAACGCCGACCCGTCTTCAAACGTCTGCTGGAAGGGCGCCTCATACCATCCCGAGATTTCCAATGGGCTCAGATGGTAAATGGTCGCCAGGGAATATAATTTGTGAAGGCTGGGCACTACATTTCGGTTTTCGATGTCGGCTAGTCGGCTGATGTGCAGGATGAAGTCCGGCCGGCCACGCTTGGCCGCGATCTCATAACTGGAGTGTTCTACCTCCCGATAAGTCAACCCAAGCATTTCCCTTGTCCGGCGTAGACGAAGGCCTGGTGGATACATGTCTCCCCCCGACTTATAGCGATCTGCACCTGCCACTTTAACAAATGACCAGTTTGTTACGAATACAGAACAGTATAGCCCGTTGTGGAAATCCTCGAAGATATGTCTCGTTGTGAAACATGCCTCTTCACTGTCCTTCCCGCTCGGCCTCTCTTGCCAGAATCTGCTATCCTGACCCCCTATGGCCCTCTTTCCACGCTCTCTCGGGCGTAATCTCGGTGTTTGGCTAACCGGGGCTTTTCTTCTCGCTGCCTCCTCCATTACAGCCGCGCAACAAGCTGCGCCAGCTCCCACGACCGCCACTCCCTCCCCGGGCGCCAGCAACCCCGAGTTCCTTGCCACCGCCGACGAAGTGGTGAGGGAGATGAGCCAAATCACCGGCTGGAGCCTCAAAACCCCGCTGAAAAAGTCCATTCGATCTCGCGAAGACATCCACGCCTATGTCCTGCACCAGATGGACGACGAAAAGGACGCCAAAGAACGCTATGCATCCGCCCGCAGTGCCGAAGCCTTTGGATTGATACCAAAGGACTTCAATCTCGACACTTTCCTGGTGGACTTGCTGACCGAGCAGATTGCCGGGCTATATGATCCGAAAGCCCACGAGTTTTACATTGCCGACTGGATTCCGGCAGATGAGCAGCGAATGGTGATGGCTCACGAGTTGACCCATGCCCTCGAAGACCAGCACTTCGACATCGAGCCCTGGGTGCGCGCCGCACGCCCAAATGACGACGCGGAGATGGCACGTGAGGCCGTCCTGGAAGGCAGCGCCATGGCCGCCATGCTGGAATACGAACTGCAAGGCAAAGGTTTGAAATTGAAGGACCTTCCGGAATTCGACCCTTCCGTATTTGTGGGTGATCTGGCGGAAACGCCGATCCTCAAGAAGGCTCCTCCGTTCATCAAGGACTCGCTGATGTTTCCTTACTTTAGCGGCCTCACCTTTTCGATGGGGGTGCTGAAATCCGGCGGCTGGCCGGCGTTCACTTCCGTGTTTGCCCGGCCCCCAGCCAATACCCAGCAAATTCTCCACCCGGACCTGTACTTCGCAAACAAGTCACCCATGCCTTTGAAAGTGGACCTGCCCGCCTCCGCGCCGGGGGAGAACTGGGCCCTACTTGAGGAAAATTCCATGGGCGAGTTGGGTTGGAAAGAGGTGCTTCAGCAATTTATTGACGAGCCGCGCGCCAAAGACATGGCTGCCGAGTGGGACGGAGACGATTACGCAACGTTCGAACAGAAAAACTCCAAACGACTGATGCTGTTCACGCGCATCCGGCTGGCGGATATCGTTTCCGCGTCACGCTTTTTCGTTGAGTATTCCGAAGCGCTGGAAAAGAAATACCCGGAACGCACGGACATCCTGCGCCGCTCAAATTTTCTTTCGTTCGATTCCCCTCAGGGCAGTCTCTATTTTCGATGCAGCGGCAGGGAGTGCATCACCCTGGAGGGCGGAACTTCCGCGCTATTTCTTCAGTGGACCTCGAAGCTGAACTGGCGACTGGTACCAGAATCCCCGCAGGCGCCAACCTCAAACGATATCCGGACCGCGCAGTCCGGAACTTCGGCGCGGAGGTTCAATCCTGTTTTGCCGGTCAAATAATCCGGTCCGGTTCCCCCGCGAGCTCCCAATTAATTCGTGTGCTGCATCACCAGCAGGGTCAGGTCGTCCGTGCGTTTCACGCCGGAGGAAAAGTCCCGGACTTCGGCAAGGCATGCCGATAGCATCTGCTCGGGCGATTTCGAAGCATGCCGCGCGATCAGCGCCTCCACGCGCCTCAAACCGTACTCGTCGCCCGCGGTATTGAACCCTTCCGACAGGCCGTCCGTATAGAGGAACAACGAATCGCCCAGGGCCAACTGGAGATGGCACACCGGGAAATCCGCCGTGCAGAACATCCCCAGCGGCACGCCCGTGGCTTGCCTCGCCATAACGCCACTGCGCGAAGCGTGCAGCAGCGGCAGGTGCCCCGCGCTGGCGTATTCCACCCTTCCGTCTGGCCACGCGCGTCCCACAATCAGGGTGACGTATTGCCCCGCCGTCGTACTCTCGCTGAACAACCGGTTCGCATGCCCCACCATCTGGCTTAGCGGCAGGTTCTGGCTCGCCAGCGTGCGAAACGTCGCATGCAGGTGGCTCATCAGCATGGACGCCGCCACGCCCTTGCCGGCGACATCGCCGAGCAGGAAGAGAAAGCTATCGTCGGCCTCGATCAGGTCAAAGTAATCTCCGCTGACCACCGCGGCCGGCTCGTAATGGTATCGCGCTTGCCAATTGCAAACCGACCAGTCGGTTCGCGGCAGCAGCCCACGCTGGATACCTGCGGCCAACACCAGGTCGCGCTCCAGCGCGCGCTGTTCATCGGACGACAGATGATCCAGGCAGAAACGCAACAGGGGATTGCAGAGCAGGCGGTCGGCTTCGATCGAGTCGTGGCACACTTCGCATATGCCGAAGGTGCCGCCGTTGAGGCGGGCCAGCGCTTCGTCCACGCTGGTGATGAGCTGGCGGATCGACGCGTCTGAAACGCTCGCACCGGCAGCCGCCTGTAAGCTTGCTCGCCGCCGCTCGAGTTCGGTGTGGAGATATGAATGAGTCGTAGTGTCCAGATTTGCCATGCTGAAAGTCTGCTGCTTTGTGCCTGGGGATTCCATCCGTTTTGTGCCTCCAAATTCGAACGTTTCACGAGAGGGAACGGAAATCAGAAAAGGGACTAACGAACACCGCCGCCCGCTGCCGCAGGTTTCGCCAACAGGGGAGCCCGGGTAGCGGCAGCACTCCTATCTATGCGATGCCGCAACCGCTCCACCCGGCACATCAACTTTTCCTCATGACGCCGGGTGCGTTCTCTGGCATACGGATCGCGGGAGGGCGCGCTCTGGCGTAGAAGTTTAGCGAGCGCGAGTTGCGCGAACTCCAGGGCCTGCTCCAAATCTTTGGCCCGGCGTTCATAGTGAATGGCCAGTTGTTCGCAAGCCTCGATGCCGTCGGCAGGGTTGCTGGCCAGTTCGTGCCACAAGGTCGCCGCGCTGGCGTCGTCGCCGTGTCGCTTGGCCATCAGCGCCAATTCCCGGGTTGCGCGCGGCCGGAATTCGGCCGGTAATCCCGCGTCAATGGCTTTCCTACACGTCGATTGCGCCCGCTCCGGATCGCCGCGCCGTTGCAGAAATTTCGACAAGCCGAACAAGTCCAGGGATTCTTCCGCCGCCAGCGATTGCCGCTCGTCGAGCAGGGAATTGATCTTTCCAAAAAGCGCGGCCAGCCCCCGCAGGTCCATCTGGTTGTGCTTCACCACGCCTGCCAACGGGTCGGCGGTGCCCCCGCGCAAATAATCGAAATAAAACTGCGGGATCAGGGCCGACACCACATCGTCGCCGCGGTGCCAGCCCAGGCGCTCCGCATCCAGCACGTGCCGCTCGAGTTCCACCAGTCGCACCGAACCCAGGCGCAATTTCCAAAGCGCGCGCGCCGGATGCAGCAGGTCCAGGTGAGCGGCAAGCTGCGGAACTTTGATCGCGCGCGTCATCGTGAAGCGATTTTCCAGTAGCGGCCAGTCGAACGATTTTCCGTTGAAGGTGACGAGCACCGGCCGCTCCGCCAGCCGCGCGGCAAGCTCGTGCAGCAGCGAATGCTCCTCGGAAAAATCGCGCAGAAAAAGCTGTTCAACCTGCAACCCGCCGGCATCCCACCAGGCCAGGCCCACAAGGAACGCATACGTTCCCGTACCCCCGGCGAGGCCGGTGGTTTCCGTATCCAGGAACAACCACTTCTCGGAATCCTCCAGCGCAGTTTGCGCCTGACGCGATCCCAAGTTCCCTTTGTAGTGGCCGACCTTCAGGTCGGCCTTCCGAGCAGAAGTCGTTTTAGTCAAAAGCTCCAGTGCCACCGGCGACGGCTCCGCAAACTCCGGCGTCGAAAACCAATTGCGAATCGCCAGATGCTCGCCGTAATGATTCCGCGCAATCCCCGCTCCCAGCAACCGGCTGAGCGAGTCCGTCTCATCCGGCGCGCGCAACTCCGCCGGCTTCGACGCCACTCCTCGCGCCGGTCTCAGCGCCGCCAATCTAGCAAACCGATCGATGTTGCCCCCCTTTGGAGTGCGACAGCCAAGCTGTCGCTTTTACAATTTAAACCCTACCGACCAACTCTCTGTGACCTCTGTGCTCTTTCTCCGCTCCCTCTGCGCCCTCTGCACCCAATGTGTGAACTCATCTCTTCCTACCCGCACAACCGGTCCAAAATCGCCAGCGCCGTTTCCTTCGCCTTGGGCGCCAAATCCCCGGCCGGCCCTACGCACGAAGGGCATCCCGCGTCGCACGGGCAAGCCTGGATCAATTCCCGGGTCTTCCGCACCAGCAGTTCGTGTGCGCGAAACAACGGTTCCGAAAACCCAATCCCGCCCGGATACGCATCGAACAGATACAGATTCGGCTCGAAAAATTCCTTTGCTGCCGAGCCAACGGCCTCCTCCATGCGCATCGGCGTGAACTCCTCGCTTTCAACTCCCGGCGCCGGCGGCCGCTCGCCAATCGCCGTTCCCAAGTCGCGCCCATCGCACATCAGCAGCAGCGTGGCCACCGAAGACAGCGCATACAACAGCCCGAACATCCCGGATTGCCGCTCGCTGATCGTGTACGGCAGCGATTCGAGCAGCGCCCGCTCCAGCGTAATCCAGTATGACGTGGTGTGCATCTCGTTCTCTGGCAGTTCCAGTTGCCCCGCGCCGATATTCTCGTTCGTGAAAAATTTGATCTTCTTGAACCCCACCACCTGCGACCGCACCAGCACGTCCCCATGCGACCGCGCATGGTCGGTAGCGCCGGCATCTTGCCGGCCTGCAGTTTTCTCCGTCTCTGCAATCTCCAGCACCCGCACTTGCGTATACCGGATCGCATCCGTGTAATAATCCACGTTCACCTGTTTCACGTACGCCTTGCGCTCCTTGAAATCCAGGTGCTCCACGTGATATTGCTGCCCGCCGTGCAGGTAGATCGCCTTCTCATGAACTGTCGTCAGCGCACTCGGAAAATCCACCTCGCCGATCACCTGCGGCGCACCCGTAACATCGATAATCACAAAATTGTCGCTGGTCACCGAGCGCAGGCTGACGGTATCCGCCGGGTAAGCCTCATGCGTCCAGTGATAATTTTCTCCCGCCAGGTGGAGATAGCCGGCCTCGGCCAGTCGCGCGCACAAATCTTGCACGTTCACTTCTCCGAATTTTTCCTCGGGGCCGATTGGCAGCTCAAACGCCGCGCATTTCAGGTGATTGATCAAAATTTCCAGATTGTCCGGCTGGATGAAGGCATGCTCCGGCGTGTTCCCGAAAAAATAGTCGGGATGGCGAATAATGAATTGGTCGAGCGGCGCGGAGGAAGCTACCAGCACGGCACAGGAGCTTCCGCTGCGGCGTCCGGCGCGGCCCGCGCGTTGCCACGTGGCGGCAATCGTTCCGGGATAGCCGGTCATTACGACGGTGTCCAGCGAGCCGACGTCAATCCCCAATTCCATCGCGGAAGTCGTCACCACGCCCCGAATCCGGCCCTCGCGCAACCCGCGCTCAATTTCGCGCCGCTCGTTCGGCAAATAGCCGCCGCGGTACCCGCGAATCGTCTCCGGCTTTCCTGGCTGCTGCGGGTTCGCCTGCTGCAGATACGTCAGAATCAGTTCCGTGTGCAGGCGCGAATTGGCAAACACCATAGTTTGTAGATCGTGCTTCAGGAATTCCTGCGCCACGCGCGAGCCTTCGTTGATGTAGCTTCGCCGGATGCCCAGCGCGCGATTCACCACCGGCGGATTATAAAAGACAAATGTCTTCTCCGCCGCCGGCGCGCCGTTGGACGCCAACACTTCCACATCATCCTCGATCAGTCGCGAAGCCAGTTCCCCCGGATTTGCAATCGTCGCCGAGCAGCAGATGAATTGCGGCTTGCTCCCATAAAATCGCGCGATGCGTTGCAGCCGCCGCAGCACATTGCACAAGTGGCTTCCGAAGACGCCGCGATAGGTGTGCAGCTCGTCTACCACGACGTAGCGCAAATTTTCAAACAGCCGCGTCCAGCGCGTATGGTGCGGCAGGATGCCGGTGTGCAGCATGTCCGGATTCGTCAGCACGACGTGGCTTTTTTCCCGAATCGCCTTGCGTGCGTCGGTGGGTGTGTCGCCATCATAGGTAAACACCCCGATGGACCGAGATCCGCGGGGACGCCAATCTCCCGATTGGCGTTCCTGCTCCGAGCCTCCCCAGCCCGTCTCTAACCTCCCATTTAAATCGTGTAATTCCGCCAGTTGGTCCTGTGCCAGCGCTTTGGTAGGAAAGAGGTACAGGGCCCGGGTGTCGTCGTTCGCCAGAATGGCGTCCAGCACCGGCAGGTTGTAGCAGAGTGTTTTTCCTGAAGCCGTGGGGGTCACGATCACCACGTTTTTGCCGGCGTGCACGGCTTCCGCGGCCGCGGCTTGGTGCGTGTAGAGTTGCCTGATCCCCTTGGCGTTGTAGGCGGCGCGAAGGTCGGCGTGCACCCACTCCGGGAATTCCGCCCATTGCGCGTCCCGGGCAGGGTAGTGGCGCACGGCGGTAAGGATATCCCCGTCGCGGTCGCGCGCCGCAAACGTATCCAAAACCTGGGTAACACGCGCGAGGGTGGAAGAGTTTCCCGCCCTTGCCAGGGAAAACGCGTTGCTTGCCATCGTTCGGTCTCCTGCAAAGTTGTAAAATAATTCGCCTTTTGTTCGCTTAGGCTAGCATTCCGCGGCGCACGGCGCAATACTCATGCTGCGTGCCCATCACCAACCGCCTTTTATTACCGGGTGTGATAGCATTTAAACTGGATGCCGACCCTAACCCGTGATGCAGTTGAACTTTCTTTGGCATGTCCCATTTGCGGTGGAAACCTTGCCTCCCTTCCCGAACAGGTAACCTGCGAAAAATGCCGCCACGCTTTTCCCGTGGACGGCGGGATCCCGCAACTCTTCTGGCAAAACGACTGGCCGGCCAACAAACCCGACGTTACCCGCGCCATGCAAGCGTTTTACGAGAAGACGCCGTTCCCGAATTACGATGACTTCGATTCCGCGGAAGCGCTCCGCCTGAAGGCGCGCCGCGGGGTGTTCGCGAAACTCCTGGACGAGCAGATCCGCCACGGCTCTTCCATTCTGGAGGTCGGCTGCGGCACCGGGCAAATGAGCAATTTTCTGGGGATGACCTGGGGGCGGACGGTGGTCGGCGCCGATGGCTGCTTGCATTCGCTACAACTCGCGGAAAACTTTCGCCGTGAAAATGAAATCAAGGGCACCCGATTTCTGCAGATGAATCTCTTCCGCCCGGTGTTTCCGGTGGAAAGCTTCGATTTTGTGATCTGCAACGGCGTGCTGCACCATACCAGCGACCCGTATCTCGGATTTCAGAGCATCGGCAAACTGGTGAAGCGTGGTGGGTTTATTTTGATCGGGCTTTACAACAAGTACAGCCGCCTCGCGACCGATTTCCGCCGCTGGATGTTCCGTGTCTCCGGCGATCGCATGCAATTTCTGGATCCCCAGATCAGGGACCGCGCCGCGAACCGCGGCCGCAAGGATGCGTGGTTTCTCGACCAGTACAAAAATCCTCACGAATCGAAACATACGATCGGAGAGGTGCAGGGATGGTTCAAAGAGAACGGCTTCGAATTCATGAACAGCATTCCCAAGGCCCAGGGCGAGAGTTTTGCCACGGACGAAAAGCTGTTCGAGCCGCACGCCCCCGGCACCGCGTTGAATCATTTCCTCGTGCAGGTGGGTGAAACGCTTGTCGGCGGCCGCGACGGCGGCTTCTTCATCATGATCGGTAAGCGCTTATAGCGCCGCAAATACGCTGGCGTGATGTGACGAATCCCCTTAAAAGGCGATACTCTTTTCTTTACAGCATCTATCCGGAGAAGGAATGAACGACGAGACTCCCGTGGCCGCGGATACCGCGCCGAAACGCACTGGCCTGAAATCCTTTCTGTACTTTCTGAAACTCTTCGTTGGCAATTTCCTGCTTTTCGCCGTGCTGATCGAACTCGTTTGCGTGGTCTACATCAATGTGACGGATTGGCATTCCAGCAAGCCCACCTATCACGTCAACTACAACAATTTCTGGGCCGACATCAATCCCGATTTCGGCGTGTGGCACCGCCCCAACGGGCATTTCTATCACCAGGGCGGCTGCTTCAGCGTGCAGTACACCACCAACAGTTATGGCGCGCGCGACGTCGAGCGCAGCTTGCACTCTTCGAAGCCGCGCACGGTCGTCCTTGGCGATTCCATGATTGAAGGCCTTGGCCTCGCGGACCAGGACCGCCTCACCGATATCCTGGAGAAGGACACCGGGCGCGAGTACCTCAACTTCGGCACCAGCGGCGATTTCGGCCCCTTGCAATATGCGTTGCTCTATAAGACGCTCGCCGCGAAATTCGACCACGATACGGTCGTCGTCGGCGTGCTGCCCGACAATGATTTCCACGATATGTCGCTGGAGTGGGGCAAGGTCCATCACGCGGATCGTTATCGGCCGTATTACGCCGACGATTTTTCCATCGTCTACACCAATCACGTAAAACCCAGGGCGGGAGAAGGCCTCTGGGACCGCACCGAATCGTACATGCGCGCTTATCTGGCCTCTTATCACGTCGGCCAGTTTCTCTACTCCAGCATGTACTGGCGGATGGCGCCGCCGTATTCCGGCTACAATGATTTCAATGACATGGATATCGCGCGGCTGAAACATGCCCTCGACGACATCCACGCCACCGCGGATGTGCATCATGCCAAAATGGCTGTAATCGTGATCCCTACGTCCAATGATTTTGTGAGATGGAAACAATCGGGAGCCGATCGGCTCGGGCCGGTAGTTCTCGGTTGGGGACAGGAAAAGGGAATCCCCGTCAAAGACCTGCTGCCGGATATGGACGCACGTTCCGACGGAAATTTTCACACATTTTTTCTAAGCTGCGATGGGCACTGGACGCCGAAGGGCAGCAAAGTGGCGGCGGAGATCCTCGAACCCTGGCTGGCGCAATTGAATCCCAAACTGTAGCTCAGGCCTTTAGGCCTGAGGGTTTTCCTTGCGACGTGGAAGCCTTGGCGGCGCTACGGAAACCCTCGCCCCTAAAGGGGCGAACTACAAGAACTATGACGGCTTTTCGATCAGGAAATTTCCGAGCACCAGGCAATCCATCTGGCTGCGGGAGAAGGTGCTGTAGGCGTTGGCCGGAGTGGTTACGATGGGTTCGCCGCGCAGATTGAAGGAAGTGTTGAGGATGACGGGAACTCCCGTGGCTTGGCCGAAGCGCTCGATCAGGCCGTAGTAGAGCGGGCTTTGTTCACGATAAACCGTCTGCACGCGCGCGGAGCCATCCACGTGGGTAATTGCCGGCAGCGTGGCGTGATGCTCGGGTTTCACGGGCGTCACGTAGAGCATGTAGCGCAGCGGATACTGATTCACCGAATCGCCCAGTTCAAAGTACGTCGGCGCGGCTTCCGCAATCACCGAGGGCGCGAACGGGCGATACGGCTCGCGGAATTTGATCTTCGAATTGACGATGTCTTTCATCTCCGCGCCGCGCGGATCGGCCAGGATGCTGCGATGCCCCAGCGCGCGCGGGCCCCACTCAAAGCGCGCTTGATACCAGCCGACCACTTTGCTGTTGGTCAGAAAGTCCGTCGTGCGGTCGAGCAACTCATCGGTGCTGGCGGCTTCATGATACGGAATGTTCTCGCTATCGAGGAACGAGCGAATTTCCGAAGCGCCGTATTCCTGTCCCCAATAAGCGTGTTCCATGACGAACGACCGCGGCTTGCCGAGCACGGAGTGATAGGCCCACAGCGCGGCGCCCAATGCTCCGCCGGAATCCCCCGCCGCCGGTTGGATAAACAACTCGTCGAAGCCGGATTCGCGCAGCATCCTGCCGTTAGCCACGCTGTTCAGGCCAACCCCGCCGGCGACGCAAAGTTTTTTCAGCCCGGTCTGCTTGTGAAGATTCTTCGCCATGCCCACCAGCAGATCTTCGGTTACGCGCTGGATGCTGGCTGCAATGTCCGCGTAGTGCTCGTTCACCCGGCACTGGGCGATGTAATCCGCCGGTTTTCTGCCGAAATATTTCGGGAAGCCAGTTGACTCGGTAAAGAACGGAGTCTCCCTGGGCCGTGGCTCGCCGAAGAGTTCCACAAGCTTTGGCGTGTACATGCGATCGGTCGCGTAGTGGAAGCAGAAATAATCCATGTCCAGCGAAAACGAACCGTCGTCGTTCTGCTTCACCGTCTTCCAAACTTTGTCCACGTACCGCGGCGTCCCATAGGGTGCCATGCCCATCACTTTGTACTCGCCTTCGTTCACCTCAAATCCGAGGAACGCGGTGAACGCGCTGTAGAGCAGCCCGATCGAGTGCGGAAACTCGATCTGCTTGGTCAATTGAATCTGCGTGCCGCGTCCCACGCCGCAGGCCGCAGTCAGCCATTCGCCGACACCGTCCACGGTGAGAATTGCCGACTCCTCGAAAGGCGAACACAAGAAGGCGCTCGCCGCGTGGGAAACATGATGCTCGGAGAACAGCACGCGGTCGCGGCTGATGCCCAGTTCCGATTGCAATGTGCTGGCGATCCAGAGTTTGTCCAGCATCCAGCCGATCATGGATTCGCGGAAAACTTTCCAGGACTGTGGGTAAGTCTGCAGAACGCTGATCAGCAGACGGTCCAGCTTGCGAAACGGCCGCTCGTAAAAGACCACGTAGTCGAGCTCTTTCGCGTCGATCTTGGCTTCACGCAGGCAAAACTCGATGGCGTGCTTGGGGAAGCCGAAGTCGTGCTTCACGCGAGAGAAGCGTTCTTCTTCGGCGGCGGCAACAAGCTGGCCGTCGCGCAGAATCGCAGCGGCAGCATCGTGGTAATAACAGGAAATGCCAAGAATGTGCATGAACTATTGCCTTTGGGCCCAGCTCATGTCGTGGACTTCGGGGAGGTGCTCAATCCAGGTCGTAGGGCGGCGCTTGATCCGCAAGGGATCGGAAAACAAGCGGACTACCAGGCCAAAGGGAAGAACCGCGATAGCGTAGATAATCGTCAATATGACGCGCGCCTGGAAATTGCCGATCTTGTGGGCCAGGCGCTTCCACGCGTTCCAAAGTGTTTTCAGGTTTTCGAGAAGAATATTGGCCATAGCGACGCGATTCGCCTAAAAGAGGGCGTAGACGAACGGCGCAAGAGCCGAGCTTTGTCCCAGGACGATAAGAACGGCGGTGAAGAGCACCACCAGGATGACCGGCAGCATCCACCAGCGCTTGTTACGCGCAAAAAAGGAGAGCAACTCTCCCGCGATACCGAGCCGGCGCGAAGCCGTACTGAAAAAACCCATGAAATCTCCCTCAGTTGCAAATTGGACTGGTGGCCCGAACTTCTAATTTATCACATGGGTCACGACGCGGCAAAGCGCACTTGAGCCTCGTAGCGTAAAGATTCATCATTTTGCTTGGGCGTTTTTCGGCTCGAGGGGGATAGCGCGGCAAATCCGGGGAACTCGGAGGAGAGCGGGAGTCTTCCTTACTCCGCCGCCTTTGCCGCCAGCGCCTCGATGACGGCGATGTTTGGCAGCAACTCAGCCGGCAGAGCGTGCCGTGATTGCAGGTAAGCCGTCGAGTTGTAGGAAATCCAGGTCTTTCCAGCGTCGTCTTCGGCCACAAGAATCTTCAGAGGGAAATCGAGCGCAACGCTCGGGACCGCCAGCATCAGCGGCGTCCCGGCCTTCGGGTTTCCAAAAATAAGCAGCTTGGTGTCCGGCATTTTCAAGCCTGCGCTTGCCGCTTCGCCACTGTGATCCACCACCACGAACAATTTCACGCCCTTCGCCTGCAGGATTCCCTGCAGCTTGGCCACGGTTTCGTCCACAGGGTGATTGCCGGGTATCCGCACGATTCCGTTTTCCGCGCTGCTTGCCATAGATTTCTCCCCCATCATAGATGCATGAACCAGTGGCTTTGGATTAGCAAAAATCAGGTATCCGGCCATCACCAGCCCCAGAATCACCAAGGCCCCGGCCACCCCAATCACCAACCGCGGGCTGCGCAAGTAAAGCGACTCTCCAGCTTGCAGTTGCTTCAGCATCCGCAAATGGCGGATCGTGGAGAGCAGGCACACCGAAACGCCCATCAGAATCAGCGCGATCCCGATCCAAAGGGAGACCCCATACTGCTTCACCTGAAAGTCCGGCTGCAGGTGATTGAACTCCTGGAGAAACAGCCCGAACCGCGCCAGCACAAATCCCAGCCCCATCAGCGCGATACCCGTGCGAATCCACGCAAGCACCGTGCGCTCCGCGGCCAGATAATCCGTTGCGCTGTCTCCCATCAGAGTCCTCCCCGTCTGAGCGAAACCCGGGCAACATAGCTCGCCGGTTCCTGAATGTAAAGGGTCTTGGTCGCTTTGCAGTTTAGTGTCCAAATGCAAAATGGCGGGAACAGAACAGTGGTGCGCGGTGTCTGAAACAACGTGCGGCTTTTCGGCGTATCTTCAGGGCGTAGGCTCGCTGCTCGGGTTCGAGTATGCGCGCCGTCCATTTCCAAGAGGAGCGCCGTCCATGTCCGTGGGGGAACTCGGGCCTCGCCGTCCCGAACGCCGCAGGGCGCCTCGCTACCCGTATCAAGCCAGCCTCGAAATCGAGTGGGGTTCCGCTCGTTTGAATGCCCGCACGCGCGATATCAGCGTTGGCGGGATGTTCATCGAATCCGAAGACATACTGTGGGTCGGGGCGGGTTTCCGGGCGCGGCTCCTCTCCGATCGTTCCGTTTGGCTGGAATGCTCCGTCAAGCGCGTGGAACCCGGGCTGGGGATGGGGGTGACGATTGCCGTCCCTGAACACCCCAAGGCCCACCCCTACCAGGAAATCCTCGCGAAGCTCGCCGAAAACGGCTGAGGCTTTATAATATTTTCATGACCCACTGTCTGGATTGTGGCTCGGAACGCGGCACCGACCAGTGCCCGGTCTGCGGATTGACGTCCGCCGCCGCGGAACTTGTGTTCCGCCGCCGCCTGATCCACCAGATGACCGTGTTTCTCGCCGGCTCGCTCCTGTTTCCCTACGTCAGCCAGATCTATCCCCCGTTGGACATCGACGGCATGCTGGTCTTTTTTGGATTGGTGTTTTTTCTGGCGCTCACGCTCGCCATTGTGTTGGAAAGCCGCGCCCGCGCTCGCAAGGAGATCGAAGTTCTGCGACATCTGTTCACCGGCCTGATTCCCATCCCGTTCATCCTTCTGACCGCACTCGTCCTGAACGGGCGGCTGGATTCACCCAAAAACGTGGTGTTTCACGCTTCCGTTGTGGAGAGTCGTTATCAGATGAAGGGAGTGGTGCGCGGCACCCGGCGTCTTTTTGTGCCCTCGTGGCGCGTGGGGCATCGCGTGGAGCGGCTAGCCGTCGATTCCGACGATTACGATCGCTTTCGTCCGGGCGATGCCGTCAACGTCGGCGTCGCGCCCGGGGCGCTCGGTATCCCGTGGTTTTATGGTGTGTACCGCCGGTCGGATTAAGCTTTGTTGCGGGATGCTTAGTACAAGGGTTCGCGATTGAGTCCCAGCGGAATCTGCAATTCGAGCACGTGGCCATTTTTCCCGAAGCGAAACGTCACCCGCTGCATGGACCCGATGTTGCGCTCTTTCCACTCCGTAACTTCAATCGGCTTATCCGGGATGTCGACATAGGACCATTCGGCTGAATCCCCGTGCACGCTGATTTTCTGCGGATCGATGTCGTACACCTCTTCATCGGCAATCTTTACCAGCATGTAGCGCTTCCAGAGTCGCACAAGCAAAATGCCCTTTTTCTCCGAGTGATAGATGTTCCAGGAGTTCGGCGCCTGATCGTTGAAGCGCACGATGGCAAACTCGACCGATTTCCAGGTCGCCTTTTTCGGCGCTTCCACCTGAGCGGCTGCCATGCATGGCAGAAGAATGCACGCCAGCGCGGGTCCCAGCATGCGCGCCTTTGCTGACCATAGAATTTTCACTTTGCGAAACCCCACATGTGCCCCAGCGTGCCCCACCCACACAAGGGGAAGTCAACCTTCGCCAGGGCTGCTTTCATTCCTGCCATCTTCGGAACGCGTAAGAGCAGTGTACGACAGGTGTGTCACGGCGGAAAACGGCGCCTCAATCCCTACGGCAGTGAAGATTCAAGTGCCAATGGTTCAGTCCTTGACTGGACCGGACTCTTCTGAGGATGGGTGGGGAGCGTTATACTCGCTGGCGAGGGACAACACGGAAGGCGCGTTCGCGCGGCAAACGCTCACTTCCAGAGACTGACGCGTGCTCCTTGATCTTGGCAAAGTCGTTTCTTTTGTGACGAGCATTCTGTCGTTCTGCGCTTTGCTGGACACCGCGTTTTTCATACAAGCCACCCGCTGGGAAGACCGCCTGGTCGCTTCACTGACCCGAATTCTTTTTGCAGGCCGCGTTTCCCTGATCAGTGGGGTGCTCTTTCATTTGTCCGAACCGCAAGTCCCATTCGCGCGCACTCTGCCGGTGCGCTTAATTCTTTGGGCGATTTTCGGCTTCTCGTTGTTTTTTGCGTTGGGTTAGTATCTGGATGCGTACTATATGCCCCTGTTTTGGCGCAACCTTCCGCACTAATCTTCCGCCCGCCGTGGCTGGGCGCGCAGGCGTCTGCATCAGCCTCCTCTAGCTAATCTTCTCGTTTACGCCTTAGGCGTAAGTGTTCAGCAGGGCCCCGGACGTGTCCGGTGCCCCGCCGCCAACCACGGAGGCTTCACTCAACTGCGCCTCAATCTTCGCGATTTTCAAGGCCGCGTCTGTATTCTGTGGCGCGGCAGCAGGAGCCTGCCCGCCGGAATCCACTAACCTTTGCAGAAGGTCCGCTCTATTTGCCTGTGAAATGCCATCGACGGCTATTCTGCTTCCTCGACGCACGCCGAGAACGTGCATCTGGTCTGTCGGCCAAGCCCCACCAAAGTTTATCGCCATTAGAAAATTTTTATGCTTGCCCTTGCGGCTATAATGTCCTGCGATGGCTATCCAACGCCGCCTTTCCACTCGTCTTTGGGGCACCTTTAAGCGGGTCTTTCCGCGCTGCAGCATGATTTCTCAAGCCATCGCGTTTAACGTTTTTCTGGCCTTTTTCCCCACTCTGCTCCTCGCGGTTGGCCTGGCTTCCAGCTGGATTGGCAGCCGCACCGCGCTTTTGGACGCCATCCGCGAATTCACGGTATTTCTGCCACCGGGCAGCCAGAGTATCGTGACAGATTTTCTCAGCCGGCGCGGGCCCGACCTTTGGAAATTCGCTTTGCTCGGCTGGGCGGGCAGCCTGATTGGCGGCTCGCAGGTAATGAAACTTCTGATGGATGGAATTCACCTGATTTACGGCGACGAGGACCGCAGCGGGTTTCTCCACCGCCAGCTTCGCGGCCTCTTGCTGCTGCTGATCACGGTTGCGCCGATTCTGATCGCCGGCATTCTGGGAGTTTTCGGACGGCCGTTGCGCCACTGGGTAACCGGCGTAATCGGTACGCACAACGTTGTGAACGGCCTCTGGCTGGTGTTCTTTCCGCTGGTGGCCATGGTTCTGGCCATGCTTGCGCTGACCGTGATGTACTGGGTTGCCCGTCCCAAGGAAGAGAGCCTGCAGCGCGTGCTGCCCGGCGCCACGCTGGCAACGCTGTTGTGGTGGCTGGTGAACGCGAGCTTCGGTTTTTACGTTCGCCGGGTACCTTACAGCCTCGTTTACGGTGGCCTCGCCGCCGTTATCGGCCTGCTGATCTGGATGCAGATTTCCGCGGTGATTGTCTTCCTGGGCGCTGCGTGGAACGCCGAAACGGACGAGATGCGAGTCGGGGAACTGGCTCGCGATCGGATAAATATATGAAGTCTGTCCAGGTCATCAGCTACTCCGGCCATAAAGCCGACGAATCGCCGCGCATTCTCAAGCTCGGCGACACCCTTCTCCCCATCGCCCGGATCGAAGATCGCTGGTATTCCCCCGGCGAAACGTTTTTCCGTATAGTGACGCAGACCGGCGATCGCTATCTCCTCCGTCACGTGGAAGCGCAGGACATCTGGACCCTCGAAGGCTTTCGCAGCTATCGCGTTGGCGGGGTAGCTTAGAAGGCGGGGAAAAGTGATCCGCCCCTCGCCGCTGCACTATGTCGGTGCAACTAGATTTTGCTTCGTGTGGGTGGTCCCACTACCCGCAGGGTCGTTACGCGACAAATCGGGCGCTACTTCCGAGTAGCTCGTGACTCTAGAGCAACGCGGTAATGTTGTGCTGGCACGAAGTTCAAACGAGTGCATTGGCGATTTTGAGTCAACCGAGGGAGCGTTCTGTTGCCCGGATTTCAGGGTCACGACCTGGCCACTTTGCATCGATCCGCCGTTTGCCAAATTGATTCGCGGTAGCTGGTTTTGCTAAGGTCGTGGTCATGTCCGAGCATTCCACCGAGCAGATACGCGAAATGCTCGACTCTCTTTATCGCGTAGATTCGGGACGAATCCTGGCAACTCTGATCCGCTTACTCGGCGATTTTGATCTTGCCGAAGAGGCGATCCACGAAGCCTTCGCCGCTGCGCTGAGTCTGTGGCCGAAGAGTGGAGTGCCCGGCAGCCCGCGACCATGGTTGATTTCCACGGCCCGATTCAAAGCCATTGATACTCTGCGTCGACGGGCAAGATTTGATAGGTCTCAAGACGAACTCGTGCGATATCTGGAAGCGCAAAGGAGTTCGGCGGAAGAGTCCAATGAAGAGGACAGCCTGGAAGATGACCGGCTCCGCCTGATATTTACCTGCTGCCATCCTTCCCTACCGCCGGAAGCGCGCGTGGCGCTCACCTTACGTGAGGTGTGCGGGCTGACGACCGAGGAGATTGCCAAGGCCTTCCTGACCACTCCGCGTACATTGGCGCAGCGCATTGTTCGCGCAAAGGCAAAGATACGAGAGACGCGGGTTCCGTACGAGGTGCCGACGCCGCAGGAATTGCCAGAGCGACTTGGCGCAGTGCTTCAGGTCGTCTATCTCGTCTTTAACGAGGGCTACTCTGCGGCGGCGGGGGCACAGGTAACGCGGGCCGAGCTAACCAGCGAGGCGATTCGACTCGGCCGGCTGCTGACCGAACTCCAGCCAGAACCGGAAGTCATTGGACTGCTTTCCCTGATGTTGCTACAGGAGTCCCGTCACGCCGCGAGAACATCGCCGACCGGGGAGCTGATTTTGCTGGAGAACCAGGATCGCTCGCTCTGGAACCGGGAGCAGATCGCGGAGGGAGTGGCATTGCTGGATAAAGCCCTGAAGTCCCGCCGCTTCGGTTCCTACACACTGCAAGCTGCGATTGCGGCCGTTCATGCGCAGGCGGAATCGGTCGCTGCGACCGACTGGCGGCAGATTGTTGCGCTTTACGACCAATTGGTACAAATTCAGCCTTCTCCAGTTGTACAGCTAAATCGCGCCGTGGCCATTGCCATGTGCAATGGCCCCGAGGCCGGTCTGGTGCATATCGACGCGGTGTTGGAACAGGGCGAATTGGCAAATTACTATTTGGCGCATTCGGCCCGCGCCGATATGTACCGCAGGCTTGGCAGGACAGCTGAGGCGCGGTCCTCTTATGAGAAAGCTCTGGCACTGACCCAACAGGAACCAGAGCGGCAATTCCTGCAAGAGCGGATTCGGCAGCTGAAATAAAAATTGGGATAGCTGTCGATTTTCGGCCTGGCGAACGACTATATGGTGAAGGCAGGATAGCAGGACCGCCAGAAAGTGTTTCGACGCGTAAGTGGAGCGGCTCCGCGCAACCGGCACTCGAAGGATTCCGTGCCCAGTGCGGCCCAAGCTCCTATATAAGGTAACGGCCCTGATACGGCGTCCGCTCAACATTCAAGGAGAACCCAATGCGCTTCATGATGATCCAGTATCCGAAAGTATACGAAAACGCCAAACCTGGCTGGGTACCTGACTTCAAAGAGATGGAGGAAATGGGCAAGTACAACGAGGAACTGGGGAAAGCCGGCGTGCTGCTGGCTCTCGACGGTCTAACCCCGCCCTCGACAATGAGCGCGCGCGTCACCTTCAAAGACGGAAAGGCGAAAGTCACCGACGGTCCGTTCTCCGAAACGAAGGAAGTGGTCGGCGGCTACTGGATCATCCAGGTGAAGTCGCGCGAAGAGGCGCTCGAATGGGCCTCCCGCATTCCCGCAAAGGATAACGAAATGGTGGTCGAAGTTCGCCGGATGTTTGACCTGACCGACTTCGATCCCGAAACCCAAAAGGAGATCCAAAAGAGGTTCGGCGACGACGGCGTTGAGCCGGGCCAGCAGTAAAAAACTCTCCGCGCTTTGTCGATTTTCGGTTTCCCGAACGACTATCTGGTGAAGGCAGGACGACCGGCCCGCCCGAAGCCGGTTGCAGGAAAAAGGTCCTTAACTTGGCCCGCTCCCAGGAGGAACGATGCTGAAAAAGAAAGTTGGCACAATCGCAATCAAAAGCTTCGCACTGCTAGCTGTGCTCGGTACGGCGTACCAAGTGATGGCACAGGATGCCCCGGCACCTTATCCGAAGACGGCCCCGATCGAACAGTACCTGATGACGGATCGGGATGCGGAAATAGCCCTCGCGCGAGGTGCAGCACCGGAGTCCATTTCACGCGATGCCGAGATACTGGTTCTCGGACGTCATGGTTTCGAAACGGCGGTGAAAGGCAAGAACGGTTTCGTGTGTATCGTGGGACGTTCGTGGACCTCCGCAGCGGATGCAGACTTTTTGGATCCGAAAGTGCGGGTCCCGATGTGTGTGAATGCAGCAGCCGCGCGTTCCTACCTCCTCCGCATCACCAAGATCACTGAGCTGGCTTTGGCGGGACACACGCTAGCTCAGGTTAACGAGGCCATCGCCGCCGCCGTCGCCAAGAAAGAACTGCCGCCGATGGAACCCGGGGCGATGTGCTACATGATGTCGAAGGAAGGATACGGCGGCGCGACCATCCCCCACTGGCCTTCCCACCTCATGTTTTTCTATTCGGACATCGACCCTGCAATCTGGGGAGCGAATCTGCCCGGTTCTCCTGTCATGGGTATAGCCGACACCGAGGAGCACCTGACTCAGTTCGTGGTGGTCGTGCAACATTGGTCAGACGGAACGGAATATCGCGAAGGCTCCGCGGCCGGGCATCAACATTAGCACCTGCACGCCCACCAGAACTTGGCGGGCAGGCTCACGTGGGTAAGAGGCAATTTTTTTAAGGATTTGTCGAATTCCAGTCCCCGATTCGACTATCTAGTGAAGGCGGGACAACCGCCCGGTTCGTAGGCAGTTAACGGAAAAGGAGAAATCATGGCGCAGTATTTGGTTTGCATTCACCACCCCGGCAAGTTCGACTCGGCCAGCGTAACGCAACAGACGATGCGCGATATCAGCGCACTCAACAAGGAGATGATGGCGGCCGGAGTCAGGTTCTTCGCCGGCGGCCTGCAGTCGGAAATCAAGGCGAAGTCGCTGCGGGCGCAGCCCAATGGTCAGGTGACTATCACGGACGGACCGTATCTAGAAACCAAGGAGCACGTGGGAGGCTTTTGGATCCTGGAAGTCGCGAACCTGGACGAGGCACTCGCATGGGGCAGCAAGGCTGTCGTCGCCTGCCGGGCGCCGGTCGAGGTACGCCCATTTTTTGAGATGCCCCCCGCAAAATGAGCAATCAACTTACTCGTCGCGACTTCGCTATCCGCACCGCCGGCTTTGGCCTGGCGTTGGGACACACACCTGCTTCTACGCTGGCGGAGGCTGAGCAAGCCCCGCGCTCAGAAACTTCGCCGTCGGTCGCAGACCCATATTCCCTAGTCGATCCGGAATTTCTTCCTGCGCTGAAGCAGTTTCCCGCCGTTGACCTCTCAATGGAAATGGTCGTCAAGTTCCGGCAAATGCCAGGCATGCCTCCGTTACCTGCTCCCGCGCCGCAGCCCGTGGAGCGGCATATCCCCGGGCCGCCAGGAGCACCCGAGGTTCGCCTGTGGGTCGTTGATCCTGCGCCGTCGGAGAAAGGCAAGCCGGTGTTGCTTCACATGCATGGCGGCGGTTTCATGATGATCGATCCCACGTTCATGCCCCGGCTCCAGGAGATCGCGACGGATTGCCATTGCGTCGTCGTTTCGGTCGACTACCGACTGGCCCCGGAGACTCGATATCCCGGCTCGCTTCAGGACAATTACTCCGCGCTGAAATGGGTTCACTCCCATGCAGCGGAGCTCGGCATTGATCGCTCCAGAATTGCCGTGGGCGGTGAGAGCGCGGGCGGCACCCACGCGGCGAGCCTTGCGATTCACGCGCGCGACCGCAACGAAGTCCCCATCGTCTTCCAGTTGCTCATCTACCCCGCGCTGGACGACCGAACGGGCAGCACCCGACCAGCGTCGCCCGCCGTTGGCAACTTTATGTGGACTGCCAGTGCCAATCATCTTGCCTGGAGCTCGCTGCTCGGTGTTCCGGCGGGTTCGTCCAAGGTGCCGGTGGCTGCCGTACCCGCCCGGGTAGCCAGCGTCGCCGGCCTGCCGCCTGCCTGGATCGGCGTCGGCGCGATTGACCTGTTCGCCGAAGAAGACATGGAGTATGCGCGGCGGCTTGTCCATGCCGGCGTCGCAACGGAACTTCTGGTCGTGCGCGGCGCCTTCCACGGATTCGACATCCTCGTGCCGGAGGCCGACGCCTCCAAACAATTCAGCGCGAGTTGGAAGTCTGCCCTGCGCAAGGCATTCGCCACTCGCAGCGGTCCTTAGCGCAGAAGCTGCTGCCGAATTCTTCTGTGCCCGACGACTATAAGATGAACGATCCAGTGCGCAAAGCTGCACTGCAGGCTCCCAACCAGAGGAGAAGAACGAGGAGAGGAACAATGAAATACATCTGTTTGGGATACCTCGAGCCAGGGAAATTTGAGGGGATGAGCGAGGACGAGCGAAACGCAGTGCTCGACGATTGCTTTGCGCACAACGACCATCTGCGCGCCAACGGACATCTTGTGGCCGAAGTACCTCTTCAACCTCCGGAAACCGCGGTGACCCTGTACTGGAAAAACGGCAAAGTCGCGACGACCGACGGCCCCTATGCGGAAACCAAGGAACAGCTTGGCGGCCTGCAAATCCTTGAGGCGCGAGACCTAAATCACGCGATTCAGCTTGTCTCACAGCTTCCAGGATTTAAGTATGGGCTTGGACCGATTGAGATACGACCGATTGTGGATTTGACCGAAATGATCAAGGCGAGCGAGCAGCGGCGGCGAAAGGGTACCTCGCGATGAGGGCGGCCCCGAGCGAAAGAATCATCGTCACAGCCCAGGCCTTCGACAGCCGATGGAGGCAAAAAGAAGGCTGGATCTACGGCAATTGTTCCTGTGGCATTCCCACACAACTCATGGTACCCTCATGTGGCTTTCGCACAGGAGACCTTATGGGTGATTCCAAACTCGACCTGCTTCAGGGCACTCTCGATCTCATGGTCCTCCAAACACTTGCCGTCCTGGGCTCCCTCCACGGCTACGGCATTGCTCGCCGCATCGAGCAGACCAGC